>Ga0163147_10005476_pt1 | contig 15415 bp, 12 predicted proteins | sample OliLakLV19MP6G1_FD_148597 | JGI IMG/M metagenome (GOLD analysis project Ga0163147, IMG submission 148597) | Freshwater microbial mat bacterial communities from Lake Vanda, McMurdo Dry Valleys, Antarctica- Oligotrophic Lake LV.19.MP6.G1 | ecosystem: Environmental > Aquatic > Freshwater > Lake >...
TTTTCTTTAAATAGCCCCACTATTCGCAGAAAAATAGTGTTGTCTGATGAAAAAATGGTTGACCTAAAATGACTAAGTTATGGGTGCCGCGTTCCTTATAGTTTAGGGAGCGCCCGATTTATTGAAATATCATTCCACCTCACAAAGGCGGATTCACCCGTACAGTGATGGATTCGCCACTCAATTTATTCTCCACCACAAAACTCTTGCTGCCCGTCGGTACCACCCGGAATTTATGGGTTGGGTGTTCCAGAAAATTCCCGTTCGGCGATTTCCAGGTAATGCCTTCCCAGGTACCTGTACAGCCAAAACCTTTCATGCAGCGGATTTCGGAAGGCACGCCTTTGCGCACCTGAAGTACCATGGTAAATTTGACTACAGAACCGGTGTCCCGCAGAATTTCCAGCCGGACAATCTTCGTGGTGTCACCGCTCAGCGACTTGGCTTCCGTCCAGGCGACCCGCTGCGAGTCCTGGGGCGGCACAGCGGCAGCGCGCGAAACGATGAAATTGTCGCAGGCTTCATCTTCCAGGCCGGTAGCCGGGACGACCAGCATGATGATATCGTCTGTGATGATGATATTTTCGGCTTTGTCACAATGATGGAAGCCGAAAGCGAGCAACAACAAGCCCACAAAACGGGCAAAAGAAAAATGGAGCGGCTTCATAGTCGAATGGATGAGTGAAATGATCAATACAGAAAGCAAAGATAACCCTGTCCGTCCGCATGAGGCTATCAACCAACTCAAAAAAGTAGTCCCCCCCTCCCCACTTCCCAAACATCACTCGGCCATCCACTCCTAAACCCCACATTGACCCTGAGCAAATCCTTCCAACACGTTGTATAACCTGGCGAAAGGCTCGCCTGATGCGTCAGTTTCGCCACCCCCCCGGCCGTTTGTGCAGCGGTTCGCACGGCATTCCTGCCGAATCTCCCGTTGACTGCATCCATGGCCAGCATGAGGCGCCGGTGTTTCTCGTGGTCAATCTGGTCAAACAGCGTCGGCAGCACAGTTTCCTCTTGCACCAGACCTGACAGCATCACAGAGGCTCGTTTGTAGGGGTAACCGTCCCGAAAGATATTTCCGAGCGCAAACTTTGCGGCATTCACCAGCAGGATTGTGGAGTTGGTGGGCGTGGTGAATGACACGCTGAACGAACGGCCATACTGGGGTTGATCCTTGCGGAAATAGTCTGTTTCAATGCTGGCCGTCAGGATGGAAGCGACACTACCCTGCTTGCGGATCTTCTCCCCTACCCGAGCGGCAAAGTCTGCCAGGGCTTCGCCCAGTTCGGTTTGGGTATTGAGGCAGATTTTGAAGGTGCGGCTGCTGCCAGTGGTTTTTTTGTCTTCAGGGGCTGATTCGAACGGAAGGCACGGGATACCTTGCAGTTCCATCTGGATCCGGAGGCCGACAACGGTCAGATGCTTGCGTACCCAGGCGGACGGGGCTTGTGTAAATTCGTAGGCTGTTAGGATGCCGTTTTGTTCCAGCAGTTTGGCGTACTGCCCACCGATGCCCCAGATGTCCCCTACCGGCACTTTATCGAGATCCAAAGCACAATTCGCGCTCTTTAGCAGCCGCACACTACTGCCGTTCAGGTCCTTTTTCGCCAGCCGGTTGGCGAGTTTGGCGAGGACCTTGGTTTCGCTGATACCGATGCAACACGGCATGCCTTGTTCGCGCTGCACCGCTTGCGTGATTTTCAGGGCATAAGCGGGCAGGTCGTAGCGCTGCATTCCGGAGAAGTCCAGGAATGCCTCGTCAATGCTGTACACCTCGGTCGCCGGGGCAAATCTGCGGATGGTATTCATCACGCGAGCGGAGATATCCCCGTAAAGGCTGTAGTTGCTGGAAAAAACTTTCACGCCGTGTTTGCGCACAAGATCCCGGATTTCAAAAACGGCGGCGCCCATCTGGATGCCCAGCGCCTTCGCTTCGTTCGATCGGGAGATTACGAAGCCATCATTGTTGGAAAGCACGACTACCGGCCGGCCATGCAGCCCAGGCGAGAACAACCGCTCGCAACTGACGTAGAAACTATTCATATCGAGGAGCGCTACCATGTCACGAGGGTTTTTTGATAATGTAAGTGACCACGCCCCAAACAGTGAGTTCGTCACCCTCCACCAGGTCAATGGGCAAAAAGGCAGGATTGGAAGGAAGCAAACGGACGGATTTTCCGCGAATTTCCAGCCGCTTGACAGTAAAACCATCATTGAGGAAACAGACGGCTATGCAGCCGTTCGAAGGGTGTAGCGACCGATCAATGATCAACACATCTCCATCGTTAATTTGAGCGCTCTGCATGGAGTCGCCCGAGACTTTCACGATGAAAGACGCGTCGGGATTCGGGATCAATTGCTGTTTCAGGTCAATCGGACCCTCAAAAAAGTCGTCGGCAGGACTTGGAAAACTGGCAAAAACGAGGCCAGCGGTTTGGATTATAATCATCTCGCCAGTGTCGGCGATGTAAAACGGTTTTAGGGGCGAAGAATCATTTTTCTTCGCTGTACTCATGTGTAATGTATGTTTTGATGGGGGCAATGTAGGCTGGTTTTGTTTCAACAACAGACCTTTTTAAAACAATTTCTGCATTTTCTTTTTGATAATTCGCATTTGGCGGAGGGTCAGGGGGGAATAGATGGTGGGAGAATTGAAACTAGGGGCGCGTCCGGCACTAGTGATTAGCGGGGGACCGATAACTGTCTCTTTTCCCTTGTCCAACATGACCTACATTTGCCCCCTTGACCACATTCAACCCATATGTTCCAGTCCTCCCTGCTCGAAACGCTCTCGCTGCTTCGCCCTGACGAAATGAGCCGCTTGCACAAGTTTGTGTACTCGCCTTATTTCAATGACGGGCCCTACGCCCGAGACCTGATGGTGCTTTGGGATCATGTGCGCACGCACGCGCCCGCGTTTGAGCATCCCGACCTTTCGACGGAGCGCACGTATGCCGTTCTCTATCCGGGCAAAGCATTTGTGAAAGGGAAAACGGACGTTTTGATGAGTAAACTCCATCAACTGGTCAAACAATTCGCGGCGCAACTGATCTCCACCGATTTTGACCCGACGGAATCCCTGCGGCTTGCCGCTTTTTTTCTGGACCGGGGGGTGCCCAACCGGGCAGAGCCGATTTTGGAAAAACTGCGCGAAGAACAATCCAGGCAAAAAATCCACAACGCGAAATACTGGATCGAATGCTTCGTCACGCAGTTGCAAGCGCATCGCTTCGACACGGCCCGGCAGAACAACCATGCCCATACCAGCCTGGTGGAAGCGGCGCACTCGCTCCACCACGGCTACCTCGTGCTGGTACTCGAACTGCTGAATACGTTGTTCTTTTCCAGTCGAAAGTCAAAAGTGGATGCGGCCTTTGCCGAGTTGATCGCGGAGAATGTCCCATCCGCACTTCAGATCGCCGACCTGGAAAACGAGCCGCTTCTGCTGCTGTTGAGCCAGGGGTTTGACTTCGTCCGGCATCCTGAAAAGCACGGGCACGAATCACTGGAAAATTTCGCCCGCGACCTTGAAATCCATGCCGAGGCACTTCCGATCGGTTTTTTGCGTGCGCTGCATGCATACGCGCGCAACCACTGTACCTGGCTTTTTAATCACGGCGATTTGAGTTATGCGCCCCTGCTTTTCAGTTTGCTTAAATCAGGGCTTGAGCGTGGCTTGTTGCACCAAAATGGTAAAATTTCGGCTTCAACTTTTCTCAACATGGTGCAGACAGGCTTGGCCGCCCGCGAATTTGATTGGGTGAAAAATGCGCTGGAACAATGCCGCGATCAAATAGACGGCGTACCGAATCCGCAGGAATTTTACAATTACAACCTCGCCAACTACCACTACCATCTGGGCGAATATGACCGGGCCCTCAATTTGCTGCTGCACAGTTCCGAAGACCTGTTCAACAACCTCATGGCCCGCAAACTGGAATTGAAAATTTACTATGAAACCGATTCACTGCTGCTGGATAGCAAGATGGACAACTTCAAGCTGTTCGTGTACCGGCAGGGCAAAAAGAACCTGACGGAGCATGTATTTCAGATGAACAATACTTTCATTGATATCCTGCGCAGTATGACTGCCAGCGGTATGATCGGCAATGCTGCCCGCGCCGAGAAACTGTTACAAAAACTTGGGGAAAACCAACTGGTAGCCGAAAGGATGTGGCTGCGGGAGCAACTGGAACGTTTGGTGAAATCGGCCAAAAAAAGAAGGAGTTAGGACGCTGAACACAGAGGCACGCAGACGCAGAGAGGGCCAATGCATACGACCAGACATTTTGGTTTCACACGACGACACGACGACACAACGAATTTATTTTTGCTATCTCGTCGGGTCGTCGTGTGAAACCAAAATATCCAGTCGTGTGGACCCGAAATGACCTCAACGAAGCCCATTGTTCACCACGCGCTCAAAAAACACAAATCCGTTTTTGCGGTATAACTCGTGGCAGTCCGGTAAGTTCGGCAATTCTTCCAGCCGGTTGACTTTTGCTACGAAGTACACTTTTTTATGCGGGTTCCCGTAGGCTAGATTTTGATAATCATCTACTTGCACATCGGTCCCAACCGGTTGCTTGCAGGTATAGAACAAGTGGGCATAACTTTTAAAACCGATGGGTTTGACATAGCAGTCCTCGCCGCATTTGCTTGCATAAAATTCGATCGCCGCCCGCTGTGAATAGCCTTCGATGTTTTGGACGATCAGAATCAGTGTCGCTGCTGTAAACATAGCCCCGCCTGCAAAGACGGTCTGCGCCGCCAGCCAGGGCCGGTATTTCGTCCAATAGACGGCTCCCATCACACTCGCCGCAGCGAGGATCAATCCGGGCAGACTTTGCCACCAGGACCACTCCACCGCAGCGTCCAGGTTGGCCAGCCCGAAGGCATCTTTGGCAAAAAGTGGTTTTAATATTTCTATATGCTGTCCCAGCCAGGGCAAAGCAGCCACGGCCAGGCCCATCAGTACTCCGAGGGTGGGTAGGAGGATTTGAACGATTTTCGGGCGCACATCCCAGCAAATGGCCCGCCAGATGGTCAATGCCCCGAGATAAGTCAGCGGGAAATAAGCCAGGGAGGAATAGTGGACAATTTTGGTCTGAACGATGCTGAACAAGATCAGCACCACCCAAAACAGCAACTGCATCCAGGTCGCAAAGTCAGAACGCTTGCAGGAGCAGAGCGTATCGGATTCGAGCATCTCGTCTTCACATGCGCGGTCGCCCCACAGGTTGGCAATAGCAAACACGGAGACCGGGAAGCAGCCCAACAACAGCACAACGAAGTGATACCCCAAAAAGCCGCCATGCCCGCTATCGGGTGTAGCAAACAGCCGCACCTGATAGGCCAGGAACTCGCGGACAAACCAGGTCCCATGCATCGCTACTTCCACCCCGAACCACAATAAGGCTGCGCCAGTGGCTGCCAGCGAAAACAACACCAGGTGTTTCAAATAACCTTTTGCCCGAAAACGATACCGCGCCCAATACAGCACCAGCACCAGCATCACGATCAGGTAAGCCGTTGGGCCTTTGGTCAGCACGGCGAGTCCGAGCAAGCCGCCGCCCAGGATCAGGTGTCGGTAGCGGATCCACCAGGAGTGACTTTTGTTGGGAGAAAAAAACTGCCAACGAAACTCGATGAATCCGTATAATCCACAGAAAATGAAGAAATTGAACCAGGGATCAATGATGCCGCTGCGGAAGTAAAGGTGGGGCAGTACACTTCCCAGCCAGGCCAGTGCCCACAGCCAACCGAACATCCGATCGTGCAGCCGTCGTCCGATATGATAGACCAGCAACAAGGTCGCCAGACCACAGACCGCATTGGGGAAACGGGCAGCGAACTCGTTGATCCCGAATACGCTCATCGAAGCCGCCTGCATCCACAGGAACAGCGGCGGCTTCTCCCAAAACGGCTCGAAGTCAATCTGAGGCCGCATCCATTCGCCGGTCAGCACCATTTCCCGCGCACATTCCGCGAAGTTGATTTCATCCCAATCAAACAGGTGTACCCATCCCAGACAGGGAAAGAAAAAAAGCAGGGCCAGCCCGGTAAGGATGAGATAGTCACTTCGCATAGGTCAGGGAAACACGTTGCAGGGTTTTAAGTTCGAAGTTCGAAGTTCGAGAGTTCGAAGTTGGGACAGTCAACGGTCAACAGTCAACGGTCAACAGTTGATAAAGGTTTATGAGGGTTGATAAAGGTTTATAAGGTCAAAGGTCAATAGTTGATAAAGGTTTATGAGGGTTGATAAAGGTTTATAAGGTCAAAGGTCAACAGTTGATAAAGGTTTATGAGGGTTGATAAAGGTTTATAAAGTCAAAGGTCAAAGGTCAACAGTTGATAAAGGTTTATGAGGGTTGATAAAGGTTTATAAGGTCAACAGTCAAAGGTCAATAGTTGATAAAGGTTTATGAGGGTTGATAAAGGTTTATAAAGTCAACAGTCAAAGGTCAACAGTTGATAAAGGTTTATGAGGGTTGATAAAGGTTTATAAGGTCAAAGGTCAAAGGTCAACAGTTGATAAAGGTTTATGAGGGTTGATAAAGGTTTATAAGGTCAAAGGTCAAAGGTCAACAGTTGATAAAGGTTTATGAGGGTTTATAAAGGTTTATAAAGTCAACAGTCAAAGGTCAACAGTTGATAAAGGTTTATGAGGGTTGATAAAGGTTTATAAGGTCAAAGGTCAACAGTCAAAGGTCAACAGTCAACAGTCAAAGGTCAACAGTCAAAGGTCAACAGTCAACAGTCAAAGGTCAACGGTCTGAAAAATCTTCCCCTACCCGATTCAACGCCAGCACGACCAGACAGATCGCCAGGCCGGGCGGGACCACCAGCCACCAGCACTGGCGATTGGCATTGGCCGTATTGAGCAATATTCCCCACGACACTTCCCGACCCGCCGACGCACCGTAACCCAGCAGCGACAGAGAGGCTTCCAGCAGGATGGCGCCGGCTACACCCAGTGCAAAAGCGATCGTCACCGCTCGCAAGGCGTTGGGCAGGGCATGGCGCAGCATAATCCGCGCATCCGACAGCCCCAGACCCCGTGCAGCGAGCATGAATTCCATTTCGCGCACTTTCAGCAATTCCGCCCGCACAAAACGCGCTACACTGGGCCAACTCATGACCCCAATCAGTGCAAGCAAGAGCAGGGTGGACTGACTTTTATTGACCGCCAAAGCACTGACGGCGACGATGACCAAAAGTTTGGGAATGGCATTGAAGAGTTCTGCCAGGCGCATAATGATCAAATCTGCTGCGAGCAAGACTTTCTTTGAAAGCATTGGGACCCGACTGATCCATACACCCAACAAATTGAAAATCAACAGGATGCTCAAAAAAACTGCCGTACTGATCGCCAATTCGTTCGCCCCCCCGCCCGCTTGCAGTGCAGCCATGCGCGCCGGAAAAGCATAGAACCAGGCGACCGGCAGCGCAGCAAGTGTTGCCCAAAGCCTTCCGCGCCGCACCCGGAGCCGGTCGTCGCCGAAATAGCCTGCCAGCACCCCCAGAATCAAACCAATGGACAAGGCCATGCCCATCGCCACCAGGCCGGTCAGCACGGCGATTCGTGCGCCTGAAACCATACTGGCTGCTACATCGCGCCCTTGATCGTCTGTACCCAGCCAGTGGCGCATTCGTCCCCCGAAATGGGCGCTCGCACTCCCGGGTGGCAACAGTCTTTCGTTGCCCAGCCCTTCGCCCGGCTGGAAAGGCACCGGCGGAAACAAGGCGCTTTCCAAGGATGCAGTGTTCCAGAGGCGTTGACTTTCAATCGTTTCTAAAGCAGTCCCAGAATAGTCGCGTCCTTCTCCCCAACGAAATGCCGCCCGCAGCGCAGGAAAAAACGACTCTTTTTGGACCCGGCACCACAACGGGCGCTCGTTCGCGATCAGGTCGCGGGCGAGCGCTGCGAACAACAGCAAACCGAGTGTCCAAAGGGAGAATTTTGTCATTGTTCAGAAGGGAAGAACGACCTCAAATTGCCGTTTCAGCAGTTCAATCGCTGTTTGATTTTTAGCAAACCCAAGCACGTAACCGCCGCCGCCTGCACCGCATGTTTTCAATGTAAAATTTTGGTGTTCAAAACTTTGTTGCCATACCTCCCGCACGGTGGCGGGAATCATGGGCGGCATCTGCTCGAACTGAAACCTCGAAACATGCCGCAAAGCAAGCCAAAATTTTTCAGGATCGGCAGCCAACCACCCCTGAAGCATCGCTTCATGTTGGGGCAGCAATTCCGTTTTCAGTTTTTCAAAAAAAACAGCATCGCCGCTTTGCTCCAAAAACCACTCCACGAGTGGCCCCGTACGGCGCGGCAGTTGAGAATCCAATAGAAATACAATGGGTGGCTTGAGCCAGGTAGGGAATACAGCGACTTTGACCTCCGTTTTATGCTCGATTAGCACAGGCGCTGCCAGATAACTCGTCAGCGGGTCAATACCCGAACTGTTGCCGTGAAAAAAACTTTCCATCCGCGCCAGTTCAACTTTCAGAATATTTAGTTCACGTGCTTTTTCGGGGCAATAACGATCGTAAATCGCCGCGCAAAGCGCACCCGAACTGCCCAACCCATATCCGTTGGGGATATTGGACTCGAGTATAAGCCCCTGGTCCAGATCCCGTTTGAATTGCTCTACATCAAGTCCTTGAACAGCCGCCAGGGCTGTACTGTGCGCAAATTCGACCAGCCTTTTTTGCTTGCCGATCATCTCTTCCGACCACCCCCATCGTCCGCTGAATGCAGGCACGGGCACTGCCAGCGCCGGAGCGCCAACGAGCAGAATATGCTCACCGAAAAGCAGCAGTTTGGCCGGATAAGAACGCATGTGTCGTTTTCCCGCAAACGTAAAAAGAAAAAACGGGCGCAGCCCAATACGCTGCGCCCGTTCTATAAGGAACTGGAAGATCGTCAATCATACACCCCTACACCATCTTGCGATGGCTTCAAAACCCTCAGGCTTGTAATTCATAGTCAAAAGGTTCAGATGCTGACATAGACTCCAGGGTGGTCTGAGCGGTTGAATCTAAAAAGGTGACTTTGCCAGTCTCGACGCTGTACATGGCGCCTACCAGATAAACCTCCTCCTTTTCAAGCATCTCCCGAATGATGGGGCTTTTGTTGAGGATGGTCTCGATGTTGTGCAATACATTCAATTCGGAAACGCGGTTGATAAATTCTCCATTGTTAGAGGTTCGTTGGTGGTGCGGGGTTTCAATTTCCCGATGAAGGGAGCATTGAAGGTGCCCGATCATTTCACCGAGGTTGCCGATCGAGATGTCGTCGCAAGCGATTTTAACGGCGGTACAGTTGGTGTGGCCCATCACAACGATCAATTTCGAGCCCAGTATGGAACAGGCATATTCCATGCTGCCGATGGCGTTGGTGCTCGCAATATTACCAGCCTGGCGGATGCTGATGATATCGCCCAGGCCCTGGTCAAAAATGAGTGAAGTGGAAATGCGCGAATCGCTGCAACTGAGGATGGTGGCAAATGGAATTTGTTCTTCTGCGGTTTCCTCCACCAATTCCATGAGGTTGCGATTGATGCGGAGGTTATTGATAAAACGCTCATTGCCTTCCTGAAGCAATGCAAGTGCTGTGTCCGGCGTGATGGACTGCCGGGACTCCCAATATGGAGAATTCATAACAGAAAATAAATTTAGGGTGAAACATAAGGAACGCCGCACCAATAACTTAGTCATTTGATGCCACCCTTTGCTCCATCATACGGCCGCTATTTTTCTTTAAATAGCCCCACTATTCGCAGAAAAATAGTGTTGTCTGATGAAAAAATGGTTGACCTAAAATGACTAAGTTATTGGTGCCGCGTTCCTAAGAAAGGTGGAGCCGGTGTGAACCCGTTCCATTCATTCAAAAAAATGCCTGGTCAACCTAAATTTTGGGAGGGGGGGTATCAAATTCGTGCACCCTGCCGGTTAAGGTCGGGAGCGCATCGTGGAATTGGGTTCCTGCAAGCAGGGAGCCAGCAGTGAAAAGCATTTCGAAGTCGAAAGAAGCCTCATCGTCCTTTTCTTTTTTTGCTTCTTTTTTCTCCTCTTTGCCTTCCTTTTCTTCACAATCTTGTTCCGGGTTGCTATCCTTGTCGTGCTTATCGCATTGTTCCCAAGCGGAGAGAAGATCAATGTTCAATGCGGATTGAAAATCGTCTGCCAGCATCGAGATGACAATAGCAAAAAACAAGAGGCGGACGTAATAAGGCATAAAGAACGTATTGGCCTGGACAAAACTAAGGGTACATTCGAATATTGCGCAACCCTGTCCGGTCTTCGGGACAACAGCGAATCCAGCACAGGGTTGCGTTTGCAGACAAGTATTCTACAACTTTTCAAAATCCTTGAACAATGAGAACTTCACTGCTTCCACCTTGCTGCGATAGTCCTTCCACTGGGTATCAAATAGGGTATTTACCCTGTTAATCAAACCTTCCGCTTGTTGTTTCGCAGTCGTTACAGCGGTTTGTGCGACTGCATTGGGGGCGCCCTGACAGCCGCCGATATAGCCCAGCGCGTTGAATAATTTCGCATTCATGTTGTCCGGGTCGCGCTGAATACCTTTGATTTCTTTGTGCTGGAAAAACTTCTCCTTCAGGACAGTAATGGAATCTTTGATCGCGCTGCCCAACTTAAGCGTTTCTTTTTTAGTGCTGTCCGGCACGTTGGCCCACTGGCTCTCCACCAGACCGATGGTTTTTTCGGCTTCTTTCAAGCGATTGTAGGCTTTGGTGACGCGCTCTACTGTCCTGTGCAAATCACGGACGGCATCGTTTTTAGCCGCTCGGTCTGTGGCAGGTATATTCAGGCGCGGATCGTCCAGCACATTGACTTTTATCGAGTCGCGGTAGCCCATGTAGGCTACTTTCACCCAGTATTCGCCCGGCAGCACCTGTGGGCCGCCGCCGGGTTCGAGTTGATCAGCAGGGGGTTCGTTTTTTGAAGGGAAGCGCACTCCTTTGGTTTCCATTCCCCAGTAAATCGCCGATGTAAATGCCGAGTCAGGTTCTGTTTTAAAACGCCGCAGCGTGTCGCCGTTCATGGAAAATACCATCACAGTTGCTTTTTCTTTTTTCTTCGTGTCGCCGCCCTTACCCTTTGCCTCCTTGCCCTTTGCGTTTTCGTCCTCTTGCTCCTTACCCTTTGCCTCCTTGCCCTTTGCTTTTTCGTCCTCTTGCTCCTTGCCCTTCGCCTCCTTGCCCTTTGCTTTTTCGTCCTCTTGCTCCTTGCCCTTCGCTTCTGCTTTTTTCAATCCGGGTTTCACCCAGACCGGAATGCGCACCGCTGTTCCTTTGTTGTTTCCCTCGTACGTTGCATCCACTGCGAAGCGCGGCCCGTCGAACGAACGGAACTCGGCCAGGATGCCCGGCTGCGCCGGAAGCAGTTTGAAGGGCTGATCGAGCAGGGCTGCTCCTGCCCGCGCCAGTTCACGCAGCGGGTTCAGGTTGTCCAGAATCCAGATACCGCGCCCGAAGGTGCCGAGCACCAGATCCCCATCACGCCGCTGGATTTTCATATCAAAAATCGGCACTGCGGGCAATGCCTCGCCCGGCACCAGATTCCAGTTGTCGCCGTAATCCGTTGAAATATAAAGCCCTTGCTCGGTACCGAGGAAGATCAGACTGGGTACTTCGGGGTCTTGCACCACCGACAGGCAGTAGCCAACGATGTTGCGGGGCGAAGCCAGGCGCTTCCATTTTTTGCCAAAATCGGTGGTGTGGTAGAGATAAGGCTGCCAGTCGTTCTGGCGGTAATTGTTGAGTACGACAAATGCTTCGCCCGCATTTTTGGGGGACGCTTCGATGGCGGGGATCCAGCCGTTTTTAGGCGCATCGGGCAGGTCTTTTCCAAAATCCGCCCATGTTTTGCCCTGATCGGTGGTCAACTGCACATTGCCATCGTCAGTACCGATCCAGGCTACCCCCTTTTGCACAGCAGAAGGTGCGATGGCGATGATGGTGCAGTGATTCTCGGCATTGGTCGCATCGAAGGTGAGGCCACCCGACACATCCTGATGCATTTTGGACGTGTCGTTGGTCGTCAGATCGGGGGAGAGGATTTGCCAGTTTTGCCCCAAATCGGAACTGTAATGTAAAAACTGGCTGCCAAAGAAGATTCCGTGTGGCTGCCAGGGGTCTTGCGCCAGGGCAGTATTCCAGTTGAAACGCAGTTCGGTTTTGCCGTCCGGGTGAAGCGGCTTGATATAGCGCGAGTCGCCGGTTTTGCGATCTATGAGGCTGAGTTCGCCGCCCTGTGACTGGGCAAAGACATAGCGCGGGTTGTCGGCCTGTGGCATGGTCTCGAACCCGTCGCCAAAATAGACTTCCTGCCAATCGGAATTGCGGATACCTCCCGATTTCCAAACGGCCGACGGGCCGACCCACGAGCCATTGTCCTGCAAACCGCCGTAGACGTTGTAAGGCCACTCATTGTCGGTTTCGACATGGTAAAACTGTCCGACCGGGATATTCTCGGCGTAACGCCAGGTCTTGCCGCCATCCATCGTCATGTTCAGACCGCCGTCGTTGCCATTGATGATGTAGTTGGAGTTGTCGGGGCTGATCCAGAAAGCGTGGTGGTCGGGGTGGATGGTCCAGCCTGCCCAGGTCTCGAAGGACTTGCCACCGTCTTCACTTTTCGAGATGAAGGTAAAAATGGAATAAACCCGGTTCTCATTTTTCGGATCCACGTAGATTTCGGAATAGTAGAACGGGCGGTCGCCCTGTCCTTTATCCGCCATTTTGCGCCATTTTTTGCCGCCATCGGTGCTTTTATACAGGGCATTTTCTTTGGCTTCCACGAGGGCGTAGACCACGTCCGGATTGCTCCTGGAAACTGCCAGACCCATCCGTCCGAGTTCGCCTTCCGGGAGACCATCCTTGTCTGTGCGACGCTCCCAGGTCTCGCCCGCATTGTAGCTGACGTAGAGGCCAGATCCCTTGCCACCGCTTTTGAAAAACCAGGGCCACCGGCGGTATTCCCACATGGCGGCGTACAATTTATTCGGGTTCTGCGGGTCGGCTACGAGGTCGGCGCAGCCAGTCAAGTCGTTGACGTACAGCGATTTTTTCCAGGTCTTCCCCCCGTCTGTACTTTTAAACACGCCCCGCTCTTCCGTTGGTCCGTAGGAGGAGCCAAGCGAAGCAGCGAATATCACGTCGGGTTGGTCGCGATGAAGGACTACGCGGTGAATCGTATGGGTATTTTGCAACCCCATGCAGGCCCAGTCCTTGCCGCCGTTGATGGTTTTAAAGATGCCTGCGCCGAAATCCTGCGAGTTGCGGGGATTGCCCTCTCCGGTGCCAACCCAGATTTCGTCGGGGTTGTGCGGATTGATCGCAATGCTGCCGACGCATTGCGTTGGCGCTTTGTCGAAGATGGGTTCCCAGGCCGTGCCGCTGCTCCGGCTGCGCCACACACCACCTGAAGCCGCCCCGGCATAGATGACTTGGGGATGGGTCGGATCCACTGCTATCGCCGTAATACGGCCTGACATGGCACCAGGTCCGATATTGCGGACAGGAAGGGATTTCAGGTATTCAGGGTTGATTTTTTGAGCGAACAAGTTTGCCGACAGGCAAAACAGGAGGGTAAACGTGGTAAATTTTTTCATCTAAAAATTAAATTTAGCAATCGCAAAACTGCGAAATCACGGGGGAAGCAAGGTGGTTCTGTCAAATTTTCGATGAACAAATCTTCTGAGAAAGCGAACGAAGGTGTTGTGGGATCATCTACATTTGTGTGGCTTGCGCATTTAAAAAAACAAAAACGGCCAACACAGCGGCAAATGGTGCGTCAGTCAATAAGACCTGCGACCCTACTACGGCGCAAAACAGTTCATAGTTCATACCTCATAGTTCATAGTTAGCCCCTGCTCATGCGATTTCTCCTTTACGGCGCTAATGGCTATACAGCCCAACTCATGCTCCCGCTCGCCGCGCAATACGGCCTCACACCTGTGCTGGCCGGCCGGTCGGCTGAAAAGATCAGACCGTTGGCTGAGCAGTTCGATTTTGAATATCGGGTATTCGATCTGAACGATCCCCAAGCCGTTGACAAGGGACTTGAGGGTTGCGGGGCGGTGCTGCACTGCGCCGGGCCGTTTGCCTATACGGCCCGTCCGATGATGGAAGCGTGTCTCCGTCAGCGGGTCCATTACCTGGACATTACCGGAGAAGTAGCCGTATTCGAGCTGGCCAACAGTCTGGATGCACAAGCCCGCGAACGGGGCATCACCCTCCTGCCCGGCAGCGGTTTCGATGTCGTGCCGACCGATTGCCTCGCCCAATACCTGTCACAATTGCTGCCCGATGCGACCCACCTGCTGCTGGCCTTCGGCCAATCGGGCGGCGGACTTTCACACGGCACCGCAGTGACCATGGCCGACGGCGCAGGGGAAGGCGGGCTGGTACGCCGCAATGGACGCATCACTCGGGTACCGCTCGGGCACCGCACCGAATGGATACATTTTAGCGACAAACACCGGTTTTGCATGGCCATTCCCTGGGGCGACGTAGCGACCGCTTATTACACCACGGGGATCCCCAACATCGAAGTGTTGCGTGCCACCAGTCCCCGCAGCCACCGGGCGCTGCGCTGGCAATGGGCGTACAACTGGCTGCTGCGCACCCGGTTCATGCGGGATCTGGCAAAGAAAAAAATTGATCAACGCCTGACCGGCCCCTCTGAGGATCGGCGCGCTTCGGGCAAAATGTACCTCTGGGGACAAGTGCTCAATGCGCAGGGCGATATCCGCGAAGCCCGGCTGACCACCCCCGAAGGCTATACGCTGACTGCTCATTCTGCCTTGTTACTGGTGGCCAAAACATTGCGCGGCGAAGCGCGACCTGGCTTTTGGACACCAGCGGGGCTGTTTGGAACGGGGTTGTTGGGGGAGCTGGGCTTAGTGGCGGATGCAGGCACCAATGGCTGAACGCAGCACTAGCGATCACCTCATAAAGAAGGAGCCAGCGGGGGACCGGCTCCTTCAAAAATTGGGGGTACTTTCATGTGGTATTCCCCAGAGATATACAGGGAACAGACAAATAACCCAAACCGTGCGGAGCCGTCATTGCATTTGGCTCTTCAATGTCACGACTCCGCAGCGGTTGAGGTGGTTTTCAAGAAGTAATTTTGAAGGTAATTTTCAAGAAGTAATTTTGGGGGTGGTTTTTAAAATGTAAACAAGCGCAGTGCTAATTTTATCATTGAGCAAAAGGGTATCCAATGGATCTCCTTTGAGGTTGCGCACAAAAACCTGAACGCTTTTGGCTTTTATGGAAATATCCTGTGATACCTCCACCGCAGTAGGTGTAATCCGGTAGACCGGGTTGATTTTTGGCTGCTGCTGACGGCAACCGAAATAAGTCAGCATGGACAG
>Ga0163147_10005477_pt1 | contig 15414 bp, 9 predicted proteins | sample OliLakLV19MP6G1_FD_148597 | JGI IMG/M metagenome (GOLD analysis project Ga0163147, IMG submission 148597) | Freshwater microbial mat bacterial communities from Lake Vanda, McMurdo Dry Valleys, Antarctica- Oligotrophic Lake LV.19.MP6.G1 | ecosystem: Environmental > Aquatic > Freshwater > Lake >...
AATCCGCTCTGGCCGGACGTGGCCAGCCACCGCGGCAAGCGGCGATCCTGAAGTCCGGCGGGGCGTCGTTCCCAATCCGGCCTGAACGTCAGAAACACCAACCCAGCTCAGAAGAATTGATGACGCCATGTGGAGCACTCCGGGGGGAAGCGGAGTGTAGCAGGCGTGCGCGATATCGATCACGACGCGATTGAAATCGATCAATTGCGGATTTAGCCCGTCGCGCACGGAGTTCCATAAGACGTGGTATGGCAGCTACTTGCGCAGCATTTAGCGATTGGCATCGCGATCGCTTTGGTCAGGTCAGAGCCCGCCATCCGGCAGGGCTGAAAAAGGAGAAGTGTCATCGTTGCGATGAACGTGAAGAGTGGCTTCAGGATGACCCGACATGCCGCAGTACGCTGCCAACAGCGGTGTGTGAGCGAGGAAGGTATGGCGGCACTGCTGGAGTTCGGAGAAACGTTTCACGCCGGCGATGGGGCGAAGGCGTACTTCCTCGGTTCCCGAGCTGTCGGGTATGCACTGGCCCGGTATGGAGTTGATCTGTCTCGGTGGAAGGATGTCGCGATGATCGTGTCCTCCGACCGCAGCATCGTGACCGTGCAGCACGTCGACCGCCCCAAGAGAAGTTGGCGCGGTCGGCACTGAATACCATCTCCCCAAACAAGATGAATACCATCTCCCCAAACAAGACGCGAATATTTGACTGGAGAAACACCAATGAGTCAACTTTCAGATTTCACCATCGCAGCCCCCCGCCCCCTGCCGGTAATCGTTCTCGCTGATGTCAGCGGCAGCATGTCCGAGCACGGGAAAATCGAGTCCTTGAATCACGCTTTGGCCGAAATGCTCGCCTCCTTTGGCAGTGAGTCCCAGGAAGCGGCGCAGATCCATGTCGCGGTCATCACCTTTGGTGGCGAGGCGGCTGAACTGCACACCGCGCTCGCACCGGCAAGTTCGGTCAAATGGAATCCAATGCGTGCGAGCGGGCGGACCCCGTTGGGGGGTGCCGTCGCGCTCGCGACGACCTTGGTTGAGGACCGCACGAAGATCCCGGGGCGCGCGTACCGCCCAGTCATCGTCCTAGCATCGGATGGCGCACCGACCGACGAGTGGCAGAAGCCCATTCAGCAGTTGCTTCTGTCGGAGCGAGGTAAGCGAGCCGATCGTTTCGCTCTGGCCATTGGCGACGATGCCGACAAGGCGATGCTTGGTGCGTTTGTGAACGACCCCGCTCGCCCGGTTCTAGCCGCGAGCGACGCGCGGCAGATTCAAAAGTTTTTCAAGTGGGTGACCATGAGTGTCACGGCTCGCTCGCGAAGCGCGACGCCGAACGCCACTCTGCCGCCTCCGACCACGGACTTCGTTCTCGACGAGATCTAACAGGATACCTAATGCCGAGAATGAACGTCAACTGTTTTGGGACATCGATATTGGGACGGCGACACGCCGCCTGTGGCTCTCCGAATCAAGACGCATGGGGACACTACCGGTCCCCATCTGGGCATCTCGCCGTCGTGTGCGACGGGGTTGGATCCTGTGAACTTAGCCATTTGGGGTCACGTGCAGCGTGCGCTGCGGTACGCGAAGTCGCGAGAACAATTACCTGTGATTCTGAAATTGCTTCCTTCGGTCAGCTGGTTGAACAGGCGTGGCTTGCCAAACTGCCATCCGGTGATGTTGGACAGTTTGCCACCACATGCTTGTTCACCCTGCGGTTGCGATCGGGGCGGGTTGTCACTGGCGGTGTGGGGGATGGACTCGCAGCAATGGGCGCGGTGGGGCGTGAATGTTCAACGCTCGTCGAGTTGAATGGTGGCGACTTCGGGGAAACATGTGCACTCGGCGGCGGAGGAGGTGCTAGAGCGTGGCGACAAGAGGAAGCTGACGATTCGGAGGGTGGCGTGTGGGCCCTCCTCGCCACCGACGGGCTTTCAAACGACTTGGCCGTCAACCGGCTGGGCCATTTCGCGGCTTGGCTGATAGAACGCGTCGGTCCCTTGAGCGCAAGGCGGCGAGCGACGTTTCTGCGGTCTCAGCTAGGGCGCACTCGCGTGGGCGGTGGCTCAGACGATCAGACTTTCGCCCTGCAATGGAGTTGCAACCATGGCTGACGCTATGTTCGTGGTCGATTCGCGAAAGAACCGTTACGAGCTCGGCCGCCGCCTCGGCGAAGGCGGACAGGGCGTTGTCTTTGAGGTAAAGGGTGGCAAACTTGCAGCGAAGCTCTTGCGAACTAGAGACGCTTCGCAAGTCCGCACCCTCGAGAACCAGATGCACTTCCTTCGCTCGCTGGACCTCGCGGGAATCCCGATCGCGCAACCCGAGGCAGTTATCGTCCATCCATCGCCGGGATATCTCATGCGGTTACTCGCGGACATGAGGCCGCTTCAAGAGGCTATGGTCCCGTCTCCGACGATGACCGGTTCAAGAGCCACTTGGTATCAGGAAACCGGTGGACTTCGACGGCGCTTGCGGATCTGCGCTAGGGCCGCCCGCGCGATCTCCCTCCTGCACGCCAAGGGTCTCTGCTACGGCGATGTGTCGCCGCAAAACGTGTACGTGTCGACGGCGGTTACCAACGACCAGGTTGTTCTCATCGACGCGGACAACCTGCGGTATGCAAGCGATCCGGCCAACAAGGCGCTGTACACGCCGGGCTACGGAGCTCCCGAGGTTGTGAAGGGACTGAGCATGGCCTCTAGCCTCGCGGATGCTCACGCGCTCGCGGTCACGGTCTTCCGAATGCTCACGCTTGCCCATCCACTCATCGGAGACATGGTCGAAGAGGGAGAGCCCGAGTTGGAAGAGCGGGCACTTCGGGGCGACTTTCCGTGGATCGATCACTTGCGAGATCGAGCCAATTCAAGCTCGCGGGGAATCGCCCGCGATCGAGTGATGTCCGAGAGCATGTTGCGCTTGGCAGCACGCGTCTTTGGTGAGGGGTTGACGGTTCCGACGGATCGCCCTTCGGCAGGGGAATGGGCGGATGTGCTTGAGCGCGCAGCTCTCAACTGCGTTAAGTGCAAGGCTTGCCCCGCGACATTTCTCCGTACTGCCCGCTCTTGCCCATGGTGCGGCGGGGTCAGGACCGCGTACCTCCAAGGTCGGATCCGCTTGTGGGACCCTGAGTTGGCGGCGGGCAACGGAGGCTACGTCCTCGGCCCAGACCGACGCGACATCGTCGTAGCATCTTTCGTCATCATGCCAGACGAGGGTATAGTGCTTGACAGACGTCTTGTGCGTGAGGTTCCAACGCATCAGGCTTCGCAACCATGCCTGAAGATCGGCTTCGACGGCAAGCGGCTAACCCTGGCATGCCGAGACGCAGACTCGACCATGCAGGTCCACGTACCGAAAGGGTCTCCCCTCACCCTCACCGATCGTGAACTGGAGTTTCGTTCAGAGGTCCCGTACCTGACGATCCACGTCGGTGATACCCGCAGCGTGCACCGTGCGATCGATTTCCGGATTGAGCAGGAGCAGTCGGTATGAACGCGTCTGAGCTGAATGTCGGTTCCACTCGGCTTCTTGAGCTACGGCCGAGCGCGGACGCTCATTTCCCGGTACCACTCCAGGTTGGGGCGGAAGTGGCGATCTCTCTCACGGAAGGAGTCGGACCGACGCTGCGTGCGCAGGGGACAACGGTTTTCGTGCTCGGCTCCGATGAGGCAGCCGAGCGCCGGCTGAGAGAGGTGTTTGAACGACGCCTTCCACAAGTCGCGTGGGTGGTGCAAGTCCATGGTCAACCTGCGGCAGCCGAAGCGGTTCTGATTCGGGTCCATGAGTTTGCGACGGGCGTACAGAGCCCGGATCAACTGACCATGCACATCGACGAAGAGTTGCTCGACCTCTGTCGTGCGAGGTACGGAGTTGACGGCGTAACAGCCGTAGAGCGGTTGATTCGTGATTCTGCAGTTCTTCCACCTCAATCGCCTGGCGGTCAGGAACGGTTGATTGTGTCGGCCGGCGGGGGGGCGTCGGTCGAGCGGGGCTTCCGCATCATCGGGACCGCGCATGTCATCGATGTTCAACGACGGCCGATAGAAACAAATGCAGGAGTTGGGTCTGCCTACTTCATTCGGCGAGTGGCCCGTCCGAGTCGCTCATCCACAGCATCCACGCTCGCGTTGGTCTCGGCCAACGTGGTTTTTGTCGACGCGACTCGCACGGCGGCACGCGTGCAAGTGCGAGGCGAGTTGGACATGCTCGTTCAGGGTGCTGACAGCTACATGAAGCTCTGGCGTGAGTATAACGAGCTCGAAAGAAGGCGGATCCAGGCGGCAGCAGTTGAGTGTGGCTCGATTCACTACACGAGCATCACGTCAAAGTCTGATGGCGGGGTGCGATTCCTTGGGGTCGCGGCAAGCACAGCGGTTCGCGAGAATCTGGAATCGCTCCGCGAGGATGAGGCGGACCTTCAGGCCACCACGGAACCTGTTGATGCTGAGGAGGGACCGCTCTCCGGTCCAACATTCTGTGGAACACTGACTGGAATGGGGTCCGGCTGGCTCGACGTCCGCCCACGGTCGGGCGGGAACGCAACTCCCCCGGACAGCGGATACCTCAGCGTCTCGACGTTTGGCGATGAGCGGAGGCTGGACCGGCGGGAGCGAGCCGCCGAACTGATCGCGACAGGCAACTGTCGAATTCCCTGGCTAGGAAAGATCCTCGAAGGCAGCTCGCACCCAGTCATTCAGCGGAAGCGAGTGCAGCCGCTGACGGATGCCGCGCTGCAAGCGTTCGGAGCAGAGCCCACACCAGCCCAGATTGAGGCACTGGATGCGGCGCTCAACACGCCGGACATCGCCATCATTCAAGGGCCGCCCGGGACAGGAAAAACACGGGTCATCGCCGCGCTCCAAGCCAGACTCGCCGAACTTGGCGAGGGTGAGGGCGGTCAGCTTGGACAAACACTGCTGACCAGCTATCAACATGACGCGGTGGACAACGTGGCGTCCGCGAGCACGGCTTTCGGTCTGCCGGCCTTCCGAATTGGCGGACGCACCGGAGACGGAAGCGCGGACGATGCGGTCGAGCGATGGCGAAGGGAGCTCATCGAGAAGCTCCGGGCGAGCATCGCATCCCAGTCCACCTCGCCGGTTCAGGTTGTGCGACGACGCCTTCGTGACCGACTTTCTGCCGTAAGTGTCGCACCGCTCACGGACGATGCGAACGCAGCTCTCCTGGAGGATGTGCGGTCCGAATGCGGCGAGTGGTTGACGGCGCCGGTGGCAGAGCGGCTCGACAGGACGCTCAGGAGCCTTCGCTCTCCCGCCGCAACCGCCGACCTTCCCATCGAGGTCGAACAAGCGATCGGTGCGGTGTCTGGTCTTCCCACGACGCTGGAATCGGCTCGGGACGACGGTGCTCGTCGTGCGAGAAAGGCGCTGCGACTGCTCCGTCCCTTGGGCGTGCTTGACGAGCTGGCTGATACAATGCTGGAGCAACTCGCGGAATGGAACGGCGATGGCGAAGCCCCTGGGCTGTCCATGATGCCAGACCTTCGCTTGTCCTTGCTCAACCGACTCCGGCCGACCACCCGCGTAGACGACCTCGCAAGACCGAATCAGGCAGTCGAGGAAGTTCTGACCGAGGTTCTCGGATTGCTGGATGCCGCCGCGCGGGTCGCGACACTGGACGCGTCTGTGGCGGTCGAAGACCTCATCGACGACCTCGAGTCCGACCCGGACAGCGTCCGTGACGACATCCAGCGATATGCCTCGAGCCTTGCCGCCACGGTGCAACAGTCGGTCGGAGGTTCGATGCAGCGTGCCAAGCTTTCCGACGTCACATTCGGCGACAAGGTGTGGCCGTCCTTTAGAAATGTCGTCGTGGACGAGGCCGCGAGATGCAACCCGCTCGACCTCATGATCCCTCTGTCCATTGCAGAGAAGCGAATCGTTCTGGTGGGCGACCATCGCCAGTTGCCACACGTGCTTGAACCCGACGTTGAGCGGGAACTCGCTGCGACCGCGAGCGAAGCGGCCCGCAAAGCGCTGAAGAGCAGCCTTTTCGAACGCCTCCGGGAGCACCTCGAACAACTGGAGTTAAAGGATGGGGTCCGTCGCTATGTCCGGCTGGATCGGCAGTATCGCATGCATCCGGTGCTCGGGCAGTTTGTTAGCGATGGCTTTTATGGGCGGTATGCCGAGGGGTTCGAGTCACCACGGCCGGCCTCCGACTTTGAACACGGCTTAGGAGGCACCTACCAGGGTGTCGTGGCCGCTTGGAAGGACCTTCCGCATTCGCAGGGCGGTGAAGACGGCGGACGGAGCAAGCGCCGCCCGACCGAGGCAGATTGGATCGCCGAAGAGGTTCATCGTATTGGGTCTGAGAATAGGGGTTTGAGCATCGGCGTCATCTCGTTCTACTCGGCTCAGGTCAAAGCAATCTGCGAAGCCCTGCAGGAACAGGGAATCCTCGAGGAAGAGGAAGAAGGATGGCGGCCCGCAGACGAATGGCGTTTCACATCAACTGGGAAGATCCGTAGCCGCATACGAGTCGGCACCGTCGACTCCTTCCAGGGAATGGAATTTGATGTGGTGTTCCTTTCGTTGGTACGCAGCAATCGCGTGCAGGCCGGCTCAGGCACATGGCACAAGAAGTACGGCTTTCTCCTCCTTGAGAACCGCTTGTGTGTGGCTATGAGTCGTCAGCAGAAACTGCTCGTGGCTGTTGGCGACAGTGCAATGTTCAGCGCGGCGCACCTTGCGGACGTTCCGGGTGTGCGGGCGCTCTTGGACTTCTGGACACTGACTGGAGGGACGCATGGGCGACGCATCTAAAGTTGCACCCACGGTGCTCCGCTTCAGGCCCCGGTGGCCGCAGGGCGCGAAAGAGCGGTGGGTCCTATGGCCCGTATGGACCCGTCGTGTTGCCGCTCCGGTCGCTGGAGAGGATCGTCTCCCCCCATTTGAGAAGGCTGTTCTCGGGTGTGCTCGAGCGAACGTCACCGACTCCGGCCATGTGGCGGCTCTTCTTCAATTGCACCCACAGCTCGTAGATCAACTCAAGAGCCGATTGGTGGATCGTGGCGCAATGACTCCGGAGGGAGAACTCACGGCGGAGGGGTTGAGATGTGTGGGGGCGGAAGACATCGACAATACCAGGGTGGAGGTCCGGCACATTTTTCAGTGTGCGATCAGTCAGTCATTGCTCCCACGAATCGCCGACACGGTTGCGTTCGCTGAAGTCACACGTGACGGAGAGAGGTGGAAGATCGAACTCGGCACTCCCGGCGAGCCTAGGCCCACCGGGTGCTTCTTGCTCCAGCCCCCGCGGCGCGAACCTCCGGAGGCACCCGATGCTGCGGATGTTCTGAGGGCCGTTGTGCGTCACTCCTTGGACCAGCGCGGGATCGAACGAATCGGACGTCTGGAGCCCGGGGTTGAGCGTCCTGTTGCAGTCAGGGCTGGAGCACTGAGGCGGGTGACGATTGTCGACCGCGAGCCTCAGCTGGTGCATCTTGCAACGGTGGTTTACCAAGCTCCGGATGTGGGACCCGGATCTCTCGACTGGCGCATCGCCGACCCCTTCGGGTTGGGTGAGAACTCGCGACTGCTCATGGAAGGTCAACGTCTCAGACGCAACTGCCCACCGTTCAACAACTTCATCCAGGCCCTCATCGACCGCGGCGATACGCCGATGCGGTCGGGCGAGTTCACCGCCCGTGATCTCTGGGAACTGGCGAACGGAGAGGTGGCGGCAGCTCTACCCCGACTCCCGGAGGACTGGCTCGGTCGCGAGCACCTGATTCGCATGCATGAGGCGAGGCTCTCGGCGAGTGAAGCAAAGGGGAATGCTCAACGGCGAGCTAGGCTCAAGGACGGAGCCCAAAACGCCCGGTGTGCTCTGGAGGCATGCTTTGCATCTCTCGCCGAACGGTTTCCCCTCGGACGCATTCGCGGGCTCATACCGAGGGCCGGGGCTGCGGGAGATCAGGTGCTCCGTACGCGATTGGAGCGTGCCGCTTCGAACCTTGGAGTACGGATGCCGCTTCCAGGGCGGTTCGCAAACGTGCGGGGCAATCACGTTTTCAGTGTGGTGGACCGGGGCGACATGAGCAGGTTGACGGCCGCCGTGATGGCCACGCTGCTGGCCGCCGATGTGACGCCGGGCCACATACTCCGCAACATACTCGGTGAATGGCCCGTGCTTCTCGACGAACTCGCGGTCGCGATCGACGTGGGTGGTGAGGCGTCTCATTACGGGGATAGTCATGGACCGTCAGACGAGGACTTGGAACGGGTGATCGGCATCGTGCAGAGGCTGACGAATGGGTTGCTGACAACCTGAGCGACTGCCGGAACTTAGGAGTATGACGTGGGACGAAACAAGAACAAGCGACGCGCTAACGACATTATCGGCCGGTCCGGCTTCGGTTCGCCCCCATCGCCCTCAGCTGGCCCAACCACTTTGCCCAACAGCGTGTCCGGAAGTCGTGCGCCATCTGCACCATTGACGCCGCCCGGCCCAAGCGCCGCCGACGAACCGGCGGCGGTAGAAGTGGCCTCGACGGTGCCGGACATGCTCGAGCAGGCGATCCAACTCGAGATTGAATCACCAGCCATCGATGCGGCAGTGCCGGAACCGGACGGTGTCTCGGGGAAGGAAACGGTTGAGGCGCCAGCCGCAAACACTGAAAGACTGCGTGAGGCGATTCGCTCGGCCGCCAATGCGAAGCGGGGCTTTCAAATGGCTGAGGCCCAGTCAAAGGCGAGCTTAGAGGCGGTCGAGCAGAGAGACGTTTCGCTCCAGCAGCGTCAGGGGCGTCTGGATGAGCGAGAGAAGGGGCTCCAGGAGTGGCACGGGGCACTCTCAGCCAAGGAACTTGAGTTCGAGCATGCCCGGTTGTTGCTCGTGAAGCGCGAAGAAGAAGCGAAAGCAGGGTTCCCGCAGCTGCTCGCCGGAGCCCGTGAAGCCGTGGAGCGTTCGGTGCAGGCGAGAGAACTTGGCCTGAGGGAGATCGAGGAACAGGCACACAAGCAACTGGAGGAAGCGAAACAGCAAATGGCCCAAGCTGGCGACGCACGCTTGGCACTGAAGCGAGCCCAAGAGGACCTCGCACTTGACCGCGAGAATCTGGACGAGCGGATCGCGCTCGCTTCAAGGCGCGCCGAGCAGAAGCTGCAGTCTCGCGTGGAACGATTGGACCAGGATCTGGAAGACGCAAAGCGACGCGAGATGGCCGCACGCGATTGGGCGAAGCTGAAGGAAGGTACCATCCAAGAGCTTGAAAAAAGGCTCGCACCCGTTGGAGCGATGTCTATCGAGCAACTCGCAGTCAAGTGCGCTGCTCTTTCAGCCCAACTGAAGGCACGCGACGCGGAACTGACGAACAGGCCGGATGCGGATGCGGTTGCAGAACTGCGTCGTCAGGCCGGGGCTGTGGATGGCCTGAGGCGTGAGCTTGAGCAGATCAAAGCGGACAACGCAGCGCTGAGGTCGCGGCTTGCCGGACTGACGGTGGCGGCGACGGAGCTTGAGAACCAGCGTGATCTGGTGAGAGCCTACGAGAACCGGGCTCGTGTGCTCAAGGAAGCCAATACCCAACTCGAAGCCGACGTAACATCAAAGCTGGACCAGAGTGCGCACCGCAACCCGTTCTCTGAGCTCGCGAGAATGGACCAAGATGTTGAACTGCAGGCCCCTATCTCTGGGCTCCGGAAGCCAGAGAATCTGAAGGCCATTGTTCAAGAGGTCAAAGAGCGTGTGGCAATGGGGCCCCACCCCTTGTACTACGACGATGCGACAATCCGGTGCTTCATTGCTGGAATGGCCATGAGCCGCTTGCACCTTCTCCAAGGCATCAGCGGCACAGGCAAGACCAGTTTGCCGCGGGCGGTGGGAAAGGCTCTCGGAGGAGATGTCGAGATCGTGCCAGTGCAGGCGGGCTGGAGAGATCGGCAAGACTTGCTCGGTTACTTCAATGCGTTCGACAAGCGATATCACGAGCCAGCATTCGTCCAAGCACTATACCGCGCCCAGTGTCCGAAGTGGAACGACCGAGTGTTCGTCATTGTCCTGGACGAGATGAATCTCTCATACTTCGAGCAATACGGCGCGGATCTGAACTCTGAGATCGAGCAACCTCCGCCCTACGAACGGAGGTTCCAGTTGATGGATTCACTTCCGCCGATCGCTCCCCGATTGCTCCGCGACGGTCGATTCATCGCTTGGCCGGACAACGTGTGGATTGCCGGAACAGCAAATCACGACGAGACCACCAAGGACTTCGCGGATAAGACCTACGACCGCGCCCACACCATGGAACTCCCGCCCGGGCATCCGCAACCGGGAGTTCGGAGCGGCCTTGCCGGTGGAGCACCGATATCGTGTTCTGGTCTGCGAGAACTTTTTGAGGCTGCGGTGCGAGACCAGGCGGCGATGGCCAACAAGGCCAATGGCGTGCTGGCCAAGCTCAAGGATCAGCTACAGCTTGGACTTCGGGTTGGATGGGGCAACCGGCTCGATGGGCCCAAGGGGCAGATGGCCCGCTTCGTCTCGGCTGTGGTCGCTTCGGGCGGCACGTGCGACGAGGCCCTCGACCACATCCTGGCCACCAAGCTGCTTCGCAAACTGCGGGGCAAGCACGAAGTGCGACTTAAGACTCTCGAACAGTTCCGCGACACCATGGTGTCCACTTGGAAGCAGTCATTTGGTGAAGCCTCTCAGCCCGCCAAGTCCCGAGACCTTCTGGCCGAATTGATCCAGTCTCGTCGCTTCGAAGAGAGCGAGGGCGCCTGATGCCAGGTCCCCTGGTCGATCTCGTGTCTGGAGTCGAGTGGGAGCCGGGGTCAGCCCCGCTCATTCCCGGTCGTGTGATGCTCGCCGACACCGGCAAGGGCGTGCTGGTGAATGGACTACCTGCGTGTTTCGCCGACCGAGTGGTTGCTCGCCGTGACGGAACCTGGGCGCTCACCATTCCGGGTAAGACGGCGGTTGGCGGAGAGTTCCCGAGTGCCATGTTGGCTGCGACACTCGATGCCGAAGCCATCGCGGAGATGGGGCGGGCTTTCAGCGAAATGCGCGACTCGCGTACTTGCTGGAGCCAATGGGCCACTTTGTCGCCGTTGGCACCGCGCGTCGCCGAGTTCCTGCGAGTGCGACCATTCGATCAGGCGATTCAGGATCGGCTTGTGTTCCTTGAGTCGGTGTGCCAGCGCCCGCGCTCGCACCTGCGGGTCGACGAGGAGATGACGTCGGTACCACGCGTACGCAAGGTGGCCCGCACGGCGATTGTCAGGCTCGTGTCCCACAAGGAGGACTGGGACCGTCCGACAGTCTTGGGCGTGCGACCCCGCCGAGTCCTCGCCTTGGTTGCGGAAGATGACGTGGACATCTACGAGAATCGCGTCGCCGCCCGTCTCATCGATCACTTGGCTATGTATCTGCGACTGCGTCTTGAGCAACTCGCTCGTATACGCAGCATGATCGAGCAGTCGAGCGAGCACGCGGCGAGCGCGGCGGGTGGGCATTTCTGGCGGCAACGCAGATTGTGCGACTTGTGGGCTGGCGCAGTCGGTGACACTCGGGCGGAACAGAGCGCCAAACGCACTGCAGATCTTGTTGAATCGCTCTATGGCAGGGTCCGCAAGCTATTTGATTCTCCGCTTTACCGAGGGGTCCCCGTGCGGTCGGGCCCAGTGCAACTGCGCTACACCAACGTATTTGAGAGTGATTCTCTCTACCGCGAGGTGGCGAAGCTGTGGCGAGAGTGGTCGCGGTTGGGCGTATCTCGCCCGCCGACGGAAGAGCAGTACTACGAAAGTCGCCAAGCTGTGTGCGACGGCTCTGCGTGGTTTGGATGGTTGCTCGTGGTTCGGGCGCTCGACCAGCTTGGAGTTTCGTGCGATCCGAGTTCGGAGCATTCGGCGGTCGATTGCGACGCACTCACGTTACGTGGGGCCGCCGGGGCCGTCTCTGTTCTTCCCCCTCGTGACGGTGCTGTCGTCATACGGGTTAACGATCGAAGAGTCCGGGTGGTGTGCCTGCCCACCAAGCTCGAAGGGCTTGATCCGGCCTTGACTGTGGATGTCATCGATGACATGGAGCGTATGAGCAGGAGTGCGGCGGAGGACGAGGTTCTCGTGCTCCTTGTCTCCTCGCACGGACCGGCTGCGGAAGGGAACCACGAATGGCGGGCGGACGCATTGCATCGCGCAGGTCCATGGGAGCCTGGTATCAATCGGTCCTCTCGGCTCGGCGTGCTCCCCGTGTCGCCATGGGACATCGGCAGCGTGGAGCGAGTTGCGCGGGCACTTCGGTGGCACCTCTGGTCGCCGATGCTGTTGCAGTATCCTCCGACCGTTCAGTTCGGTACCGATCGGCCGCGCTCTCTTCCCGCGTGGGTAGAGGCCACCGCTCGGCCAGACGTCCTGCGGGTTCTCAGACCACCGGAGGGCCGTGAGCGATCGCTTGGAGATCTTCTAAGAGAATGCAGGAGCGAAGGAATCACAAGGCTTCAGCGCCAAAACCCCAAGGGTGTGCGTCAGGGTACAAAACTGGTGGAGCGACAGGTCGAGGCCGTCCGAGCATCGATGGAGTCGGCATTGGCGCAGTGCGGTCGCCTCCGGACCTGCCCCACATGTCGGACGGCGGGAGCGCACTTCCGTCAGATCGGGCAGAATGACTGCTACGAATGCCATTGCGAGAGTTGTGACAGCATGTGGGGAGTCTATCGGTGCCTGTGTGGTGCACGCTTCCCGGTGATTCGACTCAAGGACTCCGCCGATCTTGTCGCGTCCATGGCAAATGACCGCTCGTCCGGGTGGTTTGATCGCGTCTTTGGCTCCGACACATTGGCGTGTGTTTGTTCGCTAGCGGGTGGCAAGGGTTCGTTCGTTTGTCCCTCCTGCGGAAAGTGTGGGTGCGGCACGAATGCCCACGCGGCGGATGCCTCGCTTGCAAAATCTCCTTGAGAGGGGGTGAGGAAGAGACTCTCCGGATCGAAGATGCGTTCGCATCAGGCCCCCGCTCGGAACGTCCCTGTTAACCGCTTCCCGCGTCAACCAGAGAACGCGAGAGTTTGAGAGGATCTCAAAGCCTTCATCGCGACACACATGATGTCCGGACTTCATGCCTCTGGACCGGCCTCGAACCGAGAGCGCAGACGCGCGGGGGGCCAAATCGGCAAACGAAGCGGATTCTGCGGGCGTTCGGGCCAACCCGCGCGATCGGGCCAAAGTGCCCCGCCCGTAAACCAAAACGGCTCCGCCAGAGGCGGAGCCGTTCAGAACTCCCCGAGAGCAACCCTCTTCGGAGGGTTGGGGGATGGGTAATGTTAGCAGGCGTTCAATCCGGGCCGGTTTTAGTCCTTCGCCGGGGTGTCTTGCGGGTTCATTCCCGGAATCAGACCGCCTCGTTTGGGTTCTGGCCTTCCAGAGCCCGGAGCGTTGCGCGGATCGTTCGCTTCGGGATTGCACGATCCGCCCGCCATCCATATTTTGCTTGGGCATCGGGATCGTGGCCGTCAACCCGGCGTTGCAGTATCTCCGTGGGCGAGAGCCCCGCGTTGCTCCGATCGGTTGGATTTGCTCCAGCGCCCAGGAGTAGACGGATGATCGTTGGACGGGCTGCTCCTGCAGCTCGCTGCAACGGAGTCTCCCCAAAGCGATCCTTCACATCCACGATGGCGCGATGCTGTAGGAGCACTCGTGTAACCGCGACCGATCCCAGAATCGGGGCGAGATGGAGTGGCGTCTGGTTGTCCTCTTCGGTGGCATTCGGATTCGCACCCTCATGCAGCAAGAACTCTGCCATCAAGTCATCGCTTTCGCGGCTGGCTCTGTGGAGGGGCGATTGCCCATGTGTGTCGCGTGCATCGACATTGGCGCCTCGCGCCATGAGTACTTGAGCCACCCCGACCCGATCCGATTCGGCGTCGCAGTCGCGGGGGTTCCTAACCGCCGTGTGCAGGGGAGTGCCCCCGTAGCCCTTGGAAACCAAGTGCACGTCAGCGCCGGCTTGGAGCAAAGCGGCGGCGATTTCAGCTTGTCCCACCATCGCCGCCTTGTGGAGGGCGCTCGATCCCCACACACTCAAGATCGAGACATCAGCTCCAGCAGCGAGCAGCAGCTGCACGGTCGAATAGGACGCAGCTTGCACTGCGGTGAAGAGTGGACTTCGCCGACTTCTGTCAAGTGCATCGATCTGGGCTCGGTGCTCGAGCAGCACACGCACCGCGGAGACGCGGCCATATGCGGCGGCCTGATGCAGGAGAGTCCAACCGTTCTGCCATGCGGTGTCTGGTGGTAGGCCCGCAGCGAGTTGAGTCCGCAGGGATTCGATGCGTCCCTTCTGGATCGCAAGAAACGAGTCAGGAATATCGGAATCTCGTGTAGTCACGGCAACCTCGAAGTGCCAGCCGGGTTTGTACGGCCACATTCCACCCAGAGCTACTCCCGCTCAAAGCCGTGACTGGTGAACTTCAGTGTCCGACTGTTCTCAGTCACCGTCCGCACGACATTGTCCGGGGCACCTGACGGGATCTCTGCCTCAAGCTCAAGCGTCACTTTCACCTTGGCCCCTACGAGGCCTGACAGGTGGGCGATCACCTCGTCGGCGATCTTGCTGGCGTCTCGGCCGACGCGCGCCGAGTCAAGGACCACAGTGCCGTGGAATCGCTTCGGCTGAGAGGGTGCAGGCTTCGTGGGCGGCGTACCCGTCGATGATCCGCCGGTTGGGGTTGGACCCCCGCCAGAGCCGCCTGCCCCTGCTTCCGCCCCAGGGCCACCAGTTGCGGCTCGGTCGCCGTCAATCTGTTTCTTGGCGACCTCGGGCTTTACCAGAAGGCCGGGCGCATCGCTGTCCGCAATCGACACCTGCTGGCCGCCTCGCAGTCCACGGTAACGACCTGCAGCTTCGTCAAAGCTGTCGGCGAACGCGAAGGCTTCCTGCTGCCAGGTCAGGAGGGATATCCCACTGCTGATCGCTGCGAGTAGCACCTCTGGGTTCTTCAGGCGAGGCAGGTAGAGGTAGCGAGCGAAGTGCTCGGCGAGCTGCTTGATGGCGACGTGGTTGTTCGGCCAGAGCGGAATCCGGTCAAGCTCCATGCGAAGCCGCGTTGCGGCGAAGCCGGTCAGCAGCAGCTCATCGTTCTTGAGCTTCTTGCTGACCCGTACGGCCAGGGCATCAGTTCCCGTCAGTTTGATCGCTTGCCACTCGACGGCCGACTGCGGCGTTGACTGAACCGGCACCAGCAACCACTGATAGGTTTCGGGAATGCGGGCATTGACGGCGCCGTTGGCCGCCGTTCGTTGTGTCTCCGCCTGTTTCACCTGCTGGGGATCGAGGTTTAGCGTCACCTGCTCACCGAGAATTGAATCCCACGCGAGGTACTTGCGGGTCGCCTCGTCAAGGTCTTGGAGACGGGTCTTGTCGGCCGCTAGGAACACAAGCGTGTTTCGGTAC
>Ga0163147_10005479_pt1 | contig 15413 bp, 9 predicted proteins | sample OliLakLV19MP6G1_FD_148597 | JGI IMG/M metagenome (GOLD analysis project Ga0163147, IMG submission 148597) | Freshwater microbial mat bacterial communities from Lake Vanda, McMurdo Dry Valleys, Antarctica- Oligotrophic Lake LV.19.MP6.G1 | ecosystem: Environmental > Aquatic > Freshwater > Lake >...
AGAGGGCACACCACCTCCACCAGCACCGCCTGCGCCGACTCCATCGGTTGTCTCGACTCTTACGCCGTCGACTCCATCGTCTGTCGCGACAATCATACCATCACGGCCACCACCACCACCACCACCACCACCACCGTTCGTGCCGTCAGCCGTCGTGGTGACACCAGCACCTGTTGTCGATCCAGTTGCTTCCGCTAAAGCTCCCGTAGCTTCGACATTGGCGCGTGTGCAACAAAAGACGGTCTCGGTCGATGGCGCCGTACTGAAGACGCAGCCAGTTCAAGCATCTGTGCATTCCAATGCTTCTGCGCGTATCGTTTCGAAACGACCGACTCCGTCGGTTGCGGCACTTTCCTCGTCCGGTTCATCGCCATCGTCGTCGCCATCGACATCTTCGTCGTCATCATCATCGGCAACCAAAGGGACTCGAACCCAGCGCATTGTTCCTGGGCGACGTGCAAGTTTGGCGGCATGTATCTCTCCAATTGCAACGACACATGTGATGTATCATGCCCCGACAGTGGCCACTCCACGGAAATTGGACATGATTCCTCAATGGTCGCCGCAATCGCATCCAAACGTCTGCCTGTTGAGTCCTGGTCGATATGTTGTGTACGCGTCGGCGCTCTTGTCGGTCACATTTGATAATGCCGATCCAAAAAATCCTGTTGAAATTCCTCCTTCTCCTCTCTCGGCTGATTTTGCCGCCGCCGACCCTTCTGGCTCGAGCAGTAGTACGAGCCGAAGTTCAGGAACTGCACCCGTCATCATGATCGGACGTGAGCAAATCATTCCCGATGGACAATATCGTCTGCTCAGCATATCTTGTGTTCAATCAGGATCAACGCCGCTGCATCAACCCCTTCTTTGTACAATTGTCCGTTTACCGTCACAATTATCATAATAAACATCTTTGTCAGAGAATAATATACATGTGTACAACGATCTAGGAGAGTACGGGTAGAGACGCCAACACGGGAAGTTGACCGACGCCCGTTGGTCGCGGCAACAATGCTGTAGAAGCGGTGGAATGCGAGGAGCCGCCGGACGCGAGGCCATTTGTCAAAGATGGAGGAAGACTTGGCAGGGCGCCTGCAGCGGACGATGCTGCCAACGTGTTGGACTTGTGCACTGTCAATGAAGCAACTGCTGCTGCCGCAGCGGCGGCAGCAGCCGCAGACGCTGCGGATGCGGATGTAGACGGTACAGTATATGCGGAAATCGATGACGATGATGATGACGACGATGAAGACGAGTGAGATAACGCGCGTGCCAAGTCGCGTTGACGATAGCCCATCGCTTCTGCAACCGCGACAACTTTCGTTCGTCGTTGTTCTGGCGTTTGCGTCGAAACCATGGCTAATCGCGTCTTCTGAACCACATCCATGCATATGGCGGGCGTGACCGCACCATCGGAAAAGCGCTCAAGATGTGTAATAAACGGCACAATCGCCGTTTTCCCCAGATCATCGTCACTCAGAACGAGCGGAGAATAAAACACTTCCTTCTTGTTTTCATCAGTGTTTGGCAAGTTGAGGAGAATGCCTTCAAATTCTTTTTCCGAAATGAAAATCAACTTGGGCATGCCCGGTGTTTCGTCCTGTAACAATACCATTTTCTCGGATCGCAATACCCGATCGCGTTTCGCAAGAGACGCGGCGCGTTTGCTTTCGGTGGATGTGGCTGTTGCAGCCGCCGTCGTCATCATCGCGTCTTGATCAGATGGATCGGCGGTTTGGATCGCTGTGCACAACTGATCCACTTTTTCACCGAGTCGTTCCGTTTCCATCAAGTGCGAAAGGAGTTTCGAATTGTGCAAGTATGCATTGTACGACATTTCATCGTATCCAGCAGCAGAAGCAGTGGACACAGGGCCTCCTCTGACGTCAAGCGATGATGTGGCCGATAACGATGATGATTTGGTCGATTGACGATTGAGCTTCGTCTTGCGATTTTCACTTTGTAATTTTGCAACCTCTCTGACGTATTCTTGTTCGCGCGGCCGTAACACGAATCCTTTGAAATTCGCGGGTTGATTGGCGAAATCGACGAATCCTTGAAACGTAAACTGACCAATTGTGCTCCATTCCGCACCTTTGATCCACTTGCAGCCGTACTCGGGCAATTTATCCAATTCAATCGTTTCCAGCGGCGGAAACGATTCGTCCTCTCCCAACACTCGACATACGCTCGGCTTGGGGAACGCACTTAGACAGTTACCGCGTGCGTCAACGAGGACATACCCACCACGGAGCAACGGTCTAATCATTTCCGGATAGTTGATAAAGACTTTGCGACGTTTCGGGACAGGACCGCCTGCATCGGATGCTTTCGAGGCATTCTTTCTGGCTGTCGTTGTTGTGGCGGTCTCTTCATCCGCGACCGCATCTGTGAAACAATCAAGAATACGTTCAAAGCACACGAGAGAGAGAGAGAAAAGAAAGGTACCCGAAGATTCAGCTTCGGCGGTGGTACGTGAGCGTTTAACACCCTTTTTCGGACTTTTCTTTTCGTTCTTGGTTTCTTTGGTGCTCGTGTCAGCATCGTCGTTCCCCGCTTGTCCTTCTCCGGATTCATCTCCTCCGTCTTCGTCAACTGCATCTGTTTTGAGTTTCGTCGTTTTCGACGTTTTCGACGACGATGAGCGCGCGGATTTAGTCGCCGCTTTGGCCGCCTTTTCAGCGGCTTTGAGTGCGGCTTTTCCTGCTCGCTTTTCAGCGAGCTTTTTCTTGCGGTCCTCTTCCTTGGCCGCTTTCTGTTCTGGAGTTGTCGCTGGTTTCCCTTTGCGAACAGACTTGACAGTCTTTTTCACCGCTTCTTCTTCTTCATTCGTGTCATCAGCATCAGCATCGGCATCAGCATCGTCATCGTCCTTTCCAGCAGCATTCGTATCATCATCAGCAGCAGCAGCATCATCTTCATCACGAGTTTCGTCAGACTTTTTCTCGGCATGTTTTGCATCCACATCCACCATGTCCTTGGTTGTGGGCGTTTCATTGGTTTCATCAGTCGACGTGTTCTTCTTGGCCGATGCTGGCGCTGATTTGGAGGTTTTCTTGTTCGGAGGTGCAGATGGAGGCTTGACAGGTTGCGTCTTGGTCGTTTTCGTCTTGTTCGTTTCGCTTGATTCAGATACAGATGTGCTTGTGGTCGGCGTCTTGCTTACCACCGCGGTCTTTTTAGCGGCGTCCTTGACACTGCTCTTGTCTTTTGCGTCCTTTTTCGAGTCCTTGGTATCTTTCTCGGCCTTCTTTTCAACAGACGATGGAACTACCGTGTCCTTGCGCTCGTCAACAGTGTCCATCTTTTTTTTCTGAGCAGCAGGTGTCAATGTCTTGACGACAGTGGACGGATCCGACTTTTTGACAACCTTGGAATCCGCAATGGATGCCTCACTGGTGACGTTGGATTTGGCAACCACAGCAGCATCAGCAGCAGCAGCAGCAGCCACATTCTCGGCAACGACAGGAGTGGATTTTCTCGTCGACACGTCTTCTTTCTTCTCAACGTCGGCCGTCGACACCTTCTTCTTGGTGTCATCCTTGTTCAACGATGCAGGCGAGGCTGCAATGACGGCCTTGACCTCGTCCTTCTTGTCCGGCACTTTTTTCGAGTCCGCACCAGCGGACTTTTTTGACGCCGCAGCAATCGATACATTCTTCTTGGTCGTCTGCACATCCTTTTTTCCGTCTTTACTGACGATATCCTTCTTGTCGATCTTCTTGACGTCATCCTTCTTGTCAAGAGTTTTCTCTAGATACATGTCAAACCACACACACACACGTACACGAGATTATCAGACCGGCCAAAATACGCCATGAGATGACATACCAGACGTCTTTGCGGTGGTGGTGGTGGTGGTTGTCGATGTTGCCGAGGCTGCCGTGGCACCAGCAGCAGGAACCTTGCCAGTATCCTTGGCTGTTGACGCCAAGACTTTTTTAGAATCTGAACCGGCTTTTGTCGACTCGGTTGATGTCTTGTCCGTCTTGTCCGTCTTTTTCGCTGGTTCCGATACTTTGGGAATGACAGTTTTTGCAGCCTGACCACCGGCTACCACGACCTTTGCATCATCGACTCCTTTTTTCATTGCAGGTTGTGCTTTCGCGGCCGCTGCGGTGGCGGCGGCGGTCGTGACAGGTGGCGTGACGGATTTTGACTTGGAGGCAACGGTTGTCGATTTGGATAAGGCATCACCCTTTTTGGCGTCACTCTTTTTAGTCGCATCGTTCTTTTTAGGCGCGACTCCAGTTGTACTTGTCTTGGTCTCTTTTGCCTTGTCAGCAACGGTCGCAGTGGTGGACTGACCGGTAGATGATGCTGATACTTGTGCATTCATCTTGGCCCCAAACAATCGACAATGTGCAGAGATTGAGCTAATAATAAACTAATGGACCAGAAAAAAATGACAACCCGGGGATTTTTTGCTTGCAATGAAAAATGACTAGTTCTTTGGATGTTGTTTTTTTAAAAGAACTGGACAGGGTTTGTTGTGGTCTATCATCGACTTCAACCTCGTCCGCCCGCATGACGACGATGATGACATTGTACCAAGTGGAGTGTTGCGACGAATGGGCGATTTTATTCACGTCGTCAATAAAGTCATGACCACGCCGAATTATAGTCTAGTTGCATCCCAACAACACATCCACGTTTTCCTGTATTGCTGAGCCTGGGCACACCGACTGCGAGTTGCTTTGTAATGTCGTACATCGGGTCTTGGGGCATGTGCACGACGCACCCAATGACTTCATGCGATCCAATCAGAGTCGTTGGCATATTGTTGCGACCCAGCCGTTCAACTTCCTCCGCTCGAACAACATGCAACGTACACTCATCCGAGTACAGTGCAACAATGTCAGCCAATTCACGCAGCTTGACGGCGGTCACGATCCAAGGCAAATAAACATGCGTCGGAAGAGGCGTGGTTTTTGACAAGTGAACCGCACAACCGGTAACGTTTCCGTCTTTTGCAATAAATGTCCACGCGTCATCGGTATCTTGTGCTATCCTCTGCGCTGACAAACCACTGAACCGAGAAAAGATGGCATTCGCCTCCGCCTCGTCACCACAACCCGAGGTCACGAGTTGAAACGCATTGGGGCTGGATCGTTCTGCAGAGTACTTTTTTAATTCAGCAACATTGTCCTTGTGTACATTGAAGAATTCAAACAAGATCAATGACGACGACGATGATGACGATGACGATGATGATGATGATGGTCGCTGTCGCTTGGCAGCTACTCGCGCCGCCATGAGATCTATTCTTATCCTCGAACAAAAAAACAGACTCGTTTTCAACAATTGACACGTTTTTTTATTCGCTACCGCGTGGGTGTCAACGAGGCTGAAGATGATGAAGATGACGACGATGAAGATGACGACGATGCGGATGCGGTCAAGGCTGCGTGAGCCATTGCCATGTTATGGACGACATCGGTGACGGGTGGATGCACTTGTCGTGTCATGAGATCGGCTTCATCATCACTGTCGGCATCGGCATCTACACTTGCTCCACCCACAGCGATTCCGGGACATTCAAATTCTTTCATGAGTCCAGGCGGTAATTCACTGCCGCCATACAACAGTTGCACAAACCGCGGATCATGCGTGGTCAAAGCTTCAGCTTCGCCCGGAAATGGTGGCACTTCCATCCACGAATTGGCAATGGAGGTTGTCAAGTGCAACGTTGCATAACACAAGGCATAATATGTCGCGGCTGACACGCCAATGGATGATGTGCGCGTCGCCGGTGTGGAACACAGGGGATCATCTGAAGGCGGGGCGAGCTTTGCATGAGGCGATGACGTTTGATACATGTATTGCAACGCCAAGGTGGGCGGTGCACGACCGACGACTTCGAAAATGTGATGACGGACGGCAGCCATTTTCATGACCAAGTCCGGAACGCGTGCTGGCAAATATGCGCTGGAATCGTACATGTATGCCAATATGTCGTGCAATGAACACGCGGCAACGCGCGTGTCGAGTTTGAGCGGAGGGACTTGGTGATCATCAAACTCTAATGGAATACGGGCCCAATCATGTCCAATCGTTCGATCTTGCATGGATTTTACCGGAACCACCATATCATTCTGATCATAGACGGGCAATTTCATGTTGTCAGTCAGGGGCAATCCACAATGGATGCATCGTGGACCGCCATCAAACGTCGTCAAGTCGCCCGTCGCCATGGACCACATGATGTCGTTTGACTTGGTATGCCATTGATCCGCGACCGGAAGCAACAGGTTGCGTCCATTTGAAGCTGGCACGCCTGTTGGACCTTTTGTGATTTGCAATCCATCATTGCGCACACTGTTTTGTTCCGGCTGACTCCACAAGTTGGTGTTGACCACGGTTGAAATCATTGTTGATCTCTCTCTCTCTTTTTTTTTGAAGAATAAAAAAATGATCATTAATATAATCCCGTCTCAGTGTGACAGAGATGACCAAGAGCAAGCAACGAGAAGGCATGGCAAAGAAGCAGCGGGAGACACGCGGGTGGTCTACGCTCTCTGAAAAACACGAGAAGGAAACCATTGACAATCATCAAAAGGCATTCGAGGCATGTAATCTCACGGCCGATCAGTTGCGCGGATTCCCGATGGAGATGAAATTGGAATATATGCAGCGAGCCATTGCGGCCAAGTACCATAAGCCGTGTCCGAAAATTACGTGTTACAGTTGCGCCCACGACATATTGTTCAAAGACAGCGGTTATATCAGTGATGATGATATGCTAGAAATTGCGGGCTCACGGTTTCAACCTGCGTAAAATATAGAGTCGTGTATTATTCGACAAAAATCATGTATTGATTGCATCCACACCATACTTGGCAATCAGGGCTGCTAGAGAGAGTCGTCCGTCACGCAAGGCTTGCATATCGGCATCTGTTGGTCGACCCGAAGCTGCTGCTTCTGCCGACGACGATGATGAACCACGAATGGTTGTCCGGCGCACGAGCTGGTGAATGCTTGTTGTTGTCGAGGACGAGGATAATGAGGATGACGAGGATGAGAAGGATGAGAGAATCAAATTGAAGCTGGCATTGTAAAAAGCCATGACGTCACGATCCACGTGCATCAAGCAGCGTTTCTCAAGCGACAAGACGCGGAGTTGATCAAACGACTGGAGACGAGACAGAGCGACATACGCCTGACCGGCTGCAAATAAATCCGAAAGACCAATGTCGACGGGTCCACGGAGCGTGAGGCCTTGCGAAGCATGAATGGTGATGGCCCACGCGGACGCCAATGGAATTTGTTTGACAATGACCGTCCCGTCACGACTTGGACACGTCCACGAGGCAAACGGAACCAGCACGTTTTGTGCTGCACCGGAGCCCGTACAGGCTGCTGACACGAATTCGACAATGGGGCCATCGTCGCCCGTTGCCATGATGGTTCCGGTGCGGCCACGAACCAGTCCTTTAGAGGTATCAATGTTTTTCAGCAGCACGACACGCTGCCCGACTCGGAGGTTGACAGGGAGGTCGACGGGGACTGGGCATTGGGATGCAAGAATGACACGCGCTTGAGCGGCTGTGGTCAATAAAGCGTCCAGGCGGGTCTGAATGACCATGCGTTCACCTGGCGAGAGCGGATAGAGTTTTGCATTTCGCATGCGTTGTCGTGCCCGTTCGATGAAAAACAATTGCCGTTCTGTATACTCTCGAATGGACCACAGTGGACTGTAGGCGACTTGTAGCGTTGACAAGGCATTGTACTGGCGAGTGTTCCATTCATGCATCGTCTCTCGTCGAGCACAGAGCCGTGTCGTGGTACTTTCGTTGCGGTCCAGCACATGCATCCGCGATTGGAGTGCAAACAGATCTTCTGGTCGCACATGTCCCACACGAATGTGATTCAACAAGTCTAAGAATGTTGGGTCGGCATGCCGATGCGATCCTTGGAGTTGAATGTACGATGCGTTCGTGGGAAACAGCGATCGCCACACCTCACTGTGGAAACAATATGGAGGCGGTAATTCGTCTTGTTTCTTTCGACGTGCATACCGCGGACGTCCTTGTGCATCTGCCAACGCAATGCGGGCCTGCTCCCGCTCATCATCATGATCAGCATCATTTGTTTTTTTGTCTTCTTCGGTTGTGGGGGGTGGTTTGGCAATCGGAGGCAACTGAAAGAAATCGCCGCAAAGGATGACGCGCCTGCCGCCAAACGGCAGGGTTGAGCCGTGGACAACTTGCAGAACTGTAGACAGGGTTTCAAGCAAAGCCTCCGATACCATGGAGCACTCGTCAATGACAAACACGTCAAACAAGCTGAGATGCACAAACGCCTGATGCCCGCGCTCTTTGATGCGGCGCTGGAGAATGAGTTTCAACTTGTGAGGCGTCCATGTGTATGCAGCGGGACCCAGACCAAGCAAAGCATGAATGACAAGGCCTCCACAATTGACGGCAGCAAGACCCGTCGGAGCTAGCAACGCCACATTGTACCCTTCCAATTTCAATGCACGAACAGCACATGTCAACAAAAAGCTTTTGCCGCTACCCGCTTCACCAGTCACAAACACGTTCGTGGTCGGCACACCACTGACCATGTGCGTATAGGCTCGTTTTTGAACTGCATCCAATGTCGACACGCGCGCATCCAGATCCCGTTGCTCAGCACTTTTATGAATCAATATGTTTTGCATCCGCACTCGAATGTCTCGTATGGCGTCTTTTGACAAGGGACCGTCTTCATTGTCGTCGTTTTCGACATTCTCGGCTTGATGCACTTGATTCAACCACTCGTTTGCCCAATTGCGCACCATGGTGTCGGGATGATTTTCCTCGTCGTCGTCATCGTCATTTCCGTCATCGTTATGTTCACCTTTATCGTCGAGATCGTCGAGAACGACACTTGTTGCCTTCCACATCATGATTCGTGCTTCTTGTTGTTGGTGTTGCTGTTGGTCGTCAATATCATCATTATCGCCACCATCATTGCCATGATGATGATGATGCATGGCGTTGGCGGGTAATGATGATGATGCCATGTGTTTCCACAATTCTTCATGAGAACTCTTGCATGCAGCTCGTTTCAGCCATTGAGATTCTCGGGATTCGTCTGGAACATGCTGAATGTTTCGCAATTCATCCATCGCCGATCGCTTCCGATTCTTGAGCCGCTGTTGCATGAGGCGAGCATAGACAACACGAGATGAGCACGACATCATTCGTCACATCCGCGCCGTCTGTTGTTAAACCGTCCTCCGCTCCTGGTCACGGCCAAGGTAATCACGGCCGAGGGAGGACAGGATAGGTGAAGACGAAAAAAAATGGTGGATACAGTTGAAGATGCAAAAGATCAACTGGTGGCATATGTGACGAGTCTACCGGCCAGCGAAAAAAACAATTTGGCAGGGTTTGCACGACACGCCCAGTATCGCGACCTGGAACGCAATCTGTTTGATGCCGTGTATAACCAAACGCGCAGTGCGGTCAAGCCGGCAATCGATACATGGGTGCGATTGGATGCCTTTCGTCGCAATGGGGCGGCTCTTGGGATGTTGGGAAGCCGGCTTCGCACAGAAGTCATTCGCTACGACTTTGGTCTCGCATCGACTCTGGCGGCCACAGTGGGAACGCTGTCGGGAGCCGTGTTGCGCTCGACGAAAAATGTGGAATCCGCAAGCGCAGTCGCCGCGCTTGGCCTTGCCGCTGCTGCATCGCTGAGTGGTGCAGCACCCAACAGCACATCCATGAAAGCCCTTGAAGCGACAGCGGCTCGCGGGATTGAACGAGGCGAAAAGGCATCTCCTTCTTTGGCTCGCACCCTTGCAGCCCGTGTTTTGCCCAATCTGCCGCTGGCACCGCCACCACCGCTGGTGAGACTTGCGACGACCGCAAAGCTGGCGTCTGAAGCCGTGCAGGCTTCGCTTCCACAAATTGGCGTTCTCACCAATGCCGAAGCGGACACGATCCTCACGAAAACAGCAAACGAAGCGAAGCGAATCATCGATACACAACGCTTCGACAAGAATAATGTGGATGAAGTCAAGGCCGACATTGCATGGATCTTTGGCAATTTAGTGCTCGATGAACTGTTCACGGATCGAGATCGGCGATCATTGTCATCATCGATCATGCCGTTACCCCGCACCTTTTCGAATGCCTTTGTGGAAGATGTCGCCGTAGATCGGTCTCCCGAGACGGCTCGAATGCTTGCATTGGTCAATGAATCTGTTGGAGATTATGTTCTCGCCGAACACTACAGCCGAACGCCTGCCGAAAGGCAAACTGCCTTTCATCGGCTCGACAATGAACGATCGGTGAAATGGATGCGAGAATTGAAACGGTGGTGGACATGAATGCCTCGACTTTTTTTTCTAGAGCGAACACGACAGTATTCGCTTCTTCTTCTTTGTGTGATTTGTCCCGTGTGAAAAAAAAAGAAAAAGTTGAGTTTTTTTGTGACAAGCAAGATCGATCAACATAACGATAAAGTTAGTTGAGATGAGTCGACATGGTCGTGCTGATGACGATAGAAGGAGACATGGTCGTGCTGATGACGCCGACGATGATGATGACATTGCCGATCCAGACAATGATGAGCGACAGCATGAGGAAGATGAACACAAGTGTCGTCAAGTTCTGGAAGATGCTGAAGAGAGTGATGGGGGTGACGATGACAAGGAGGGTGACAATGATCTGTATGGTGGTTCGGATTCCATGACCTCTGCGGCCGTATCACGTCTTGCACGGCGACATCCTCCTCCAGTCGGATACAGTACGATGCGTGACTTTGACAGTGAACGGAAATTGTACATGTATGCAGTCTTGGTGGATCCGAAAAAGCTGCGTCCTCACAAGTGGATCAAACTCTGTGCGCCGCCACCCGAGGCCACCCCAATCTTGACCGATACCATGCGCACCTTGTTAGGTTCATTGATACCACCAGCAGCAGCAGCAGCACCACCACCTCCGCCTCCCATCACTGTAACAGACAATCCAGTCGCTGTTGAAGCATCAACTACTGTCCCTCCACCACCCCCACCAGCGCCATCCGATGTTGTTGAAGCGGCGACACATGCGGATTTCTCTGCATTACTCGAGTCCTTGAATGGTGGTGGTGGTGAAGCGATACAATCTGCTTCTTCTGGCGATTCTCTGGAACCGCCACAACAACAACAACCATGTCAAGATATCACCGTTGCTCCACCAGTAGAACCGTTACAATCCGACCATGTCTCGCGAACGAATACGCCACCACCACCACCACCACCACTTGTCGTCAATGAAGAGCCACGAGACTTGTCCGCAGTCCCGGCTTTGGCACCTGAATCTTCCATGCCACTGCGAACAGAATCCCAGACAATCGTGGAACCAGCGGTTCCACTTCCGCCTCCACCGGTGCCTCCGCCACAACCAGAATCTACATCGATCGCATCGAGTGCTGTTCGGCGACAGCCCAAGTATATACGAGGACGTCGGCGGCAAAAACCAGAAGCGAATGATGATGACGATGACGATGATGATGATGGTCATGTCAACGACAGCAAACACAATGCTGGAGCGCGTATTGTAAATACCTACATTTCACTCGATCGACGACAGCCGACCGTGCACGATTTAACACGAGCGGTCCGAGACGCTGATTTAGATTGGCTAGACGAAATGGATCAAATTCATGGCGCTCCTTCTTCTTCTGCTGCACTGGCGTCGTCATCATCGTCCACATCCTTGAAAACGGACACATGCCATGAAATCTCGGTTCCGAAAACAGGCAGCTTTGTTGATGGAACGGCGCTAACAGGAGGACCGGTTAGGCATGCCATCCGTTCGGTCAAGGATGCATTACAAAAGGCCATTTGGCATCAAGAAATCGATCGAATCCGAGGACGGTCGTGGAAATGGCCCCAAAAGGACATGAACAAACTCGAACGTGGACATATGGCTCAATTTGAAACGTACATGAAACGTCTTGGACCGCACCGTGACACGATGAAAGGAGAAGATGACATGTGGCATAAATGGCTGCTTGAATTGCTTGATGATTTGCATTTGACAAGCACCATGATTGCAGCTGCGTATCGCGAACGCGAGTCTCGTGCTCTCCATCATGTTCAACCTCTGTCTCCTCCACCACCGCTACCGTTGCACAATCTTCCTGGTTCTGCTCCTCCTCCTCCTCCTCCTCCTTCTCATCCTGCTCCACAGGGTCCCCGTCCTCTTCCTCTTTCCCCTCCGCCAGCAAACAGTGTCGAGCCGAATCCGGTTCCATTGATCTCTCTCCCTCCACATCCTCCTCCGGAGGAAGAATTGCCAATCCATGTGGCCTTGCCTATTGCCGCGGTCGCCGAAAGTCGTCTTTCTTCATTGACTGACAGCACTGCTGTCGCTGATGTGGAAACGAGCGGATCAAACAGTATGCGTGCCTTGGGAAATGCATTTTTTGAAAATGGTCAATCTCTGACAGATGCATCATTGCCAGTCCCAGAAACAATTGCGGATGCACCCAGCATCCCTTCTGCCACTCCATTGGTCTCGTCGTCGTCAGTCGGAATCGATGCAGCAGCAACAGTGCCGATATCGCCACCAGAACGTGTCGTCGAGACAGTACCGGATGCAGCACCGCCACCAACAACGTATCCGAGTTTGCATGCTCTTTTGGGTGCAGTATCGGATTCTGCTGCTTCTGCTGTTTCGTCGGAATTCGTGGAAACACCACCGATGCAAAACGGTGGTCCGTATCAAGCGGAACATGTTTGTGAAATTGTGGACAATCACGCACGCAGCGCAATACCAAATTTGCCGAGTTTGCCAGTGATATCGACGAGTTCACCAGCACGTCGAGATGTTGCAGACGATGGTGCAATTCGTCAAGGTCGGTCTTCTGATCGACCTGTTGCGCTACCACTGTTGCCAGATGAAGTCCAAGACGACGCATTGATCTTGAATCGGAGCATTGGCCTCGCTCCGCGCGGTCAAGAGGCAACGTTCTTGTCAGCCGCTTTGGAAGCGTCGACTTTACAAACCTTGTTGGTGTTGCGCGGACCCGGAAAAAAAATAATATCGGTCGAGGCGCCAAGACGGTCCCGCCGTGATCCCACAAAATTGGCCGGTGTTTCAGTAATACGTGTCACTGAACCGTCGTCTACAGTCCGGGTTCAGAGGAACCACGGAATGTCATCCGCCGTCACGGTTCCTGTTGTTGATGCTTCCAATGAGGAGGGAGCATCCCCACACGATGCGGGTGAACCAACGACAGATACTTCTGAAAATCATTCGGATACGGTCCCATCTCGTGTTACACACGACGATTCGGATAGTTCAAAGAGGCGACAACGTCGTTTGAGATCCGAGCGGCAAACGGGGCGTGGGCATGTCGATGCACGACAACGACGCCGTCGACCCGTCCGCGATCGCGAGACAAAACCTACAAGTACACGTCCTCGAGACACGATTCGGCATCGTTCAGGAGATGATGCCCAACCCGCCAAGGTAGTCGCACAGGGCGATGATCCATTATCCACTCGTCGTCGCCGCCGCCATGCGAGCCCGAGTCCTCGTCCGCCATCGGCAATCTCCAGTCGTCAACTGCGAGAGAATGACGACGATGATCACGACGACGATGGAGAAGACCGCGACAATGACGACGGTACGAATCACCGTCGTGATGACGATGATGACGACGACCACAATGATCGTGGAGTTGATGATCCAGAGAGAGGATACGGAGGAGAAGGAGAAGGCGACAATGACATCAATGACGATGCCGCAAGCGTGGCAAGTCACGAGTCGCATCGATCCATGCGATCCATTGCAAGCTATCAGTCGGAAACGCATCGACAATACTTGATGTCGAATGCTGAACAGTGGCCGAATCCATCCCGTGCGCGTCCACGTCATGAGCACGACCGACAGTCTCGCACCCAGCTGGAGAGTCGGTCTGGAGTCATGGTGAGTCGAAGCCATCAGGCACAAGACGATGGTCCCGACCAAGTCGAAGATCCACACGGCGTACATGTTGTTGATCACCACAACCAACAACGACGGGTTGCTCCTGCTCCATACATGCACCAACAACGAGTTGGGTCGATGACAGCAGCGACTGCGAATGATTCGGCTCTCCTTCGGGGACCGCGTACTTTGGATAGTCAAATGAGAATGAACGTGCGCGCTCCACCGGTTCAAGGAGGCGGTGCTTCCGATGACCACTTGTATGCGGATTCAACGGCGCATGGACATCAGCAGCCAATGGCGATGACGATGATGAACAACAACGCCAATTGGCGTCTGCCCTTGATGCCTCCGTCTCCTCTTCTCACCGCCGCAGCGTCCAAGCCTTTGTTTGGCGCGGGGGGTCAAGGCACGAGTCCATTTCCGTCTCGTCCCACGACACCGCGACTCACAGCCTATCAAGCAGCGCCTGCGCCTCCATCTGCACCCGCACCCGCGGCTCCGCCTGCGTTTGGAGGGTCGACGACAACAACAACAACGACAACACAAATCGATAGTGCCATTCACAGCATGCAACTTCAAGTGGGACATCAATTGCGTGACATGCAAGATCAAATTGCCAAGTTGTGTGCTCACATGCCCACGACGATACCACCGCCTTTGCAGGCAACTGCACCACAGGCACCACCGACGACGACAACAGCAGCGACATCCTGTGCAGCGACACCGACAAGTGGTGGTGGAGTCAAAAGTGACAATACTGGTGGTGGCGGTGGTGGAGAATCCTTGGCAAAAGCGAGGCTTCTGTGGGCGCCGTTGTATGACAAGTTGTGTGAAGGTGTACAACGTTTGCCGACAGATGAAGGTCGACGTGTTCGCATGGCCCAGATTGAAGCCCTGGACAAGATGATTGAAGACGAGCATAAAGCGGGCAAGGTTGTGGATCCGGAAATCTTTCCCGAGTTGCGAGCACACGCCATCAATGAAGTGGTGCAGTACAAACGAGAAGCCAAACGAGCGATGTATGAGCGTCAAAAGTCTCGCACATCAGCAATTCGGGATCATCAGAAAACGGTCATGTCGGTCGCTCAAGGCCTTCAAATGGTGTCACGTCTTGCCGCACCAGCCCTTGGTCACCACATTTTCAAAGACTTGCCAAAAATTACCGAGGATATTGTATACAGTGCGGATTATGTTGACGGGTTGAAAAACGAGTTTATCGCACGACCTCCTCCACCGCCAAGCAACACATCGAATATGCTTCGCCTAAACTTGCTCATGGGCGCTTTGACTTCGGTTTCCAATGGCCCTCTTGACACGATGTTTGCCGCCGCCTACAAGACCGTTGAACAAAAACGTGCATCCGGATCAGCTCCTGCTCATCGTGAAGCTCAAAAGGCGGTGACAACGGCTCATGCAGCGTCATTTGGATCGGGTTCAGCTTCGACCTCGCGAGCCACGACGGCAGCTACCACCAGCAACAGTGGCAGCACCAGCACC
>Ga0163147_10005482_pt1 | contig 15404 bp, 4 predicted proteins | sample OliLakLV19MP6G1_FD_148597 | JGI IMG/M metagenome (GOLD analysis project Ga0163147, IMG submission 148597) | Freshwater microbial mat bacterial communities from Lake Vanda, McMurdo Dry Valleys, Antarctica- Oligotrophic Lake LV.19.MP6.G1 | ecosystem: Environmental > Aquatic > Freshwater > Lake >...
CCTATCCCCTCCCCTCCCCCCCATACCGGCGGTAAGATAGCCTGTTTTGCAGGTGGACGCCAGTTCGTCAGCGTGAGATCGCCGACGGGGGTTGAGCCATGTCCGCGGGCGATAACCGAGACGCCAAATACCCCATGGCATTGACCCTCAAGAAGAGTAGCGCTGGAACGATGTCGATCGACGTCGTCGGGGATGTCGTGACGGTTGTTGATGCAAATCCGGAAGTTCCGGTGACCTTGCTGGAGGCTCCGGGATTCACGATCACCTTGTGGAGCGAGGGTGGCACTTCGCTGCTGGTCGGATATGCCGTGAGCGGCACTGCGCCGATTGAGAAAACACCAGCGGCGGTGACTCTCGATTCGGGCCAGAGGACGTTGCGGCTCGAGGTCAGCAAGCTCCTCGGCTCCCGCGCGCTCGCGCTCAAGCCCAGCCACATCGCAGCTAAGATGATTGAGCCCGGGCTTTTCCTCGAAGTCAAAGTCGTGAACGAGCAACCGGACACGGTCACGCTGATCGCGGCGAAGGACACCGCCGCGGTATTCGATCTCGACCTCTTTTTCAGCGCCGGACAATCGGTCGAAGTCGGCGTCCCATTGCAACGCTCGGCGCCGCAGAAAAATCCGTTGGCGCTGAACTTCACAATTGTCGCCCTCGATGAAGCGCCGCTGCTCCATTGGGCGAAGGAGCACGGGGCGACGAAGCTGGAGTTCGATTTTCTGCTCAGCGCGAATTCCGCGAAATGGAAGGCTTCCGCGGAGGCGAACGTTGTCGCGTCGCTCGAGGGTTTTGCGGGGGGAGACCTGCTCAGCAATGTGGTGGGAAATGCGGCGCAGGTGCTGGCGCTGAACTTCACCTTCACGAAGTCGGACAGCCTCGAGATCAAGGATGAGCGCCTGCGGCTGGCTTTCACGACGAGCCTCATGGTGGGCGCGCAGCCGCTCGAGTTCGATGGCGGGTGGCTCGAGCTCGGGGCAGACCTCAATCTCGCCGATGGCGGGAGCGCAACGCGGGTGGGCGCGGTGCTGAAATCCGAGGCGTTTCTTTTTAAAGACGCGGCGGCTTTTCCGCTCACGCTCCACTTTCACAAGGGCGCGCGCATCTTGATCGACTTCGATCCGCGCGATCCTTCCATCGCGCTGGTGGGGAAGGAGACGGTCGCCTCGGCTTATATTCCCGCGCTGGGAGACACCGGGCCCGCAAATCTCGAGACGCAGTTGAAGGAACGGTTCGTCCTCGATTTCCAAGGCGAGGAACCGACTGCCGCGGGGGGGACGCCGCCGGTCTTTTGCCGGATCACGCCGCGCGGCGCGCGGATGACGGCGGAGGCGCGGCCCATTGCGATCGCGCTTGGGGAGGCGATCACCAACGTGCAGCTCGAAAAAGGGCGGATGCGCATTGATCGCGGCGATTACGAAATCGACATCGAGGCAAGCGGGCAGCTTGGCTATTTCCAAAAAGCGGCGGGACGCCTCGGCGTGCGCGCGAGCAATCGCAACGAGCCGCAGTTTGTGGCGCGATTTGAGACGCAGATCGAGGCGGCGTGGGAAGACCCGACCGGCGTGATCGAATTCCGCGACCCGAGCGCGGCGATTCTCGTGACGCTGACCGGCAGCAAATGGGGAGTGGCCGGCATCATCGGCGGCTCGCTGACATTCAAACGCGCGCCGCGATGGCTGAGCGGCGCCGGCGAATGGCTCGGGGAGCTTTTTGAAAAAGCGACCGTGCGTTTCGATGGGCTGCAATTGAGCGACCTCCTCAAGTCGCTGGAAAATGCGGTGAAGCTGAACTTCCAGCTCGATGATAGCTGGAACATCCAGCTCTGGCGGATTTTGAAATTCGACCTCACGGACTTCGGGCTCGGGCGCAATTTCTTCGAGGTCGCCGGAAACTTGCACCTCACGCTCGAGGGCGGTTTCTCCTTCACCGGCAGCATCCCGCGGCTGCGCGTCAAGCTGGAGGGAGGCGTCTCGATTGATTTCGCCAAGGGGCCGCTTTCGTTCAGCGGAACGCTTTCCACGCCGGCCGGCATTCGCGCAAAGGTCGAGTTTGCCCGCGAGCAGAGCGACGAGCGCGACCGCATTGCCGGGCTGGGCACGATCTCAATTCCCGGGTGGTCGGATGTCGGGGTCACCGCGGGCTTCGGCAAGCGGCGCGTCACGCGCGGCGAAGGACCCGAGCGCCGGGAAAAATGGATCGGCACATTCTTTCTTTTCGTCGAGGCGGACATCCCGATTACCCTCTACCCGGGCGTCGTGCTGCGGAAAATCGGCCTCGGCTTTGGCATCAACCAGACGCTGCGCGGCTTCCGCGACATTTACAAAAATTCCGACGGCGTGCTGGCGTTGATGAAGGACAAACGCGGTCTGCCAAACCCTGCAAAGACTTCGGAATGGGAGGATGGCGGCACCTTTGATAGCACCGATCTCGCACTCGTCGCGCGCACGCACATCGCGCCCTCGCCCGAGGGCGAGGGGCCGTTCCCGTATCTCGCGGATGCGATGCTTTACATCCCGCCGACGAATGATTTCTGCCTGGCTTTCACGAGCAGCCTTTGGCTTTTCACCGGCATGGATGACGTCGCGGAGAACGACGAATATCGCAGCCGGCCGGTCGCGCAGATGGTCATCGTGATGTATCCGCGGCACGGCTATTTCGAGGCGCGGGCGCGGACGCTGCGCAACCCGAAGATGAAGGCCGCGGCCGCACCGGTCGCCTGGGCGCTGAGCATCGTCGAGACCGAGTTTTGGCTGAAGGCGACGCCGGATCTTTTCATGCTGCGCGTCGGCGAGATGCGGGCGGAGTTGAAAGTGCCGGGCTTCCAACTCTACGGCTCGATGCTCTATGCGGTTCGCGCCGCGGGCGGTCAGGTCATCGCGCTGATGCGCAAGGAGCTGGCTGGCGGCTTCGACATCGACTGGTCGTTCAGCCTGCGCGCCGGGCCGTTTTATTTCAGCCTCGGCTTGGAAATCCATGCGCGCGCCGCCTACTCGCTGCTCCTCGCAGGCGGCTATCTGCGCGAGCTCGGCTTCATGTTTTATGGGCGGGTTCACTTCCTCGTTTCCATCCAGATGCGGGTGCGGCTGACGGTCGAGTTCAGCCTCCGGATCAAAATCGGCTGGTTCAAAATTCACATCCACTGGGGCTTCAGCGCTTCCGCGAGCCTATCGCTTTGTTTCGAGGCGTCGGCCGAAGCGCTCGTCGCCTCGCGCGGGCTTGCCCTGCAGGGGCGCGGCAGGCTCATCTTCAAAGTCTGCGGCTACGGCTTCTCGCCCACGATCGATTTCAAGGCGGGCGACGGCGCGAAGCTCGCCGAGGCGCGCGCCAGCCTCCAACCGCTCCTCCCGCAACTCACCGCAGTCTGATCGATCTTTTCCACGGGCAACGTCATGGCTGACTTCGAACTCCGCATCAGGCCGATCCGCGACGGCACACACACAAGGCTGCGCGCCTGCCTGCTCCCGCACCGGTCTACGGGCGGGGAGGATGTCCCGTGGTCCAGGATGAAGTCGCCGCCCACCGAGGTGAAGCCCGTCGACCCGAGCGAAAATGCCGACCGCGAAGCGCCGGAGGAATTTCATTCCGACGAATTCTGGCTGCCGGCTTTTGGGACGAAAATCGTCCTCAGCGCAGGCGCGCCGCCCGGTGTCGCGAAAGCCCTCGCGCAGCGGCAGCATCTTTCCTTGGAAGCCGGCGCCGCCAGCGATGGCCATCTCCCGCGGCTCGAGGCGAGCACAGACGCGGAAATCGTCTGCTACGCCGGCATGACCGCGGCACGCGGCGGGACCGAGCCAGACGCGCAAGCGGATACAGATCGCGAGATCAACGCGCACCGCTATGCCAAGCTCTCGATCCTGCAGATCCTCGAGGCGTGGCGCTTTCCCGGCACGCTAGCGGAGTATGCGGAGATGGGGCCGAGCGAGCTCATGGCCTGCCTGACCCACCTCGTTTTCGAAATCACCCTGGCCACGGCGAGCCAAGCCAAGACCACTCTCGAAACGTGGGTTCACCAGAAACTCACCATTACCCACCCGGACACGGTGGCGGAGAATGAAAAAGATCTGCTCCCGGCCGCGGAAGGGGGAGCGCCGAAGCCTCACGACGTGGCGGCTTTCAAGGCGACGAGCAATCCGCCGGAGATCGAGGTGCTCCGGGCGGAGGTGACGCAGAAAGCGGACGGCATCTTCTTCGAGGTTCTCCGGCCCGAGCCGAAAACCGAGTGGCTCAAGACGCGCGCCCTCGACGAGTGCAAGCTGCTGCTCGCGCGCTCGGCGGGCGCCGTGCCGCTCGGCGAGCCGCCTATCATAGCCGCCAGCTACATGGATGTCGTCGAGTTCAAGCTGCTGAGCGATGCCGGCCTCACCCGGCGCGAACAGCCGCCCATCCGCATCGCCGATCACCTCGCACCGGAGACGTTCGCGGGCGAACAGCTCAACTATCAGCTCGCCGTCATCGATCAATTCGGCGACCGCGTCGCGGCAGTGGCGATCACGCTCCTCCGCGAGCGGTTCGATCCGCCGCCGGTGGCTTCCGAGCCGGTCGCGCGGCTCATCTTTGGTGAGGGAAAAAATGCGTCCATCGATCTGGAGGCGGCCTATCCTGATCTTGAGCGACAGCTTCCCGCGCACCTGCAAATTCCGCCCACGGGAGCGCTCACTGCGGAGCAGGAGAAGCGCGCGCTGGCCGCGATCGAGGCGGCCTTCAGCGCGGAGATGTTTTTCCACGAGCGCCCGCTCGATGAGTGCGGATTCTATGGCGACGACGACGACCTCGCGCTCCTCGAGGGACTTCAGCAGGCCGATGTCAGCTACGATCCGCAAGCGGCTGCGACGCAGACTTCCCCCATCCCGGGCCACCCGCTCGAGGACTATCTGCGCGGGCGCTTCGATCGCGAGGGACTCGTCGCGCTGCGGGACGGGATGAAGGCTGCCGCCGAGGAATGGACGAAGCTCACGAGATGGGAATGGGTTGCGCCAAAAAAAGCGGATCCCGCGGCTCCCGGTGAGGAGGTCGAAGCGCGCAAGATTCTCAAAATGACCATGAGCATTCCCGTGCGTGGCACGGGCGCGGGCGATTGGTTCAAGGACGGGAAAGGCTACCACTTTTATCTCGGCCTGCAACGCAATGAAGCGGCGAACAAGGAAGTGCGCGCGGCGCTCGCGATGTGCCGGCATGCGCTGCGGCTCCCGGCGGCAAACGAGGCGGTGGACGCCGACGTTTTCCAGCTCGAATGGTTCACGCCGCCGACCGCGAAGACCGAGACGGGCCCCCTCAACGAGCGCTTCCTCGCAGTCGATCGGTTCGATCTGACCCTGCTCAATTTTCGGACGGACCCGCCCACCCGCGAAGATCGCCCCGATCTCCTGAATGCGGCAAAAACCGGGCAGGATCAGCCGCTCGGCGTGCATCTCATTTACTCCCACCCCGTCGTGGCCAGCCAGGGTGCGGCCGCGAAGGATTTTGCGGATGCCATCGTTTCCAAGGGCGGCGGCGACCCGCTCCCGATCGGCGGCGTGCGCATCCTCGTGCGCGACCAGGCCGCAGTCGGGCAGCGGCTGCCGTTTCGTGTCGCCGAGACGATCCAGGCACTGCCGCGGATGGTCGCGCTTTATCGGCCGGTGAAAATGGAGGCTGGGCTCGACGCAATCGCGGTCGGGCCCGCGCCCACGGCGATTGCGGAAGAAACGCCGCCGCCGCTGCTCAACGGAATGGCCAAGGCCATCCTCGGTGAAAAGTCGGATCGGCCGGGGGTGGGTCTGCTCGCGCCGGGCGGCATCGTGGAACAATTCAACGACGCGGTCGATGCGCTCACGACCGGCAAGAACGCGAGCTTCCGCCGGCGCAATCCGAGCACGCTTTTCGCCGGGCGCGAACCGGTCAGCCCAGCCTCGGTCGCACAATTCAGTGTTCGGCTCGAAGCTGCGAAAAAAGGCTCCGCGGGCGACCGAGCGCAGGAAATGCGCGAATGGGCATGGCTCTACGCCGCGGCTCCCGATGCACGACGGGCGGAGGTCGCGGCGGCTTTTCAAGAGCCCGGCGCGCCCGCAGAAAAGGTGGACGCTTTTTGGAGAACGTGGCTCGCCTCGGCCGCCGAGCGGCTCGCGCTCGACGACGTGCAATTGAAGGTCGGTGATTTTCTCAAGCTGCCGATACCCGAGCCGGCCACGGCCAACGCGTGGCATCTGCTCGGCCCGCTCATCGCGGTCATGCGCGAAATCGGCCTCGTGCAGGACATCGTCGCGCGCATCGCCAAGGCCGATGACGCGTTGGCGGAGCTTCAACTTGCGCTGACGACGGCGAGGTTCGGCGCGAGCTTTCCGGGCGTGGCGCTGATCGGCCTCGAAGTCGCGGACGGCGCCGATGTGATGGCGACTTTCCGCGTCGTCCTCCTCCCGTGGAAGCAACTCCTCGATTCGCTTTTCGGTTTCGCGGGGACGCGGACTGTGCTCGCGGTGGACAAGCAAAAGCGCCGGCGGCTTTTCGGCGCCTGCTCCGCCGGCCCGCTGCTCGCCGCGGGAGACGCGCGCACGCTCCGGCTGCGCGACCAGACCCGCGCACCGCTGAATCTCCCCATCCGCGACGGCCGCCTCGTCCGCTACGCGTGGCGCGACCTGCACGACCACTGGCACCATGACCTCGAGTTCGCGGTGCAATTGCTCGACCGGTATCATCGCATCCGCGAGCGCTACCTGCGCGAGCTGCATCGGCGCGAACTCGCGGAGACGGAGGGGACCGCGCGCGAGCTCGAGGCGCGCGTCCGCAAAACTCCCGATGCGGCGGCAAAAACGCAGCTCGAGCAAGCCCGGAAGCGCATCGCCGAACTTGCCCTGGTCCGCGATCATCGCGACGCGAAGCGCGAGGAATCCATGGGCCGCGAGATTCATCTCCCCGTGTGGGCGGAGAAAATCGTGCGCACGGTCGTCGCGCCGCGCCGCGAGCCGCTCACGCCGCATCCCGGCGTGCTGCCCGCCTTTCATCGCCCGGATTTTGTCGTCGCCTTTGAAGTGCAGGACAGCGAGGAGCGGCAGAAAGCCACCCACAACATTCTCACCCGCACGCGCTACGGCCACATCGAGCTTCAGTGGTCGCTGCGCGGCGAACTGATCGATGCCGCGACGTATCCGGCCGCGCTCACCAAAATCAAGGCGGACGCCACGGGCGAGCTTGCCGAGTGGTGGCAGAACGAATGCGAACATGCGCAGAACGGGCTCGGCGCGGTGGCCACGGCTTACCGCCCGGGCTCGGCGACGTTGCTCGAGTGGGAAAAGCCGCCGGGCGCTCTCTCCGACGCGCTCTCGGAGGAGGCGATCACCCCGCGCACGGCGTGCGATGTCCTCGCCTTCCCGCATCGGCCGCACTTCATCGAGCACCATCTCGAGTGCTGGCACATCGCCGATTTCCTCCGCGGAAAATCCGCCCACGCGCACGCCACGCGGCAACCGCTCCAGCTCTGCCTGCCAGCCGCGCCGGTCTTCAGCTACACGCCCGCTTTGAGGGAAGTGGCCATCAAGCTGATGCTGCCGCGGCTGGCGGATCATCTGACGGAGCGGGAGCGCGAAGAGTTGAGCGCGGACGAACTCCTCGGCACCCTCGCCGGCCATCTCACCGGCGACGAAGCGAAGCAGTGGCCCTTGCCGCTCGGCGATCTTCCCGACCTCGCGATCGAGTTCACCTTTTACCTCAACGTCAATCCCGCCGGAGGGCCGTGGAAGCTGAAGCAACTCGCACTGCTTCGCCGCGAGACGCCCACCCCCGCACCCGACGCCAATGAGACGCCGTTCGGATTTTCGGCGAAGGCGAATGACTCCGTGGCCGGCAGCGGTTCATTGAGCCGCCCGAGCGCGGCGAGGCTCCAGTTGAAAGTGGTGCTGAACGCAGACCTCGATCCCGCCGTGCTGACGGCGCTCGCGACAGCCAGCGTTGATGACCGCCTTTTCCTCGCCCTGCGGCGCGGACAGCTCGCGACCGACTGGCTTCCGGTAAAACGCAGCACTTAGACGCCCCGATTCCCATGCAGAGCACTCTTCTCCGTTTCACCCACGCAAACATCGATGTCGTCATCGAACGCCTCACCCTGGAGCCGCTAGCCGGCGACCTTGCCGTGCTGCTCTACCGCGGCGCTGAAAGACCAAAATCGTTCGCCTTCAACCTGGAGGGAAAGTGGCAGGGAGCTAGGGGCACGGTTGCAACGATCACGCTCGATGCGGGTGGGAATGCGACCGAGCAATCGCGCATGCTGCTACGACGCAGGAAGGATGACAGCTACGACGTCATCGAGGGAGCGATTCCGCTCAAGTTGCTGGACCCCTCACCCAAAGACCTGCTCGGCGCCGGCCTCGCGGGCGATGACCTGTGGCTTTCCGCCGAGGGCGTGATCGTCGAGCTTTCCACCAAAAAGCTGCTGCCCCTTGCCGATGAAGCCCGCATCGCCGCACTCTTTCGCTGGCACGATGGCGGGTGGTGGTGGCGGCTTCTTCCGGCGTGGCCCCGGAAGTTGAGCAGCGGTAATCGATCGCTCTCCGATGCGTTGAGGAAGGTGCTGACGCATTTGGCGAAGAACTTCGAGCTCAATAACGGCGCGCTTCTTTTCCCAAATCTCGAGCTCGCGGAACTCGAGCCGCCGCCCGCCACCGTGAGCGAGCCGGTCGATACGGAGCCGCCGCCAGCCAAGCCGCGCTGGCAGCTCTTCGGCGAGCCGACGCTGGAGAACCCTTGGTGGAGCCTAGAGCTTTCGGGCGCAATCATTCGCTTTAGCGGCCCTTCGCCCGCCGCGCATGGCCACGGCGCGACCCGCCGCCTGCCGGGCGAGGGCGTCGTGCTCGATGTCCGCCCGGCCATGCTGCACTGCTATCGCGAGGGCCTCGCCGACGACGCTAAGTGGCGCTATGTCTTCGTCGAAGACCATCGCCCCAGTAGACGCGGCGCGCCGGATGAAGAGCTCGAGCCGGGAACAACTGCTCCGCGACTGCCGCGGCTCGACCTCGCTTTCACTGCCTCGCTCGAAGGCGACGGCGAGGAAAGCATCCGCAGACTTTCCGTGGCGATCTCCACCGTAAACGCAGGCAAGGAACCGCCACTTCAACTCGTCGCGCTGCCACCCGGCAACGATGCACTCGCGCCGGAGGAGTTCTGGTTCCGCGAGACCCGCGGGTTCGTGCGGCTCCTGCCGAACGCCCGATCCTCCCCGTCCGAGGACGATGGAAAACCGCGCTGGCCCACACCTCGCATCCCGCGGGAAACGCGCGACGCCCGGCTAAGTGCGTGGCTTTCCCACCCGAATGCCGGCTTCCTTGATCTCTCGCTGCTGGCCGACAATACAACGCGCCTCGAGGTCCACTTCACGGGCACAGGGGCGGGCAACGTAGGAGTGTCGCTCCGCGCCTTCGAGCCCGCGCTGCGGCTCGTCACCGGCGCGCACGCGCTCATCCAACCGCCGCCGACGCTTCCGGCTCCGCGGTCCGCAGAGCAGCGCGAGCCCGCGCTGCCGACCGCCGCCGGCGTCGAGCCCGCGCGTCTGCCGCCGCGGCCCGATCAGCCGGAAAGCGGTGCGCCGATTTTTCATCCCGCGGTTTTCTTGAGCCGGCATCTCACCGCTCCAGCGGCCGAGGTTCCCTTCCAGGCAGCGCTCGAGGTGGACAACAAAAGCGGTCTCCGGCTTCGCTGGACGGCGCTCGGAGAAGTCCAGCGCTGGTGCGACTTTTCCGGAAATCCGCTTGTCGCGCCGGTCGAATGGGCAGCGAACGATCCGGCAGCCAATGGCGCTTTGAGCGCGTTGCGGGGCCTTGCGCCGGTCGAATATTCCGAGCCGAAATTCCTCGTGGTCGAGCCCACGGCAGGCGCGCTCCGCTTCGTGGAAATCGATGGCGTGCCGCGCATCGCCAATCTTTTCGCGGGCGAGACGGTCTGCCTGCTGCGCAACAAGCGCGACATCTTCCTCGAGCTCTCCCTCGGCGCGAGCGCGGCCGCCGCGTCGGTGCCCGCAGCCGGCGTGATCACCCTTCAGCGGCGGCACGCCGTCCCGCATCTCGACTATCATTTCCGCCGAAGTCTGCCGGACGAGAAGCCGAAACATGAGGTCTTGCCGGCCGATTTTAGCTGGGTGCGCGAGCGGCTCTTTCCAGCGCGGGAGGAGATCGAAGTCGGTGACGCCATCGACGGCACCGCGGCCTTCACCGCAAAACTCGATCTCATCCGCGAGGCCGACGCGCCTGTGGAGAAAGCGGGGAAGGGCGAGGAAGTCGTGCGGGTTTTCGAGCTGCAACTCGACGGCATTACGGCCTTCCGACTGATCGCCGCCTTTTCCACCGCCTCGGGCGAAAAAGCCGCGCGTCGCTGGACGCTCGTCGGCGCGGACGGGAAGGCGATGCCGATGCTCGGCGGATGCCGGATTTTCCCGATCCGGCTCGATGGAAAATCGCTGGAACTGGAAGTCGCGGGGGTGCGGGAAAGCGACGATCGCACGCGCGAGCCGTGGCCTTTTGCAGGACCGGGCTCGATCGTGTTTGCGCTCGCACCCGCGCCCTCCGCGGAGTCCGCGACTCCCATTGCAATGACGGCGACGAGCCGAATCATTCTTGCGGGCCTGGATTTTCTAAGCGGTTTCGCCAGCGCCGACGAAGCCCTGCGCAAGACGGCCGCCAAGCGGCTCCTCGCGGTCAGCAGCGTTGACGTCTCGATCAGCGCGGATAGGCTGGAGCTCCGCGCGCTCGAGTTTTGGTTCAAGGTCGATGGCGAACTCTTTTCGATTCGCACCGCACAGAAGTGCAGCCTCAACGGTCAGGACATCGAGCCGCCCACCGATGGGAAAGGCATTGTCTTCGCCGAGGGAGGATTTAGCTTCGCGCTGCAGCAGTCGCTGCCCGCTGCGCTCTCTCTCCGCGAAGATCTGCTCGCGCCGCTGCCGTTGCGGCTCTTTTCCGGCGATATCGAAATCGCTGCCGCGCCGCCGGCCGACGGCATCCACGAGCTGGTGCGGGCGGATGACGGATCGAAAGACTTCCTCACGACAGCAAAGCTGAATTCGCCCGCCATCGAGCTCGCCCGCCTCACGCGCGTGTATTTGCGCTTGCGGCGGAAAGTGAGCGGGGAGCTGAATTCCGCGTGGGCTGTCCTCGGTGGATTGATCGGCTGGAGCGCGAACAAAGTCTTCGGTCTCACGGCGCCCGGGGGGCAATCCGCTCCGCAGGTGACTCTTCACATTCCCGAGACGAATCCCGCGAGGCCCTACTTGCGCATCAATGGTGTCCTCGAAAAGAATGTCGAGTTCACGGGCACCCGCGGCGCGAAGCTGAACGCGAAGCTGAACTCGAAAATCGTTTTCTGGGATGGGCAACTCGATCTGAACTGGGATGCGAGAGAGAAGCTCACCCTAGACGCGCCGGACACGGGCGCGCTCCTCAATATCCTCCTCGATGCGACTTACAACCTGCCGCCGGGGAGCGATCCCAAGTTCCTGAAATGGTGCTCGTTTCTCACCGTCCGCGTTTTCGCCGACGACTTTTCCTTCGGCGGGTTCTTTTCGCTCGAGCCGGCGCCCGAAACCCCGACGGCGCCGGAAGGCCGTTACGTGAGGCGTCCTGATTCCCGGCTGCGGCTCTGGCCCGCACCGCTGGGCGCGCCTAAGGAAGATCGGAGCCTCACAATTCAATTTCACTGCCGCGCGAGCTCCTCGGTCATCGCCTTTGACAGGGAGGATTCCCAGGCTCGCGCCGCGAGCGTGTGGAAGGATTTTTCCCTCGAGGAAAGTCTTCGCGAACGCTTCCTCGGCGACAGCCCTGGCAAATTCCCCGGCCCGACCTTGGAAAGCGAGTTGGCGGTCGCCGAGGCGACATTCATCCTCGGCGGTGACCCGAAGGATCTCTCGAAAAACGCGGAAACCGGGCGGCTCGTGGGCAATACGCTCTACTCGACGACGGCCGGCAAAAGCCCGGTGATCTTCTGGCTTCGCTGCCCCGTCCGCGAAGTCGAGTCGGAGATCGTGCCGCCGGCGGCGGCGGCGGCGCTCTGGCTCTGGCGTTCGGAACGCATCGAAAGAACATGGGCCTTGACCACCGCAACGGCGAAACTGACGATGGAGGAGCTGCAGGCGCTCGCTGCACAAGTGCTCCGGTTTTCGCGGTGGCATCGCAATGCCATCTTCGAGACGCCGCTCGGCCTGCCAGACGCGTCGCTCGTGAAGTGGGACCTTCTCGATTCGCCGCTCCTCAACCGCGATTACGATCTCGCCGATTTCACCGACACGAATGCTCCCAGCGGTCCGCCGCGCTTTCCGCGCCCTGACTTCGCCGCGATGCCTCTCGCCTCCGATCTCAGCGTCGAGGCGGCACCAGCGGGCGCGGGCGTCACCGGGCTCGATCGCGCCGCTAAAAAAATGTCGGCGCCGGCGGACGAAGGGACGGCGCCGTTTATCGACCTCGCGGCGAATTTCTCGACTGTCTCGACTGTCTCTGCTGCCGGCCTGCGCGCCTTCGTCACCGCACTGTCGCGCTCCGTCCCGTTCGAGCGCGATGACGCCGGCGCGGAATGGTTTTACCGCTGGCCGATCAAGACGTGGTGCCGGCGCAACGTGGATGAACTTTTCGAAATGGGCGTGCCGCTCATCGCGCGTCTGCTGCTCCTCTCGCTTTACACTCCCCGGCCCGGCGAGCGCGTTTCCTTCGACCTTTCTTCGTCGTCCCTTACGAAGGACGGCGCTTTTTCACCGGGCACAATGCGCTCGTTCGGCGATCGATCGCCGCTCGGCGAGAATGCGGAAAACATCGCTTTTCATCCGCCCGCACTCATCCCCCAGACGCTCCCCGAGCGGCTCTATCGCGATCATCTCCAGCGCTGGCGGCTGAGCTGGACGCGCATTCATCCGCGCACCGTCTCGCCCGCCCAAGCCGCGCCCTTCGCCGTCGGCTTTATCAATCCTGATGTGGCTAGCCGCGTCGCTCCCGACGGGAAAACATTTCCGCTGCTCGTGACCGGCGACCTCGCGCAAGCCGACCTGCTCGAAGGGGCGAAAATCTTTGCGGTCTTTTCTCCCAAAACAGTCCCCGTCGCCGCAGATTCGATTTTCGATCTCTTTATCACCGCGCCCGCCGCGGACCCGAACGGCGCGCCGCGCCAATCGCTCCTCCGTGGGAAAAAGCTCGGCATCCCGCTAGCCACGAAGGACGGCGCAATTTTTCTCGAGCGCCTGATCCTGCTGAGCATCACGCGCGTGGATACCGCGGCACCCGCCGATTGGACGCTGAGCATTATCAAGCTCGAGCCTGGCGCTCCGGAAGTGGACGCGACGGAGCCGGTGACGGGGGATTTCGCAGCCGGCAATCCATTCAGCACGATTCCCGGGGACCTCAGTTTCACCCTCGGCGATACCCCCGCCGCCGGGCTCGCTCCGGCGCTCATCGGCGTCATTCGCACCTCGCCCGGCGCGGAGCGGACTGCGGCCTTTGGCGTGGAATCGAGCGTCCTCTGGATGCCGGAACTGGCAGGCACCGCGATCGAATGGCGAAAGCACGGCAGTTTCGACGACCTGATTCCCGCCACGCCGGCACCTGCTTATCGCTTCGTGATCCTGCACGCCGACGGCTCGCGGCAATTCATCCCCTCGCCCTGAGATGCAGCTCTCCGTTTGGAAACCGCTCATCAGCTTCCGCCCGAGCGCCGCGGTGCAGCAAAAAATCAAGACGCAGGGCGCGGAATGGCTCGTGCATCGCATCGAGAAAGGCGCGAGCGTCGTGAGCCTCGACTACTACTCGCTCAAGATCACCGCCCTGCCGAAAAACGCCGTGGGTGCGACGATGACGGCGCCGGAAGTGTTCGCTGCCTTCAAAACCCATCTTTTGGATGCCACTCGCCCATCCGCCCAACGGGTCAGTTTCTCGCTTGCGACGGGATCGACGACGATCAACGCAATGGGCTCGCTGCTGAAACTCGGGTTTCTGCCGTTCTCATTTCAGGCCTGCAGCACTGAGGCCTTTTGCCAGGATATCCCGTGGATACATGACGCAAATATTTGCGCGGCGATCGACGCCGTCACCTCCCTCGCCGCGGCCCAAAACAGCGTGGATGACGCCTACATCGTCGTCGGCTTCTCCAGCCCGAAGGAGCTCCGCGTCTCCACCGTGCAAGGCGGGAACCCGCTCACGGCGCTCTTCAGCTTTCAAAACACCGGCGCTCATCCCGTCGCCGGAAATCGCGGGTTTGGCTGGTTCACCAATGGGTCGGACACCGTGCTTTACACGATCGGCGCCGACCGCCTCGTCGGGCTCGCTCCGCCGCTCAACGATTTCGTCGGACGCATCGGCTACTGCATCGCGGAGGTTTTTTGGCGGCAAGTCATGGCCGAATTCGGCGCATGGATCAGCGCTCGTGGCGGCATCGTCGCCGAGGGTGTGAGGGAGCGCCGATCCGAGACGTGGGCGGACGTGGTGACGCAGGCGATTTACGATCCCGCCGGGCAAGACGCGCCGGATTGGATTCCGTGATTCGCGATTGAGCCGCATCAAGCGAAGGAGCGCCCGAAGCAACGTGCGGATGAATTCGCCCGATGAGTGATTACTTCATTCGCTCAAGCGTCTTCTGCAAAATCTCCACGTCGCTCAGTCCGGCGACTTTGGCGCGGGAAGTGTCGATCCACTTTTGCTCCAGCGCGTTTTTGGTGGGGCGGTTGACTTCGTAGACTCTCTTTTTTTCAGCGGCCGGCGTCGGCGATCACGATTTCGTGCGAACGTCCGTCGACCACGATCGTGCGCGCGTGGCCTGCGAACGAGAGCGTGATTGAGACGTCGCCGCTGACGCCGCCGCGCGCATCGAACAAGACGCGCCCAGGCGTTTTCGACACGACGTGTAGCAGACGAACACCTTCGAAGACTGCGTCGAAATCCCAACGCCGCGTGTCGTCGAGCTGGCTCGAAGCTCCATCGCGCACGTCGTGAACTCGATAGCCGCCGCCGTCGTCGTGGAAGACGACTTCGTGCGGAGAGCCTTCCACGCGCTGGTCCTCGACGGCGTCTACACCAGCCAGGGTCTGCTCGCCGCGCCCCGCTTCCAGCCCGCGCCCGACATCCGCGATGAGGACGTCGCGCACGTCACCGCGACCCTGCACCGTCGCATCGTGCGCTATCTCCAGCGTCGCGGACGTTTGCCGCGCGCCGAGCAGGCGGAGCACGATGAGCCCGCGCCCGACGAGCCCCTGCTCGCGCTCATGAGCGAGGCCTCGGTCGAAGGGCGCGTCGCGCTCGGACCGGAGAGCGGCCAGCCCCTGACGCGGCGCGGTCGTCAGCGCGACCGCCGGCCGCTCTTCCTTCCCGGCGAGCTGTGCTGCGACCTCGAGGGCTTCTCGCTCCACGCCAAGGTCGCGATCGAAGGCCACGACCGCGCCGGACTCGAGCGGCTGTGCAGGTACATCGCCCGCCCCG
>Ga0163147_10005483_pt1 | contig 15404 bp, 7 predicted proteins | sample OliLakLV19MP6G1_FD_148597 | JGI IMG/M metagenome (GOLD analysis project Ga0163147, IMG submission 148597) | Freshwater microbial mat bacterial communities from Lake Vanda, McMurdo Dry Valleys, Antarctica- Oligotrophic Lake LV.19.MP6.G1 | ecosystem: Environmental > Aquatic > Freshwater > Lake >...
TCTCACCCGTCACCTCCTGGTGGGTCAGGGTGATCGCCTTGAGCAGTTCTGGCGGTGAGTTGGCAATAAACTGGGTGAAGAAGCTGCGGATCGCCGTCAGGCCCACCAGTTGCCCATTTGGCGTCACAAGCACCGATTCCTCGGTATAATCGCGCATAATCGCATCGACATCGATCTGGAGAATGGCCTGCAGATGATTGGTAAGCAATGTATTCGCTATTATACCATTGTGGGTTCAGTTCAATTTAGTGCAGGATTTCAAACCGCCTGGATTCGCGCTCCCATCTGTTGGAACATGTCCTCGAAATCGATATGGTTCACTTCGCGGATGATCTTGCCCTTTTGTTGAAGTGAACTTGCTGTTCCCACAGCTCACCGGTGCTGCGTATTCTTTCGGAATCAGGCCGTCACCGCGCCATTCGGGGTAGGGTCGGTGCGCAGTAGCATCAGTGTGGAGGGGCGAACCTCGTGTTCGCCCGCCAAGGTTGCACGATGATGCCCAACGTGGGCGAACACGAGGTTCGCCTGCTACGCACGACGGGCATCGACAGCGTTGCACAACAATACGTGACGCCCAACCCTCACGATATACTGTTTTTTGGCTCTACGGATGCTATAATCTGGCTGTTATCCGGTTTCTGGTAGTGTGCCTGGTTATCGTCGAGAGTAGTGGTAGTACACCACATCTACCACTTGGTGTGGTCATGGTTTGATCGACAGAAAGCAGGACAGAATGGCCGACGACCAGCACCAACAGATCCAAATTCTTGTCTTTCTCCCTAATATTGATCGTTCCTGCTCCCATCACATGCAGGAATGGCTTCCATGAAGCTGTTGGTAGTCACTCGCCGTCATTACATAGCATCGTTCGTCATCTTCCTCGCGTTCAAGCCGCATGCCACACTTCTCCATAACCCGCGCCGATGCAATATTTTCACTATCACAGCTATCGGCGATGCGTTGCAAGCCAAGCTGCACAAAGCCGAAACGCAGCATTTCGGCAAGCGCCTCGGTCGCATAGCCCTGCCCCCACCAAGCACGGTTCAGCAGATACGAAAACGCAGCCTCGTTATCGGCGTGTTCGAGCATACCCAACGTGATTCCACCAATGATCGTCCCAGTTGATCGAAGCACAATGCCCATGTCATAGCTGCGGCGTGGCTGTTCGTTTGCGAGCGCCATACAGCGGGCGATATGCTCGCGGGTTCCGTCCAGCGTGCTGGGTGGGAAGACCATATAGCGCACCACCTCGGGATCGCTGCCATAGGCATACACAGCATCGAGATCGGTTTCGATGAAATCACGGATCAGCAGGCGTGTGGTTTCGAGTTGCATGAGAATGCCTCCTCTTTCAGGAATGGGCATCGTTATTCGCACGAGAGGTGACTACACTATAGGCAATGTCGGAAACAGATACTACTCAAAAATCCCACAAAAACACCCACAACATGCTATGATGAGCAACCCTTCCTTAGCTAACCATTGGTCAGATTATTTATATACTGCTCACGGGTAACATCTGGACATGCGAACGCATGCAGGGACATTAACCTGGGAGCAAACGTGCGTCATCTGCGTCATCTGCGTCATCTGCGGATACTGTTCAATTCAATGCATGGATGATCGGTCAGGCGCTTTCCCTAGAACAAGTATTAACTGATATTCGTGCATGTATCGCCCTATCGCATGACTTGGTGACAGTGCTTGATTGATGTAGTAGGGGCGCAGCAGCAGCCTGGCATATGCGAGCGCGTCTCAAGAATAAAGCTGCTGCTGCGCCCCTACCCCTGCACCGCGTCTCTACCCCTCACCCTCACCGTGCTACCGTATCAGACAGTCACAGTATCAAGCTTCCGCAACCGGCCATACAATCTGGTCAGCAGATGTAACCGTTCGGCCAGTTCGGGATGCAGATCATCGGTGAGATAGCGCCAGTTCCAGTTGCCACCCAATCGGCCAGGCAGATTCATGCGTGCCTCGGTTCCCAGGCCAAACACATCCTGCATCGGGACAATTGCAGTATCGGCGACCGACATGAATGCTATTCTGATCAGATCCCAGCTAATATCACTGCCATCGCGGCCAAGGTACATTTGGGTAAATGTTCGTTCGTGATCAGAACTGGCCCGCCACCAACCCAGAGTCGTGTCGTTATCGTGAGTACCGGTATAAACAACACAGTTCTGGATATGGTTATGTGGCAAATAGGGATCTTCGCCCGTTCCGCCAAAGCCGAACTGCAGAACCTTCATCCCCGGCAGGCCAAAGCCATCGCGGATCTCCTCGACATCTGGCGTAATCACGCCAAGATCCTCGGCGATGATCGGCAGCTTGCCCAGTGCCTGTTCGAGTGCGCTGAACAATGCGCCACCCGGCCCTGGTGCCCAGCGCCCATTGATCGCCGTATCTTCGCCAGCTGGGATCTCCCAGTAGGCCGCAAACCCACGGAAATGGTCGATCCGAATAATATCGAACAACGTCAGGGCCACGCGCACACGTTCGATCCACCAGGCATAGCCCTGTTCTGCCAGAACATCCCAGCGGAACAATGGATTGCCCCATAATTGCCCGGTGGCGCTGAAGTAATCGGGTGGCACACCAGCGATGAATATCGGGTTGCCGACATCATCAAGGAAGAACAGATCGGGGTTGGCCCACACATCGGCGCTATCGTAGGCCACAAAGATCGGAATATCGCCAATGATCTGTACATGCTGGGCATTCGCATACTGTTTCAGGGCCACCCACTGGCGAAAGAACAACCATTGGGCATAGGTCTGGAAGGCATATTCCTCGGCAACCAAGCCATTGCGGGCCTGCTCAATCGCTGCTGGCTCGTGTTTGGCCAGGGCCGGTTCCCAGGTGTTCCATGCCGCACCGCCGTGGGCTGCCTTGAGCGCCGCAAACAGCGCATACTCATCCAGTTCGCGGCTCTGGTTGGCACGAAATGCAGCATATTCATCACGAAGCTCTGGGCTTGCAGAAGCAGTAAAACGCGCAAATGAGCGGCGCAGCAGATCATTCTTGTATGGAATAATCCAACCATAATCGACGTGATCATCCGGGAAATAGGGCCGATCCGCAACATCAGCCGCCTCCAGCAGCCCATCGGCCAGCAGCAGATCCGGGCTGATCAGCAGTGTATTGCCAGCAAAGGATGAGAAACACTGATAGGGCGAATCGCCATAGCCAGTCGGCCCGAGCGGCATCACCTGCCAGAGTTGCTGGCCAGCCTGAGCCAGAAAATCTACAAACTGGAATGCAGAAGCTCCAAGATCGCCAATGCCCCAATGCGAGGGGAGCGAGGTTGGATGCAGCAAAATGCCGCTGGCGCGTGTCGTCATAGTGCCCTCATCGGCAAATTCAAGATGTCGCAACCCAATATGAGTCGAGACCTGTCTGGTGTACGGCGGAGCGCATGATATACCTGCCCTAAACACCGGACAGGTCTGCCCTAACATATAACCAGGATACTATCAATAACGAATGTAGTATACCGCGTTTTTGGGCGGGGCCAATACGATCACAGGGCGTCGGTTGGAGGCACTATTCCTTTACCACTGAACAGTTGTGTTGTTCTTTCGATCAGGCCGCGAAAGGAACAATAATGAAACACGCCTTTTCTAACCGGCGATCAATATCGATTCCTGCCTGGTGAAGGTGTTACCACCTGGTTGAATGTACCAGGCGGCCCTGTGCGGCCACTGAGCGTGCGTGGGAGTGCCGACGATCAGATGGGGCGAGTGTGGTTCACGATCTCGCCACAGGAACCTACCAGTTGGTCGCCTATGGCAACCGCAGCAAGCTGACGGGGGTTGTCTCATTTGTTGTTCTCTAGTGATTCGCCCTACCCCGCTCGTGTATGCACGAGCGGGGTAGGGCTGCGGTCTCAGCGCACAACCAGCGGCAGATAGTTGCCATGCTGTCCCTGAGTGCCGCTCTTTGGCGTCGCAGTTGCAGTCGCCGTGGGCGTTGCAGTGGGTGTAGGCGTGGATGTCGCAGTCGCAGTTGTCGTCGGTGTTATTGTCATCGTAGATGTTGCCGTGGGTGTTGATGTCTCTTGTAGATCAAGATCGGTAACGCGGAAGAATTCGAAATGCGTTTCGACCTCATTCGACGACTCGCCACTCCAGGAGAACAGACCAATTTTTGCCTGTGACCAATTGGCAATAACATCCGGGCCGACCTGCTCCCATTTCAGGCCATCTGAACTAAACAAGCCTCGATAGGTTGCCCCACGGCGCTCGATCCGCATATAGTACATGTGTTGGTTCGCCATCGTCGGATACCAGAGCGGATGCCCATCTTGTTCGACTGCCAGCCCTATAATGCCATTCCCATCAATCGTATTGGCCAGTGTTATAAAGTTTTCGTCGTCCTGATAGACAATCATGCCGGTCTGCTCACTGCCACTACGCGGCCCTGTCATCCAGTAACGCATGTGCGTTGTCGTGGCGATTGCATCACCCGCTACGTGGCGAAGTAGCAACCCCTGTGCATCGCCGCCAATGCCATAGAGCGTGCCCGTTCGTGCGAATAGCGCCACCTCACCAGTATAGCCCTTCGAATTAGGGCCAGACCAGCTCCAATTTCCTTCGCGCACCCACGCCCAGTCAGGATCGAGCGTGCGGCTTTCGAACTCATCACTACGATACCCTACGCCTGATTGGGCAATCAGCCGCCCTGCGTTGATCCAGGCAGATGCACCACTGCCATTGCGCGCACGCACCCGCCAATAATACATCTGGTTCCAGGCAATCGCCGATGGTAGTATATAGATTGGCGATTGTGTTACCGCATCAAACTGTGGTGAAGCAAATGTGGAGTCGTCATCAACCTGAATCTGGTAATCAACCGCCTGTACGAGATCACGCCAGGCCAATGTTGGCTGGTTCGTTGCATAGGGCATCGGGTCCGTTTCATAGATCTGATATGGCTGTGATGGTGCTGCAGAAGCGAGATCGAACAAGATATCGTCGATCAGCATGCCATCAAATGGTCCAAAATGTTGAACATCAATGACGATCTGCGCCCAGATTGATCCAACTAGCGGATGTATTGATCTGCCTACGTGAACCCACCCTCGGCCATACGAGTCGGCCAGATTAATCGACTCAGCACCAATCAGGTGATCATTTGCATTGAAAAACTCAACCCGAATATCGAGATCCATGCTCTGCGGCCAGGTATGATCGGCATAGTTTACCTGTATGGATGAGGTTCTAGCCGCACCAACCGGGTTATCGCTCAGATCAGGATCATCTGCATAAAATGTCTCAGCTGGCTCCTGGTAGTATGGGTTCACCCACAGCACCGCACTGCGCCCTGGCTGAACACGAATCGACATCGCAGTATCCTGGCCGATTGGGTTATCGCCCAACATCGGATCGTTGCCGATGATTGTCTCGGCCACACCAGCATAATTCGGCTGGCTGTAGAGCATCACACCGCCGCCAATGTTCACCCTCAGGTTGATATCATATGTGGGTTGGCTGCCCGCACTTTGGTCGAGCCGCAAACGTTGCGAAACCAGATAGGGTGCCGCACTCGGCGGTAGCCATAATGCAGAAAGGCCGGCGTGACGATCAGTCACACAGGATGGTGTCACCGCACCACCAACGGCCCAGAAACCAAGGCAATCCTCAAAGCTAGGGTTATTCAGGCGCAATGGCTGGTTGAGCATCGGGTTTGTACGTAGGATATCGCGTTCTGGGTTGATGGCAGTGTTCAGCAGGCCGATCTGCGGAAACTCGTAGAAGCCCATACCCATCACCGATTCGAGCAGGCTTGGTTCGGATTGGATATGACCAAGGCCCAGCGCATGGCCAAGCTCATGGGCGATTCCACCATCATCGACGCTGGAACGACACTCAACGCCCGCACAGTCATCGACTAACCGATCTGCGGGAAATATGAATTTTCCACCGCCTGTGGCCCAACCACCACCCAGCGCCGGGGTGCCCCGGCCAGCATGATCAAAGAACATGCCATAAATACGACTGTTCGACCACGCATAGCCACGGCCATCAAGCTCAGCCGAAAGGTTGGTCCATACATTCATACTCCAATCGTGAACAACCTCATCATGCGATTCATAGTACCAATCGAGGTTATGGTTTCCAAGCACCGTTACAACATTAGAGAGTGTGAAGGTTCGATCACCAATCTGCCAGCCATACCAGGCCTGAACCCAGCGCATACGGTTCTCGATCAGATCAATAAAGCGCAAATCCGGCACACGATCATGTGGCACAAAATAGATTGGGACGACCAGGTAGGTACTGGCTACTGCTGTCGTCTCAGGGTGGATAGACGGTGGAGAAATGATATCTTCTGCCAATGGCACAATCGGCCCGCCAGTGGTATGAGTATTGGATTGCGTGGAGTAGAGATGCAGGGGTGGATCGTTCTGCTGAGCAGCCGGCGTGCCCACCGGCCTGAGTAACAGGAACGCAACCAGCGCAAACGCAACACAACGAATGAAAAGGTGCATAGTCTACGACCTCCTGGTTTAGGAGATACTCTAGCGCGATGTAGTGAGAAGATCGAGATGATGCTACAACACAAAGAGGGCATTGTGGGTAAACAAGCAACGACGCAGAGGAACAAGAGCGCTACCAGCAAATTATATAGTCGCATTGTTCAGCGCACCTCACGCACATAGTATGGTTGTGTATTTATATTTCGAGCGGATCGAGGATTGCATTCCAGAGCTTCATCCGCTCGGCATCGCCACCAAGATCGGGATGGTGCAGCCGAGCAATGGCTTTGCGGATGGCGCGAACCTCATCGTTACTCAATGGCGGGAATGGGCTACGTGGATCAAGCACCACCAGCGGGCGTCCTTCGGCACGTGCCTTCCACTGATTGCGATCACGCGAGAGTGCCGCATGCTCACGGGAAACCTCCGCTAGGTTGGCAATCGTCAGGTTATAGGCGCGCGCAATCTCGTGGTGGCGGGTCTGCTCTTTACTCAATTGGCGTAGCAGCGTACGAACCGTCTTGTGGGTCTCCTCAAGCTCGTGCCGTAACAACTCTATTTCCAGATCACCTGGCATATCTTGCTCCGACATAAGCCCTCCTGCGTTTCATTGGACACAAATTATACTATGGATCATCGGTGAGCCGCCACCTCCAATTGGGGCTTCAGGGGCTTGACTCAAAGTTGCACGAACGAAACGCCTGGGTTATAATCTGACGTTCGGAGCTACGGCAGTGCCCTTAGCCCATAAGCGAAGGTAGCTTAGCTAGAGGAGTTCTTCCATGTCAGAGAGCGTGAAACTTACGCTTGAGAACCGCGAAATTCTTGGCAAGAAAGTCAAATTACTGCGTCGCAAAGGCATTCTGCCTGCAACCGTCTATGGGAAGGGCGTTGGGCCATTTCCTGTACAACTTCCGCTGCGCTCATTTTTGGAAGCGTATCGCCGCGCAAGCCGCACCAGAATTATCGAGCTCACATTGCCTGGCCAGCCACTCATGGCTGTTTTCGTACATGCCCTGCAACGCCACCCCGTAAGCCGCGACATTATACATGTCGATTTTCGGGCGGTGGATCTCAAGATCGCCGTTACCATGCCAATCCCGCTGCATGTGGTTGGTGCATCGCCATTGGTGCAACGTGGTGAGGCAGTTCTGAACCATGCCCTCACGACGGTTGAAGTCAGCGCGTTGCCAAACAACCTGCCGTCCTCAATCGAAGTGGACGTTAGCGACCTGGATAGTTTCGATAAGAACATCCATGTTCGCGATCTTACCGTGCCAGATGGGGTGACATTTATAACAGATCTGGATGAACTGGTCGTCGGCCTGACCCAATCGCGCATTGAGGCTGAGGAAGCCGCCGATGTAGCGCCAACAACAGCCGAGCCAGAATTAGTCCGTGAGAAGCGTGAGGCCGACGAATAAATCGGGCCGTAGAGACGTAAATCGGGCCGTAGAGACGCAAGATTTTGCGTCTCTACGGCCCTTCGATGTGTGGCTGGTTTAAGAAATAATTCTGATGGCATGATAAAAGCCCTCGTTTGCACGAGGGCTTTTATCTAGGGTCGGGCATCACCGTGGCATTACTAGCGAGCCATGCCAGCGGTGATGCCCTTACGCTCATTACTCATGGGCATCACCTCCTTTGCGCCTGTTCGGCAGTACTGAGGCCTATCCACACCATTACTATACCGAATACCGCAATGAATGTCAAGAGGCATTTTGCCGAAATACCTATTGTCGAAAGGCTTCTTCCAGGCAAACACATGCCCCGACAGAAATTTCTGTCGGGGCATGTTCCATTACAGGTGGGGTTAATCGACCTTGACAGCCTCTTTGAGTGTGCTACTTGCACTAAACCCTGGCGTTTTAGTCGCCGGGATTTTGATTTTTGCACGAGTCTGTGGGTTAACGCCCTCACGCGCCTGGCGCTCACGTACCTCAAAGGTACCGAACCCAGTTAAGGTCACTTTTTCGCCACGCTTCAGGGCTTCTTCAATCACCTGTAGCGCTGCATCGATGACCTGTTTGGTCTCCTTTTGCGATACGCCAGTCTTCTCGGCAACCGCCTTGATGAAGTCGGTCTTCTGCATACGCCAGGAACCTCCTTAGTTATTGCTTAGAAATTCATCACGTCGTCACTATCGAGTATAGCGTACTTGTCAAGCACCTCTCCTGATTAGGAAGCGCAGAAACAGGGTTGAACCTTTCCAATCTGGTTTTATGGCTTCCTAATGCGGTAGAATGATTTTACCGCACCAGGAAGCCTTACAGCTACCGTACTATCAGCGGTAGGTATGTCTGTTGTATGCTAATCAGATTACCCTTCGCACTTTCGCTAGTGGTATTGCCAGCAGTATCACGAGCCTCGACGATTGCGATAAACAGGCCGTTGCCAATCGGGGTGAAATTGAGTTCGTATTGGCCTGTCGCCGGATTGAAACTCAATGGGCGTTGCTGCCACTGTTGCCCATCGCCAGAATAGGTAATGCTGACATTCGCTACTCCAGTCTCACTATCGCTGACCTTCGCACTCAATTTGAGCGCTAATGGTGCTGTGCGCAGGTTTGGTGCGCCGCTACCCAATGCGATATTGACATCCTCAATCAGTGGCGGGCTTTCATCGGCAATTGCTGCTGGCGTTGCGTTGCGTGGGTCGAGGTATGTTACTTCAAACACAAGCTGGTTGTACAGGCGCAGATCGCCGAACCGATTGCCAGTTGCCCGAAACTGCGCTGGTGTTACTGTCAGGAGATCACGGATCTGATCGATCCCGCCAACAGAGCGGCTCACCCGTTCGGCAGCATATGGCTGATCGGGCATCCATTCGTGAAGTAGATCGAGTTCGGGATCCTGCTGCTGATCGAGGAAGGTTTCTTCGGTCACAAGCGTGGTGACGTGTGGATCATAGTTGCCGATCAATGGATCGGTTTTGGCGGTCAACAAACGAATACCACGCGGAATCGGCGGGCCACCACTCGCGTTGAGCGGATTTGGGTTGTTGGTGGGCAGCACCGTAATATCATAGGCCAATGATGGCAGGACTGGCCGGCCAAGGCTCGATTGATCGGTTCCGCGCACGGTGATCGTCTCGTTCGGGCGATAGGTATCCTGGATCTGGCCAAGGACTTTTGGGACGCCAGCATTGGCATTTTGCCTGCTGAATGTCGTCGTGATGGTGATGATCCGAGTGAGGAGTGGAGTCGTCGGGCTACCAGCAACGGGCACAGGTTGCGGAGCTGGATCAATAGGCCCACCGAATGGTGGATTGGCCGGGTTGAAGGTTTTCGGAACGCTGACGGTGATGCCAGGCAGGCCATAGAGTGTCCATTCCAGCAGTACTTTCTCATCAAAGGAGCTAAAGCTTCCAGGGCCAGATGCCTCAAGGAAGCGGCGCTTGGCCATCACCAGGGAATTGCCAACAGTCTTGTTGGTTTCAAAGCGCCCGAGTGCCTCGGTATAGAACAGCGCCAGCTTCTCACTATAGGCGATCGAGTCGGTATCGCCATAGCCGTAGCCGGTGTTGCCGATCAGATTCCCACCCTGCTTGAGAATAGTGGCAACCCAATCGGCCTTGTAGCGGGTGTTGGTCGTGATATTGCCAAGGATGGCTGTATCTGGCACGCTCAGGCCGGAATGGCAGCCAACGGTATAGATTAGCGATGTTGTATGCGTTATTTCGCTTGGAATACGGAAGTATGAGTCGCTTGCTAGGTTGGCTGTTGGCGTGTAGAAGCGCTCGGCATAGACGGTACCAGCCGAGGTGTTGGCCGGAATGGCATCGAAGGAGCTGAAGTGGCCATTGAGCGACATCAGATCGAACTTCGTATGCGGAGTTGCGTAGGCATTGGTCAGCTGTGGTAGTTGGTTACTAAGCCAGCCATCGGTGAACTGTTGCGCCGTCCAATTATTATTGTTCAGCGTTTGGAGCGTATAGCTGACACCAAGGGTGTTGCTGGGCAGGAACCCGAATGTCTGAAGCCGGTTTGCAACAGCAATGGCCTGATCGCTCAGGAAATCGTAGCCGGTCACATAGGCTGCTCCAGCGCCAAAGGCTCCTGTGCGATCACTCTTGATCGCATAATCTGTCCCAACCATCGAATTCAGATAGGCCAGGTTATCGGCTGGGTTGCCAGCCAATCGGCCAATCGCCAGATCGGGAACATACAGATAGCGCCCGCGCCAGGGAGTTGGCTTGCGATCAGCATAGTAGTTATCGGTCTGGATATAGCGATAGAACAGGCTACCATACAGCGGGCTTGTTGAATCGAGTACCGAAGTGCCGCCCGGCTTGAGTTCGTTCTGGTAATCGCTCTCTGGCGCGATGGTTGTATCATCGGGGACGCGATAGAACGGGATGGATGGATCATCACCAACAATCACAAGGTCGGTCACCTGTGGAAAATAGTTCTTGATTGCGAGATTGATGATATACCAGATCTGCTCAGCAACTTCGTTCGCTAGGAGGGGCTGAGATTTAGCGGCATCCCATTGCACATACAGATCATTGAGCAGTTTTACATCCCCTGTCAAAAGGCTGCCATTCAGCGGGCATCCGCCAGTCTTGCCAATATCCAACAGGTAGGATTTGAAACGGTTGGTAAGGACGCCACTACCCAAGGCGGTGTCCAGTGAGGGCGAACCACCACGGGCAGAATTGTAGATCACCAGGGTTTTAACAGTCGAGCTGGGCAGGACACAGGTACTCAGCGATGTAAACGGCGCTGCTTTAACAGTTGGCGCAATCAGCGAACCCTCAGTCAGTTGCAGATCAAGCTCATAGGAACCCGTATCGTTGGTGGCACCTTCGGCACTATACACAAGAATAAACCAGCGTCCAGCTGTCGGCAGGTAGGCTTCAATATCCTCGCTACTCGTGCCATCCTGGGTGGAAATCGAACTGACGCGACCAATCGAGCTGACGCGGCCAATCGAACTGACGCGGCCAATCGAACTGACCCGGCCAATCGAACTGACGCGACCAATCGAACTGACGCGACCAATATCGGCGATATTATCGAGCGATTGACCATCACTGATTGGTTCGGTGGTTGTGAAGGCCGGATCAGACACCAGAGCGATATCATAATCGGCGGGCAGATTACTCAGGCTGATCGAAACCGTTGCACCACCTTTTTGCGACAGGAAGTAGAACCAATCGCCCCTGCTACCGCCATCATCGCCAGATGGCGCAGCAGCAGCATTGATCTTGCCCGTCACACTGGCCGAAAGGGTGGTTGGTGTGAGCTGTTGCAGCGCCACAAAGTTAGCCTGTTGATAGATGTTATTTGGTTCGACCTCAGCAACAGGCGTTGCGCTGCGAGCCACGCCTGGGTGCGGGACAGATGGTGGTGCGTGGGCCGCCTGTGCAAATGTAGCCGATACCAGCCAAGCAAAGGCTAGGAGCATGAGTGCGAATCGGGTGGCTGGATGGCGTCGTGAGTGGAGCATACGGGCCTCCTCGTGTCGCAGGAACCAAGAACCAAGTATTCAGGAGTCGGGAGCCAGAACCTCCCTCACCCCTGGCCCCTCTGCCACTGGGAGAGGGGGAGCGCAGCGGAGGTGAGAGAACAAGCCACAAACCTATGTTGATCGCAGCCGAGGCATGACCAACGGGAGTTGCAGCGGCACCAACATTCTTTAAACAAAAACATACCACCGAGCTAGGCCACAGAAGGCTATTGATCACAGCCGCTGACACATACCGCGCTTACCACATGTTCGGTTTAGACCCTAGAGCGACAGAACTACACGGAAGCAGTGAGCATACAGAAATCAACGTACAGATACGCACTTCTGATCATACGGTAGCGTGAATCTATTTGTAGCTATACAAAGGTACTGTAACGTAGGGCAATTGCTTGTGCTTGAGCAAGATCACGGCGGGCACCAATCTCCTCGAATGTGGTGATTGCCTCAGTGAGTACCGCACGGCCAATTGCTCGGTGATCAAGTTCTAGTGCCAATGCTGCAATTGCTGTTAATGTTCGCGCCAGTTCGTGCGGGCTGGCCGCATCGCGCAGGATGGATTGGCTCAGTTCAAGCTCGGCCCAAGCCTGGTGCGTATTTCCAGAACGAGCCAGGATCTCGGCAAGTAAACGGCGGGTTGCCCCTTCCTCGGCGCGCGCTTCCAGGCGCAGTGCCGTTTCGAGGGCTTTCGCACACAGTATATGTGCGCTACGCAGATCGCCATTGCGCAATTCGAGTTCGGCCTGGTAGCGTTCCAGTTCAGGCAGGAAATCCTCGGCACCGGCCCGATTGAGCAGATCGGCGCTTGGGCGTAGATGCGCGGCGGCACTCACAAAATCGCCACGCAGCAGGTGGGCGGCACCAAGGTTCATGTGCAGTACGCCTGTCATGTACAGCGATCCAATCCGTTCATAGATCGCGAGAGCCTGGGCATACTGGGCAATCGCCTCATTAAATTCGCCCTGGATGCGCAGCAATTCGCCAAGATTGCAGGCAATCATGCCCTGGCCATAGATATCGCCAACCGTCTGTTTCAGGGCTGCGCCTGCTTCATAGTGATGGCGTGCAATCGTCAGTTGGCCCAGATCGACATAGATATTGGCCAGATCATTATGGGCATCGGCCAGCCCACCCAGATCCTGCACATGTTGAAACAGCGTCAGTGAGCGCTCGGTTAGTTCGCGTGCGCGGGCCATATCGCCAATATTGCGATAGGTGCCACCCTGGAGCTTCAACGCCAGCGCCTGATCGCGCTCACTACCAAGTGCTTCGGCCATGACTAATGCCCGTTCGCCCCATTCGAGCGATTGCTGATAGCGCCCGAAGCGCCGCAACAACCCGGCTCCCAACAGTAGGCAGGCGACATTCGCGGCGCTTGGCTGGTTCGTTCCCAGTTTGAGCGCTTGTTCGATACTCTCGAAGGCCTGTTCAAAGCGGGCACGCTTCTCATCGATCCGAGCTAGCCCATAGCGCAGGCGCACATGCGCCTCTGGCAGGGAACCGCTGCGTTCAACGATATACAGCGCTTCTTCATAGCGCGCCTCGGCGGTATCGTATTCGGCCAGCAGCGTATGCAGCACGCCAAGCCGTTCGTATAGTTCGACGATCTGGAGATCTGCTGGAGCGGCCTGGCGGGTGGCCAGTTCGTGGTTGATCTGGATGCCGCGTTCAAACAGGGCAATCGCCTCCCGGTTCGCAAAGCGCTCCTGCGCCTGTCGGCCAGCCCGCAGATGGTAATCGAAGGCCTGCTGCCATTCTTCGGCCAGCAGATAGTGGCGTGCCAACAGTGCCAACTGCTCCTCACGCTTTTCGGGGTACAGCAGTTCGATCCGTAGTGCTACCCTGCGGTGTAGCTCACGCCGCCTGGCAAACAGGATCGCCTCATAGGCCACATCACGGGTGAGGGCGTGTGAGAACTGGTAGGAATCGCCCTCGTGGGTCACAATATCGCTGGCTCGTAGGCGCTCCAACCGTTCCGGCAGATCCGCACTTGGTGCGATGCCATCCAGAATTGAGAAGGCAAACCGACGCCCAATCACCGCTGCAACCTGGGCTGTCTCGCGCAGTGGTTCGGCCAGCCGATCCAGCCGGGCCGTGATCACACCCTCGATCCCATCGGGAATGGCGATCTCGCTGAGTGGGCGGGTGGCCTGCCAGCCGGTTGGGCCGCGAACCAGCGCACCCGATTCGATCAGGCTCTGGACGACCGCTTCAATAAACAGTGGGTTGCCCTGAGTTTTCTCCAGCAGCAGATCCATGCCAACTGGCGCTTCGCCATCCAACAGGCTCTGTACCAGCGCGGCGCTGCTTTCTGGCAGTAATTCGGCCAGGGTCAGCCGCCTACTATTCGGCAGATTCAGCCATGGCTCGGCAAACCCGATATCACTGCGATAGGCCAGGATGATCAACAGCGGCACATGATCGATATGGCTGGCCATGTGTTGGAGCAGTTCCAGCGATGATGCATCCGACCAATGGACATCATCGATCAGCATGACCAATGGCTGGCTACGGGCCGAGCCAATTACCAGTGCCTCAATCAACTCCTGCGCGCGATCATGGCGTTGTTCTGGGCTCAGCGCATTTGTCAGCGTTGTTTCGGGCAGCGCAACGCCAAGAATATCGCCAAGCAGCGGGATAAAGCGCGCCTGTTCTGGTGCAATCGTGGCAACCAGCCGTTCCAGGCGGTGTGCTGTGTGAACGGGATCACCGGCCAGGCCAAACAAGGCCGGCAATATCTGGCGTAGTGTCGCATATGGGCTACTCTGTTCATAGCTCTGGCATTCGGCCAGGCATGGAAAGAAGCCAGGCAACCCAGCCGCTGGGTCGAGCAGTTGGCCAACCAGTTCGGCAATCAGGCGCGATTTGCCAATGCCCATCTCGCCAACAACAGCACAGACTTGGCCACTGCCTTGTAAGGCTGTGTCAGCTAACTCAACCAATTGTGCTAGTTCTGCCGTGCGCCCAACCAGTTTGGCGCGGCGGGCCGATTGAACCCCGGAGCCCTGCGTATCGGCGATACGCGGGTAGAGCGCCTGCACGATGGGAACTGGCTCAACAATGCCCTTTAGCTGCACCGGCGGCAGTTCATCGACGGCAATATGGGCTTCGACGGCACGGCGGGTGCTTGGCGAGAGCACCACGCTGCCCGTTGGCGCAACCGACATCAGCCGAGCGGCGAGATTGACGGGCTGGCCCATGACTGTATATTCCTGGCGATAGGCCAATCCGACCTGCCCGGCAAACACAACGCCGGTGTTCAGGCCAATCTTCTGATGCAGAAAGGCTGGCTCGTGGAGCTGGAGCTTGTCGTCCAGCAATTGCCCGATGACAACATTGCTCTCATCAAGGGCGGTTTTCAGTTCCAGCGCGGCCCGCACCGCTCGCTCTGGATCATCCTCATGGGCAACTGGCGCACCAAACAAGGCCATGAGCTTATCGCCATGGGTGTACAT
>Ga0163147_10005488_pt1 | contig 15392 bp, 13 predicted proteins | sample OliLakLV19MP6G1_FD_148597 | JGI IMG/M metagenome (GOLD analysis project Ga0163147, IMG submission 148597) | Freshwater microbial mat bacterial communities from Lake Vanda, McMurdo Dry Valleys, Antarctica- Oligotrophic Lake LV.19.MP6.G1 | ecosystem: Environmental > Aquatic > Freshwater > Lake >...
TGCGATGAATGCGGATCGGCTGGAGCCTGGCGAGCGCTGCGCATCGACCTCGAACCGCAACTTCGAAGGCCGCCAGGGTGACGGTGGGCGCACCCACCTCGTGTCGCCGGCGATGGCCGCGGCGGCCGCAATCGCCGGCCACTTCGTCGACGTGAGGCAGTGGCGCTAGCCATGGAAAAGTTCACCGTACTCACAGGGCTGGTGGCGCCGATGGACCGCGCCAACGTCGATACCGACGCGATCATCCCCAAGCAGTTTCTCAAGTCGATCAAGCGCACCGGATACGGCCCGAACCTGTTCGACGCATGGCGCTACCTCGACCACGGCGAGCCGGGCATGGACAACTCCAGGCGGCTGATAAACGGGGAGTTCGTGCTCAACCAGCCGCGCTACGAAGGCGCGCAGATCCTGATCGCGCGCAAGAATTTCGGGTGCGGCAGCTCGCGCGAGCACGCGCCCTGGGCGCTGCAGGATTTCGGTTTTCGCTGCGTGATCGCGCCGTCGTTCGGCGACATCTTCTACAACAACAGCTTCAAGAACGGCTTCCTGCCGGTGGTGCTCACGGAATCCGAAGTCGACAAGCTGTTCTACGAGTCGGCGTCGTTCCCGGGATTCAAGCTGGTCGTGGACCTCGACGCGCAGACGGTGGCCACGACCAGCGCAAGCCTGTCGTTCCATTTCGAGGTCGACCGCTTTCGCAAGCATTGCCTGCTGAACGGACTGGACGAAATCGGGCTCACGCTTCGGCACGCGGACAAGATCCGTGCGTTCGAAGCGATGCGCACCCAGCAGTTTCCGTGGTTCTTCCGCTAACCGACAATGAATAAGAGCAGCATGAAAATCGCAGTCCTGCCGGGTGACGGCATCGGCGCGGAGATCATTGCGCAGGCCCTGCGCGTCCTCGAGCGCCTCGAGCTTCCGCTGGAAATGGAGCATGCGCCGGTGGGTGGCGCGGGCTATGACGCTTCCGGCGATCCGCTTCCCGAAGCGACGCTCAAGCTCGCTCGTGAAGCCGACGCAATCCTTTTCGGCGCGGTGGGCGGCTGGCAATACGACAAGCTGGAGCGTGCCAAGCGCCCGGAGCAGGCGATCCTCGGGTTGCGCAAGCACCTCGGCCTTTTCGCCAACCTGCGCCCGGCGCAGGTCTATGCCGAGCTCGCGGGAGCTTCCGCATTGAAACCCGAAGTCGTGGCGGGGCTCGACATCCTGATCATCCGCGAGCTGACCGGCGACATCTATTTCGGCCAGCCGCGCGGCATCCGGAAGCGCGCCGACGGCGAACGCGAAGGCTTCGACACGATGCGCTACTCGGAAGGCGAGATCCGGCGTATCGCGCACGTGGGCTTCCAGGCAGCGCAGAAGCGCGGCAAGAGGCTCTGTTCGGTGGACAAGGCAAACGTCCTGGAGACTTCGCAGCTCTGGCGCGACGTGGTGACGGAAATCGGCAAGGAGTACCCGGAGGTCGAGCTGTCGCATATGTACGTCGACAACTGCGCCATGCAGCTGGTGAGGACGCCGAAACAGTTCGACGTTGTCGTGACCGGCAACATGTTCGGGGATATCCTCTCGGACGAGGCCTCGATGCTGACGGGCTCCATCGGCATGCTGCCGTCGGCGTCGCTTGATTCGAAGAACAAGGGCTTGTACGAGCCGATCCACGGATCGGCGCCGGATATCGCGGGTAAGAACATCGCGAATCCGCTGGCTACGATCCTGTCTGCGGCCATGATGCTGCGCTATTCGCTGCAGCAGGCGGCCGCGGCGGACCGGATCGAGGCCGCAGTGAAGAAAGTGCTGAAAGAGGGCTATCGCACCGCGGACATTGCCGAACGCGGAGCAAAGCAGGTGGGCACGGAGGAGATGGGCGCCGCTGTGGTGGCGGCGCTTTGACAAGTACCGTGCGGAGGAAAAGAACATGCTGAGAGTCGGAATCGTCGGTTGGCGCGGAATGGTGGGATCGGTACTCGTGCAGCGCATGCGCGATGAGAAGGACTTCGACCACATCGAGCCGGTGTTTTTCTCCACCTCCAGGGCGGGCGGCAAAGGCCCGTCCATCGGTAAGGACGCGGGGCTGGTCAAGGACGCGAATTCGATCGACGAGCTCATGAAGCTACCCGTGATCATCACCTGCCAGGGCGGGGATTACACGAACGAAATCCATCCGAAATTGCGCCAGGCCGGCTGGAAGGGCTACTGGATCGACGCCGCGAGCGCGCTGCGCATGAAAGACGATGCGGTGATCGTGCTCGACCCGGTCAACATGCCGGTCATCGAGTCGGCGGTGGGCAAGGGCGTGCGCGACTACATCGGCGGCAACTGCACCGTGAGCCTCATGATGATGGGCATGGACGGGCTGTTCAAGAACGACCTCGTCGAATGGATGACATGCATGACGTACCAGGCGGCTTCTGGCGCCGGTGCGGCTGGCATGCAGGAGCTGGCGGCGCAAATGGCGCACTTGGGCGACAAGACGCGCAAGCTCCTCGCCGATCCCGCGAGTTCGGCGCTCGAAATCGACGCCACTGTGACGGAATCCCTTCGCAACGGCGGGTTGCCCAAGGAGAATTTTGGATACCCTCTGGCCGGCAGCCTCCTGCCCTGGATCGACAAAGACATGGGCAACGGGCAGAGCGGCGAAGAGTGGAAAGCGCAGGCCGAAACCAACAAGATTCTTGGCCGCAGCGAGCGGCCGATCCCCGTGGACGGGATTTGCGTCCGGATCGGGGCGATGCGTTGCCACTCGCAGGCGCTGACGATCAAGCTGAAAAAAGACGTTCCGCTGGACGAAGTGGAAGGGATGCTGGCTCAGGCCAACGACTGGGTGAGAGTCGTGCCGAACCGCCGCGACGAAAGCCTCGCCGAGCTGACGCCGGCCGCAGTGAGCGGCAAGCTCTCGGTGCCGGTGGGACGGCTGCGCAAGATGCCGATGGGGGGCGAGTACCTGTCGGCATTTACGGTTGGGGACCAGTTGCTTTGGGGAGCTGCTGAGCCGTTAAGGCGCGTTTTGCGTATCCTCCTGGATCACGGGGTGGCACACTGAACGGATGAAGAGGGGGGACGCACCGGCTCGATCCGGTGCGGCCTTTTACATAAACCGATCGGGGCAGTAGCTGAAAAAACGTAGAATTTTTATCAGCTTGCATGGCTAACACTATGATGTTATGTTAGTTGTCCCATCTAATAAGACTCAGGGTGGTACAGTGGGAAAATCTGTCACCGCAAGGCTTTTTGCCGCGGCGTTGCTGTTGTGGGTACCACTGCATGTGCTTGGGGCGGGGCTTGGGAAGCTCACTGTCCTATCCGCGCTGGGTCAGCCGCTGTCGGCGGAAATCGAGATTGTCGCCCTGCAGCCTGGCGAAGAAGAAACGCTCGTCGCCCGCTTCGCTCCCGCTGATGCTTACCGCCAGGCCGGGGTAGAGTCCAACTCGGCAACCATCGGCGTTCGATTTTCGATCGAACGCCGCAACGGCAGGCCGATCATCCGCATGGCCTCCAATGCGCCGATCAACGAGCCGTTCCTGAGTGTCCTCATCGAACTTTCATGGAACAGCGGCCGCCTGGTTCGCGAATACACGTTCCTGCTCGATCCTCCCGAATACAAGGCCCCGCAGGCCGTCGTGGCCCCGGCCCCGGCTCCGGCACGCCAGGCCGTCACGGCGCCCGTGCCTGCACCGCGCGCCATACAGGAGAAGCCGATTCCGTCGGCCCCCGCGCCCGCGGCGGCCGGCAAGGCCTCGGGAACCTACGAGGTCAAGAAGGGCGACACGCTCGCCAAGATCGCCACGCAGACCAATCCCGGCAGCGTCAGCCTGCAGCAGATGCTGATCGCGCTTTATCGCGCCAATCCGGATGCGTTCATCGGCAATAATATCAACCGCTTGCGCGCGGGAAGGATCCTGAATGTCCCGGACCAGCCGACGGCCGCTTCGATAGACGAGGCCGATGCGCGGCGGATGGTGACCGCGCAGTCCCAGGACTTCCGCGCCTACCAGAGCAAGCTGGCCGGCGCAGTTGCTGCGGCGCCTGCGGAAAGCGCAGCCACCCAGCGAAGCGCGAGCGGCCGTATTACCGCCAAGCCCGACGAGCCCACGCCGGCCGAGAAGAAAGACCAGCTCAAGCTTTCCAAGGCCGATCCCGCCGGGCGAGGGGATCGCGCGCAAGCAGCGCGTGGCGATAATGCGGTCTCACGTGAGAAAGCGCTGAGGGAGTCGGAGTCGCGCCTGGCCGAGCTCGAAAAGAATGTGCAGGACCTGCGCAAGCTGCTGGAGATGAAGAACCAGAGCCTCGCCGAGCTCGAGAAGAAGAGCGGCGTGAAGCCTGCGGCAGTCCCGTCAACCCCTGCGCCGGCAACGCCCGCACCGGCTGCCATAGCCGCGCCCGAACCAGCCAAGCCGGCTGTGGCTGTGGCTGCGGCTCCTGCGTCGACGCCGGTGCCTGCACCTGCACCTGCTGGAAAGGCCGCTCCCGAGCCGGCCAAGCCCGCTGCAGTGACACCCACACCGGCACCTGCGCCTGCCCCGGGCGCTACGCCTGCGAAGCCGGCAGCGGAAGCACTCAAGACGCCGGATCCCGCGAAGCCCGCGCCTGATGCCGCCAAGGCACCGGACGCCGCGAAGCCGCCGGCAGACGCAGCAAAAGCACCAACCGACGCAGCTAAACCACCTGCCGATGCAACCAAGGCCCCGGCTGATGCCGCAAAGGCGGTAGATGCCAAGCCCGCGCCGCCCAAGCCCGCTGCGGACGCCCCGAAACCCAAAGTTGTAGCGCCGCCGCCGCCGCCGCCGCCCCAGAGCGTGCTGGACGAATTCCTCGGCAACGAACTGGCCCTCGCCGGACTGGCCGCAGCGGTGCTGCTCCTGATCGGCTACGGGTGGTGGGCCTGGCGTCGCAAGAAGGCAGACCAATCCCGCTTCCAGGACAGCGTCGGTGGCACGCCGGCGGCTTCGAGCCTGGGCGCCTCGTCGGTGTTCAGCGGCGCAGCCAGCCAGAACGTGGATACCGGCGCCGCCATTTCGCAGGCCTCGGTGAGCGATACGAATGTCGCCGCCGCCGATACCGACGAAGTCGACCCGATCGCTGAAGCCGATGTGTACATGGCCTACGGACGCGATGCGCAGGCCGAGGAGATCCTCAAGGACGCACTGGACAAGGACCCGAACCGCCTTGCAATCCATTCGAAGCTGCTCGAGATCTATGCCGCCCGTCGCGACGTGGAGAACCTCGAGAAGACGGCGATGAAGATCAAGGAGATCACCGGCGGCGAAGGCGAGGACTGGGACAAGGCCGTCGTCCTCGGGCGCACGACGGATCCTGCGAATTCACTTTACGGCGGCGATCCCGAGGCAACGATGGTGATGCGCCCGGCCGCGGCTGTTGCGGCTGCGGCGGCGCCCACGCTCGACTTCGACCTCGACGCGGCCGCACCCGCCGCGACGACGGACATCACGCTCGATGCCGGGCCCAAGAGCGAGATGACCAGCGGTGCTTCGGTCGACTTCGACCTCGGCGCCGACCCGGAGCCCGCCAAGGTCGAAGAGCCAAGCGATTTCTCACCCGGCAGCACGATCATCATGGACTCGAAGGCCGTGCAGAGCGCGGGCGGCGGGCTCGATTTCGACCTCGGCATGGGCGAGCCCCCAGCGCCGGCCGAGCCTGCGGCCGCGTTGGCGACGCCTGTCCCGGCCGTGGATGCCGGCGGACTCGACTTCAACCTCGACCTGGATTCGGACAACACGGTGATGATGCCTTCCGCGCCCAAGGCGCAGGACGTGGACCTGTCGGCGATCAGCTTCGACCTCGGGACGCCGGACTCAGGATCGGCGCTGGCGGCCGAAGGCGACCCGCGATGGCAGGAGGTTGCCACCAAGCTCGACCTGGCCAAGGCGTACGAGGAGATGGGCGACAAGGATGGCGCCCGCGACCTCCTGAACGAGGTGACCAAGGAGGGCGATGACGCGCAGAAGAACCAGGCGCGCCAGATGCTCGCCAAGCTGGGCTGACCCGCCCTTCACCCAATCAGGCCACGGCCTCAAACGCCGTGGCTTTTTTATTTTCCGGGCAGTAACGTCTCGACATGCAACGCATCGCACTCGGCATCGAATACGACGGCAGCCGTTTCCTCGGCTGGCAGACCCAGCCGGGCGGCGGGGCGGTCCAGGACGTCCTCCAGGCGGCGTTGTCTACGATCGCGGATGGGGAAATCTCGGTGACCTGCGCGGGGCGGACCGATCGCGGCGTCCATGCGCGAGGGCAGGTGGTGCATTTCGACACGGGCGCCGAACGGCCCGATTCGGCCTGGGTGCGTGGCGTGAATGCGCTGCTCCCTGATTCGGTCGCGGTCATCTGGTCGGCGCGCGTACCGAAAGAGTTCCATGCGCGGTATTCCGCCCGTGTGCGCACCTACCGTTATTTGCTCGTCAATCGCCCGGTGCGTCCCGCGCTCGAGGCGCGCCATGCGGGATGGTTCCATTCGAGCCTCGACGTCGAGTCGATGCGCGCAGGGGCCCGGTACTTCGTCGGCGAGCATGATTTCAGCGCTTTCCGCTCCAGCGAGTGCCAGGCCAAGTCGCCGGTGCGAACGGTGCTCCGGCTGGACGTCGACAGCCCTTCCGAGGGCCGCGTCGTTTTCACTATCCGTGCCAACGCGTTCCTGCACCACATGGTGCGCAACATCGTCGGCATGCTGGTCTACATCGGCAAGGGCAAGCATCCGCCGCAGTGGGCTGCAGAGGTGCTCGAATCGCGAAGCCGCTCGAGGGCGGCGCCGACGTTTGCGCCCGAAGGCCTGTGCCTCGAGCACGTCGAATACGAAGCGCTTTGGAACCTGCCGGAAACGCCGCTGCCTGAACGTGAGACGCTCGCGTCCTCGGCATGAGGACGCGCGTCAAGATCTGCGGCATCACGCGCACGCAGGATGCGGTGGCCGCGGCCGAGGCCGGTGCCGATGCCATCGGCCTGGTCTTCTACCCTTCGAGCCCGCGCTTCCTGTCCATCGAGCGCGCGATCGAAATCCGCGACGCGCTGCCGCCTTTCGTGCAGACCGTCGCATTGTTCGTGAATCCGGAACGAAGCGTGGTGGACGAGGTGCTCGAACGGGTCCGGCCTTCGATGCTGCAGTTCCACGGCGAGGAAACGCCCGACTTTTGCGCCGCTTCCAGCGTGCCGTGGCTCAAAGCCTGCCGCGTGAGGGCAGGGGTCGATTTGTTAGAATACTTCCGTTCGTATCCCGGGGCTGCCGGCTGGCTGGCGGACGCTTTTGTAGAGGGGTACGGCGGCGCGGGCCAGAGCTTCGACTGGTCGCTGGTGCCCGCGCAGCGTGACCGGCCGCTGGTGCTTTCCGGCGGGTTGACGAGCGAAAACGGGGCACAGGCAGTCCGCAAGGTCAGGCCATGGGCGCTCGACGTCTCGAGCGGCGTCGAAACCGCCAAGGGCATCAAAGACGCCGCAATGATCGCGGCATTCATCCGAGAGGTCAGAAATGCAGATGTATGACTTACCCGACGCGCGCGGACATTTCGGTCCGTACGGCGGCTCGTTCGTCGCCGAAACGCTCAAGCACGCGCTGGACGAACTGCTCGCGGCGTACGAGCGCTATTGGCAGGACCCGGCTTTCCTGGAGGAATTCCGCTACGAGCTCAAGCACTACGTAGGCCGCCCGAGCCCCATCTACCACGCGAAGCGGTGGTCGGACGAAGTCGGCGGCGCGCAGATCTACCTCAAGCGCGAGGACCTCAACCATACCGGCGCGCACAAGATCAACAACACCATCGGCCAGGCGATGCTCGCGCGGCGCATGGGCAAGAAGCGGGTGATTGCCGAAACAGGCGCGGGCATGCACGGCGTGGCTACCGCGACGATCGCAGCGCGCTACGGCATGACCTGCGTGGTGTACATGGGCTCGGAGGACACCAAGCGCCAGGTCCAGAACGTGTACCGCATGAAGCTGCTCGGGGCGACGGTGGTGCCGGTCGAGTCGGGTTCGAAAACGCTCAAGGATGCGCTCAACGAAGCGATGCGCGACTGGGTGACCAACGTCGACGACACCTTCTACATCATCGGCACGGTGGCGGGGCCGCACCCGTACCCGATGATGGTGCGCGATTTCCAGAAAGTCATCGGCGAGGAATGCAAGGTGCAGATGCCCGAGCTGGCCGGGCGCCAGCCGGATGCGGTGATCGCGTGCGTCGGCGGCGGTTCGAACGCGATGGGCATCTTCTATCCGTACATTGAAGAAAAGGGCGTGCGCCTGATCGGCGTTGAAGCCGCGGGCGAAGGCCTCGATTCCGGCAAGCATGCGGCCTCCATCTGCGCGGGCAAGCCTGGCGTGCTGCACGGCAATCGCACGTATCTCCTGCAGGATGCGAACGGGCAGATCATGGAAACCCATTCGGTCTGCGCAGGGCTCGACTATCCCGGCGTGGGGCCAGAGCACGCGTGGCTAAGCGATTCCGGCCGCGCCGAATACGTTCCGGTCACGGATGACGAGGCGCTCAAGGCGTTTCACGACCTGTGCCACCTCGAAGGCATCATCCCGGCACTGGAGTCGGCCCATGCGCTTGCGTATGGGGCCAAGCTAGCCGCCACGCTGCCCAAAGACAAGATCCTGCTGGTGAACCTCTCGGGCCGTGGCGACAAGGACATGCACACCGTGGCGCAACGCTCGGGCCTGCAGCTCTGATGTCGCGCATCCCGGCGAAGTTCGAGGCGCTGCGCGCCGCGCGCAGGAAGGCGCTGATTCCCTACATTACGGCCGGCGATCCCGGGCCCGCCCTGACGGTCCCGCTCCTTCACGCGCTTGCCGGCGCGGGCTGCGACATTCTGGAGATCGGAGTGCCGTTCTCGGACCCGATGGCCGACGGCCCGGTGATCCAGCGCTCCTGCGAACGCGCGCTGAAGAAAGGCGTGGGCCTGAACGATGTGCTCGGCATGGTGAGCGAGTTCCGCACCAAGGACGCCGCGACGCCCATCGTGCTCATGGGCTATGCGAATCCGATTGAGGCCATGGGGGTGGAAGCGTTCGTCTCGGCCGCTGCGGCTGCCGGGGTTGATGGCGTAATCGTGGTCGATTACCCGCCGGAAGAGTGCGCGGATTTCGCGGCGCTCTGCGCGAAGAATGGAATCGACCAGATCTTCCTGCTCGCACCGACGTCAACCGACGCCCGTATCAAGGAAGTCGCGCGCGCAGGCAGCGGCTACCTCTATTACGTTTCGCTCAAGGGCGTGACCGGCGCGGGCCACATCGACACGTCGGCGGTCGCGGCGCACCTGCCGAAGATCCGGGCGGCTTCCAGGCTTCCGATCGGTGTCGGGTTCGGCATCCGCGATGCAGCGTCCGCAAAGGCGATTGCGGCCGTGGCAGACGCAGTGGTCATCGGCAGCCGGATCATCGAGGAAATCGAATCCGCCGGGCCCGAGCATGCCGTGCGGCGGGTGGCCGACCTGATCCGGCCGATCCGGGCGGCGCTGGATTCCTGACCAGGGAGGCGAAAGATGAGCTGGCTCCAGAAACTCCTTCCGCCAAAGATCAAGCGTGTCGAAGGCGCCGCGAGGAAGCAGGTGCCCGAGGGCTTGTGGACGAAGTGTCCCTCCTGCGATGCGGTGCTGTATTCCACCGACCTCGAGAAAAACCTCAACGTCTGCCCCAAGTGCGGCCACCATCGCCGCATCGGCGCGCGCGCGCGGCTCGAGGCCCTGCTGGACGAGGACGGCCGCTTCGAGATCGGCGCCGAGGTGCTGCCGGTCGACAGCCTCAAGTTCAAGGATTCGCGCCGCTACCCCGAGAGGCTTGCCGAAGCCCATGAGAACACCGGCGAGACGGAGTCGCTCGTCGTGATGCAGGGCTCGATCAAGTCGATTGGCGTGGTGGTTGCCGCACACGAATTCGATTTCATGGCGGGCACGATGGGCTCGGTGCTCGGGGAGCGCTTCGTGCGCGGAGTACGCCTCGCAATCGACGAGAAGCTGCCGTTCGTCATTTTCACGGCGAGCGGCGGGGCGCGCATGCAGGAAGGATTGCTGTCGCTCATGCAGATGGCCAAGACCACGGCTGCGCTCACCGAACTCGGCGAGCGCAGCCTGCCGTTTATTTCCGTGCTCACCGACCCGACGACCGGCGGCGTGTCTGCCAGCTACGCGTTCCTTGGCGACGTCGTGGTGGCGGAGCCCAAGGCGCTCGTCGGGTTCGCCGGGCCGCGCGTGATCGAGCAGACCGTGCGCCAGAAACTGCCCGAGGGCTTCCAGCGCTCCGAGTTCCTGCTGGAGAAGGGCGCCATCGACATGGTGATCGACCGCCGCCAGATGCGCGACAAGCTGTCTGTCCTGCTGGCATTACTCCAGGGCATGCCGGCGGAATCGACAAACTAGAGCCTCCTTGCGCACGCTTGATGAGTGGCTGGCGTTCATCGAGCGCCAGCATCCGAGCGCCATCGCGCTCGGCCTGGACCGGGTGCACGAGGTGCTCCGGCGCCTTGACGCCGCGCCAGCCTGCCCGGTCATCACCGTGGGCGGCACCAATGGCAAGGGCTCGACCTGCGCGATGCTCGAAAGCATCCTGCGCTGCGCAGGCTATCGCACGGGCATGTACACGTCGCCGCATCTCGCGCGCTACAACGAGCGCGTCCGCGTCGATTCGCGCGAGGCCTCTGACGAGGACCTCGTAAGCGCCTTCGACGCGGTGGAGCAGGCGAGGGGCGAAACATCGCTTACCTATTTCGAGTACGGCACGCTCGCGGCCGCTTGGCTCTTCGCGCGAGACAAGCCCGATGCATGGATTCTCGAGGTCGGCCTTGGCGGGCGGCTGGACGCGGTGAACGCGTTCGACGCCGACTGCGCCGTGCTCACCAGCGTGGACATGGATCACATGGATTACCTCGGTCCGACGCGCGAGCACATCGGCCGCGAGAAAGCCGGGATCTTCCGCGCCGGCCGTCCCGCCGTCGTTGCCGACGCGAAACCTCCGCAATCGGTATTCGACGTAGCCGCCTCGCTGGGCGCGCGAGTTCTCCTCGGCGGTCGCGACTTCGGCTTTACCGCGGAGCGCGACCAGTGGGTCTACTGGGGGCCGGGGGGCAAGCGGCCTGCGCTTGCATACCCCGCGTTGCGCGGCCCGATCCAGCTGGTGAATGCGGCAGCGTCCATTGCCGCCCTCGATTTGCTGCGCGACAGGCTTCCGGTTGCGATGCAGGACATCCGGCGCGGACTCGCGGAAGTGGAGGTGCCGGGTCGCTTCCAGATGCTCCCGGGGCGCCCGACCGTGATCCTCGACGTGGCGCACAACCCGCAGGCCGCGCGCAACCTTGCCGCCAATCTCGCGGACAGCGGATTCGCGCCCGAGACGCACGCGGTATTCGGCGCGCTGCGCGACAAGGACATCGCCGGCGTGGTTCGCGCACTTGCCGGGCGCATCACGCGATGGCATCTCGCGACGCTCGGCGGGCCGCGCGGCACGAGCGCGGCGGACCTTGCGGCGATCCTCGTGGCCGCCGGCGTCAGATCGCCGGTCGACCTGCACGAAACGCCTGCGCAGGCCTTCGAAGCCGCGAGGGAACAGGCAGGCGAAGCTGATAAAATCGCGGTCTTCGGGTCTTTTCACACCGTCGCGGAGGTAATGCAGCATCTTTCCGCGAAACGCAGCCCGGGAAATCGCTGAAGAACATGGCCGAGCGCTCGAACGCCACATCGAAGAAGAACCAGGACGCGGCGCAGGATGTAAGCACGCTGCAAAAGCGCGGTCGCCGCCGCCTCGTGGGGGCCATCGCCCTCGTCCTGCTTGCCGTGATCGTGCTGCCGATGGTCTTCGATCCAGAGCCAAGGCAGGACGCCCCCGCCGTCAGCATCCGCATCCCAAGCGAAGAAGGCACCAAGTTCACGCCGAAGGCGGCGCCCAGGCCCGGCGCGCCACAGCCCGAAGCGATTGCTGTCGCACCCAAAGCACCCGACCCCGCGCCCGAGATCAAGGCGACTGCGCCCGTCGTTGCCGCCCCGGTCGAGAAGCCCGCCGCCAAAGCCGAGCCCAAGCCTGCGCCTGCCGTAGAGAAGCCCGCGGCAAAGGTGGAGCCGAAGGCGCCTGAAAAGAAGGTGCCGCAGCCCGCGCCTGAAAAGAAGGCGCCGCAGCCCGCGCCTGAAAAGAAGGCGCCGCAGCCCGCGCCCCAAGCGGCCGAGAAGCCGCCTGCCGCGCCGGCCGGAACAGCAATTGCGGGGGAGAGGTTCGTAGTGCAGGTCGGCGCGTTCGCCAGCCCGGAGAAGGTCAAGGAAATCACCGAAAAGCTCAAAGAGGTGAAGCTCACGCACTACGCTGAAAACGTCGCCACCGCCAACGGCCAGGTCACCCGCATCCGGCTGGGGCCGTACGACTCGAAAGAGGCCGCCGACAAGGCCCGCGAGCGCGCCAAGGCGCTGGGCCTGAGCCCCGCGAACCCGATAGCCAAATGAGCTGGCTGGACTACGCGGTCATAGGCGTCCTGCTGGTTTCGATCGTCGTGAGCGCAATGCGCGGCGTGGTGCGTGAAATCATCTCCCTGGGCGGCTGGATCATCGCCTTTCTCGCCGCAAACCTTTTTGCCGGCCCTCTGTCCATCCACCTCCCGCAGGCCATTCCCGGCGAAACGCTGCGCACGCTGGCGTCCTTCCTTGCGATTTTCATTTTTGCCCTCATCTGCTCGTCTCTGGTGGGACTGCTGATGTCGAGGCTGGTAAAAGCCGTCGGCCTCGGCCCGATCGACCGGCTGCTCGGCGCGCTTTTCGGCATCGCCCGCGGCGCGATCATCGTGATGGTTGCGGTGCTCGCGGCCGGATTGACGAGCGCGCCCCGGCAGGCCTGGTGGAAGGAATCGATGACCGGCCCGTATCTCAGGGACGCGGCGCTTGCGCTGAAGCCCTGGCTGCCGGATTCGTTTGCGCAGCGCCTGCGCTATGATTGACCCCTAGCCGCGTCGGAGCACTTTCATGTGTGGGATCCTCGGCATCGTTGCCCGATCACCGGTCAACCAGCTGCTCTATGACGGGCTGCTGCTGCTCCAGCATCGCGGCCAGGACGCGGCGGGCATCGCCACAAGCGAGCACAAGACCTTTCACATGCAGAAAGGCAACGGCCAGGTGCGCGACGTCTTTCGCACGCGGAACATGCGCTCGCTGCCGGGAAACATGGGCATCGCGCACTGCCGCTACCCGACCGCGGGCTCGGCCTCCAACTCGGCCGAAGCGCAGCCCCTGTACGTCAATTCGCCGTTCGGCATCGTCCTTGGCCACAACGGCAACCTCACCAACTCCGAGGAGCTCAAGGAGGAGATGTTCCGGCAGGACCTGCGGCACATCAACACCAACTCGGATTCGGAGGTCCTGCTCAATGTCCTCGCGCACGAGCTCGAAAAAGGCTCGGTCAAGCTGCGCCTCGACCCGCAGACCATCTTCTCCGCGGTGGCCAACGTGCACCGCCGCTGCAAGGGCGCCTATTCGGTGACCGCGATGATCGCGGGCTATGGCGTGCTCGCCTTCCGCGACCCGTACGGCATTCGTCCCGCGGTGATCGGCATCAACGAAACACCCGCGGGAACCGAGTACATGGTGGCCTCCGAAAGCGTTGCCATAGACGCACTCGGATTCCGCGTGCTGCGCGATATCGCCCCGGGCGAGGCCGTGTTCATCGACGAAGATGGAAATTTCTTCAGCCAGCAGTGCGCGCCCAAATTTTCGCTGAATCCCTGCATCTTCGAGTTCGTGTACCTCGCGCGGCCGGATTCGCTGATCGACGGCGTGTCGGTGTACGAGACCCGCCTCAACATGGGCGAGAAGCTCGCCGAGAAGATCCGCAAGCACTACAAGCACCTCGAGATCGACGTGGTGATCCCGATCCCCGATTCGAGCCGCCCTTCGGCAATGCAGCTTGCACAGGGGCTCGGCGTCGCGTACCGCGAAGGGTTCGTGAAGAACCGCTACATCGGCCGCACGTTCATCATGCCGGGCCAGGCCGTGCGCCGGAAATCGGTGCGCCAGAAGCTCAACGCCATCGGCATGGAGTTCAAGGGCAAGAACGTGATGCTCGTGGACGACTCGATCGTGCGCGGCACCACCAGCCAGGAGATCGTGCAGATGGCTCGCGAGGCGGGCGCGCGCAGGGTCTACTTCGCCTCCGCGGCGCCGCCGGTCCGCTTCCCGAACGTCTACGGCATCGACATGCCGTCGCGCTCGGAGCTCATCGCGGCCCACCGCACCGAGGATGAAGTGGGGCGCGAGATCGGCGCCGACGCGCTCATCTTCCAGGACCTCGAAGCCCTCAAGGAGTGCGTGCGCAAGCTCAATCCAAAGCTCACGAGCTTCGAGACTTCGTGCTTCGACGGCCACTACATCACCGGCGATGTCACCAGCGACTACCTGCGCACCATCGAAGTCCGGCGCGACGCGGCGCGCGACTCCGAAGAGGATGCCGACAGCGCGCAGCTCGACCTCAACCTGGTGACCGCGGGCTAGGAGGGGTAACGGGGGAACCCGGGGGCTCCCTGATTTGGTCGTGATACAATTTTTGCCTGGCGCCGATTTGATACAGCTTGCGGGCGCGTTATAAATCCAGCTAAAGCGTGCCGTCGAAACCCGGTCCGTTTGTTGGCCGGGTTTTTTTATTCCAGGACGGTAATACGATGAGCATAGAAAAGCCTCGCGGGTTCACTACCTCGATTCTCCATTCCGATGCCGATGCCGGCATCGAGCACGGCGCACTGCACAAGCCGCTGCACCTTTCAGTCGCCTACGGCTACCAGGACGCGCGTGACCTCGCCGCCGTTTTCCAGGGGCGGGCCCAGGGCTACGTCTACGGCCGCCAGGGCAATCCGACGTCCGGGGCGCTCGAAGTCAAGGTCACGAAGATGGAAGGCGGCGTTGCGACGGTGTGCTTCGCCACCGGCATGGGGGCCATCGGCGCGGCGATGCTCGCGCTGCTGCGCGAAGGCGACCAGGTCGTGGCGAGCCAGTTCCTGTTCGGCAATACGGTGAGCCTGTTCGGCACGCTTTCGGCGCATGGCATCGTAGTGACTTTCGTCGATGCCACCGACGCTGCGAATGTAGAGAGCGCGCTCACCGCGAAGACCCGCATGGTTTTCGTCGAGACCATCGCCAACCCGCGTACCCAGGTAGCGGACCTCGGGCGCATCGGAAAGCTCTGCAGCGCACGCGGCATCCTGTATGTGGTGGACAACACGATGACTTCGCCGGCGCTCTTCAGGCCCAGGGAAGTCGGCGCGGGGCTCGTGGTCAACGCGCTGACCAAGTACATCGGCGGTCACGGCAATGCGCTTGGCGGGAGCATCACGGACACCGGCCTGTACGACTGGACGAAGTTCCCCAACATCGCCGAGAACTACAAGTCGCAGCCCGCGAAGATGTGGGGTATTCAGCAGATCCGC
>Ga0163147_10005490_pt1 | contig 15388 bp, 13 predicted proteins | sample OliLakLV19MP6G1_FD_148597 | JGI IMG/M metagenome (GOLD analysis project Ga0163147, IMG submission 148597) | Freshwater microbial mat bacterial communities from Lake Vanda, McMurdo Dry Valleys, Antarctica- Oligotrophic Lake LV.19.MP6.G1 | ecosystem: Environmental > Aquatic > Freshwater > Lake >...
CCTTTTGCTGCTCCATTCTTTGCTGACTAATAGATTAATAAATCAATTATTAGTAAGTGGACAATAGAAACAAAGCACATACGCCTAACAGGCGTTTGGCAAAAGTGGCGGTTCAGTGCTCCGCAGATCCCGAAGTTTCGGGATGGTTAATCAAACATTGGTACTCCGCATCAACATTAGTGGTAAAAATCGCCACCTTCGCCAAGCCGCAAAACGTTGTGCGTCATGCTATGGGAACCCTGCTAACTTTGAACATTTGGACTAATGACAATCATTTTCTTACAATTCCGTCATACAAAATAAACATCTATACTTTTGATAATGACAAAAACTAATTTCTTAAAAATACTTTCTGTAATACTTATTTTGTTGCTTTCAGTTGACAAAGTGTTTCCATGCAGTGCATATAAAGTAACAATTAATGGTTCGACCATATATGGAATAAATTACGACACCTGGCTCATTCATCCGCGAATTTGGTTTGAAACAAATGGTTATGGTGCAGTCTTTACTGGTGCAAATTATCAGGGAGGAAATGACCTCACTCCGCAATCAGGAATGAATGAATTTGGACTTTCATTTGGCACACTTGCAACGGCAACACCTGAGAACGGAAAAACATCACCAAATAAAAAACAAATTACCAGCAGGTCTAAATACCTCAAAGACATTTTACATACCTGTAAAACAGTTAAGGAGGTTAACGCCTACATTGAACAATACGACCACAGTTCGCTTTCTAGTGATGTATTTATTTACACAGACAAGTCAGGACAATATCTCATAGTGGAACCATACAAAACGACTTTGGGTAATGACAGCAAATATGTTCTTGCCAATTTTTGCCCTTCAACAATTACCGACTTTAATACAATTAAGCAACAGCGTTATATTAATGGAACTGCATTTCTCAAAAACAAAATTGATACTTCAATTGCTTTTTGCACAGCACTTTCGGACACAATGCATGTTTGCAGAAAAAAAATTGGTGATGGAACTTTACTCACTTCAATTTATGACTTAAACAAAAGTTTAGTGTATTTATATTTTTATCACGACTACAAACATCAAGTCAAGTTTGATTTAAAGCAAGAACTTGCAAAAGGGAATCATTCATTTGAAATACCATCATTGTTTCCAGCAAACAGAGAGTATCAAAAATTGCTTGACTACAAGACACCAATAAACAGTGTTGCCGTAGATTCGTTTTTACGATTCAGTTTTTGCCTATTTCTGCTTTCAGCAATTTATTTTCTAATAAGCTATTTCAGAAACAGAAAATTAAAATATGCTTCAACCAAATTATTGTTATCAGTATTTAGCATTATTCTTATGTATTACATGTTGGTATTAGCAAGAGAAATCAACATTTTTTATTCCCCTGCCCCTTATCAGGATTATAAATTTTCCATGTTAAACATTGCAGCTTACATTCCATTCTTGACATTAATTCTAATTTTTCCTTTTGTGCTAATCAATCGCAAAATATTTCAAGAAAATGCTTGGCGTAACTTTTCAAAGTGGCTGTTTACTTTAAACAATTTGACATACTTGACATTGATAATTCTGTTTGCTTACTGGGGACTTTATAATGTTTTCAATTAATGACATAGCATGACATTGGACAGCATAACTTTGTGGACAGAGAAGCACGAACGCACAACAGCGGTTTGGCAAAAGTGGCGGTTCAGTGCTCCGCAGATCCCGAAGTTTCGGGATGGTTAATCAAACATTGGTTCTCCGCATCAATCCCGATAGCTATCGGGACGGTGAAAATCGCCAACTTCTTGTAGCCGCAAAACGTTATAAGCAATTTTATGAAAACAACTAAAAGTGTAATTTTCTTTTTTCTGTTTACTGTATTTTTTCAACTTGCATTTTCACAAGACAAGGTAGTCTCTGACATAGAGTTGTATCGCAAGACGATTTCCAATAAACACAAAAATCCGTTCACGAAAATATCGAAAGAGTTTTTTAATCTGCAACTTGATACTTTGATTTCAGAAGTAACAAAGCTAAATAAAGAACAAGTAATCGTTAGATTGTTAAAGGTAAACGCATCAATTGGAGATGAACATACCATAATGTTTCCTAATGCCGATTTCTACCTTCCTTTTCAATTCAAACTTTTTGATGAAGGAATTGCAATTACTGTAACAGATAGTTTGCATACAAAATATTTGCTTTATAAGGTACAATCAATAGATGAAACCTCTATTGCAGAAATCACTTCCTTATTAAAAACGATTATCAAACAGGACAATCTTTCCTATTCTAAATACTTTGAAGCATTTTATTTTAACAATACTTCCATTCTACAAGGACTTGGAATCATTAAAAATATTCAAGAAGTAAAATTCAGACTCTTATCGCCACAAGGTGACACAGTAATTACCACAGTGAGTGGAATTAAAAAAGAGGTTATTACAAATTGGAAATATGCAGAGCCTTACAAGCAGATTTTAGCATATAGTAATTTAAGCAATTACTGGTTTCAATATAATGAAGACAATAAAATGCTTTATTTCAATTATAGGAGTTGTGCTGAAAGTGAAAATGAATCTTTTGCAGCGTTTAACAAAAGACTATTTGAGCTCATTAATGAAAAAAGACCTGGAAAATTAATTTTAGATTTGAGATTAAATGGTGGCGGTAATTCGGCTATACTAAATCCATTTATAACGGCTATTAAAAAAAGTTTTTTGAATAATAAAAATAGTTTTTTTGTTTTGATAGGACAAAAAGTTATGTCCTCATCGTTAATGAACGCAATTGAGTTAAAGAGGACAACAAATGCAACATTTGTAGGAGAGCCTACCGGAGGGAATATAAATCACTTTGGAGAAATTAAAAGTTTCGAATTGCCAAATCTAAATATGCGAGTTACTTATTCTACAAAATACTGGGAAAACTGGAAAAATATGGAAGGTTCATTAACTCCAGATATTTCTATATCCAATTCATTTTATGACTTTCTAAAAGCCAATGACAAAGCAATTGAAAAGATTTTAGAATGATAAAAACTGCTTATAATCGAGTAGCCTGCCCCGCCATGCATAACATGGCAGGGAGAGGCGCTCACATCACTGTGTCCCGATTTTATCGGGATACAGCGGTTCATTAAATATCGGACTTACCTTCTCCTAATAATCACTCATACACGCATAACCCCGCTTTCCTAGTCGCTCCAGCGTGATGGTAGTTGTCAAGATCGGACTTTGGGCAATTGCCCAGCCTCCTTTCCGCGTTCAGCTATAAGCACAAGCCTTCCCCTTTGGATCAATCTGAGTAAGCATTTGCGTATTCTGACGTAATCTATACCACACATTCCAGCGGAAACTATACCACTTATCCCTCCCGGAAAACCAGCCCCGCAAAAATGAGGGATAGGCTTTGCGACTTACTAACAGACTTTACCAACTTGCCTGTAAAGGACTTGCACCTTCAAGAGTTCTTTGTACTTTCGTACCTATGTTCATACCGGGTACACACAGCGTTTTGGCAAAATTGGCGGTCTAGTTCTTCGTATTACAGCTTAGTGGTTAAACAAACATTAGTTCTTCTGATGAACTTTGTTGCTGAAAATCGCCACCTTCGCCAAGCCGAAAAACGTTAGGCGTAATGCTAAACGACACATTTACATCATTAAACAGAAAAAGATATGAAACAAAATTTTGACAGGACAAACCCAGATGAGGCAGATGAGTATTTTATGAATTGCATCCGCGAGGGTAATTTAAAAAATGCTATGACTTGCTTTGACCCAGAAGGAGTGTATATGGACAAGGACGGAAATGCAATTAGTGGACTTGCCAATATAGAAAAGGTGGTTGCTAATCTCTGCAATATGAAACCTGACATTAAAATTTACAAGCACAAAAATTCGCCAGTCGGTAAAGACCTGATATATCGTTTAGACAAGTGGACTATGACAGCTACCGACCCACAAGGAAATCCAATCAAAATGCAAGGAGCTTCCGCACATATAATGCGTAAAAACGCAGACGGAGTTTGGCTTTGGCTTGTAGACAATCCCTTTGCTGCATTATTCTTTGCGGACTGATATATTAAATAATTCAATAAAAAGATAGGCGACCGCCCAACAGCAGTTGTGCGTCATGCTATGGCGACAGTGCTAAATTGATACATTTGGCATTGAACAAACAAGGCGAACAACGGAACATAAACGGGGATGCTGAAAACCGAATAGAGTAAGCGTAAAAAATAAAAATGACTTTTATGAAAAAACTCACAAAGATTTTAATGACGGTTACGCTTTCAGTTTTTATTTTGACAAGTTGTAACAACTCTGGAAGTAACAAGACAACTAAGCAAGGTTTAGAACTCGAGAAAAAAGAGTTAGACCTTAAACAGAAAGAACTTGAGTTAAAAGAAAAACAACTTGCTTTTGGCAGTGCACAAAATGCCAATGAAAAAAAGACGACTGTTTCTACTCCTAAACAAACAACATCGCAGCAACAAAATACTCACTCATCATCTTCCTCACAAGTAGGCTTACCAGTTTCAATAAGCCCATTAACGAAACAAAATTTTGACAGGACAAACCCAGATGAGGCAGATGAGTATTTTATGAATTGCATCCGTGAGGGTAATTTGAAAAATGCTATGACTTGCTTTGACCAAGAAGCAGTGTATATGGACAAGGACGGAAACGCAATTAGAGGACTTGCTAATATAGAAAAGGTGATGGCTAATCTTTGCAATATGAAACCTGATATTAAAATTTACAAGCACAAAAATTCGCCAGTCGGTAAAGACCTGATATATCGTTTAGACAAGTGGACTATGACAGCTACCGACCCACAAGGAAATCCAATCAAAATGCAAGGAGCTTCAGCACATATAATGCGAAAAAATGCAGACGGAGTTTGGCTTTGGTTGGTAGACAATCCCTTTGCTGCATCATTCTTTGCTGACTAATACATTATATAAATCAATTTTAAATTAGGCGTAATGTTACGCGACACAATTACAACTCATAACAGAAAAATAAATGACAGAAAATGTTGACAGAACAGACCCTAATGAAGCAGACGAATACTTTTTAAATTGCATTCGCAATGGAGATTTGAAAAATGCTATGACCTGCTTCGACTCTGAGGCAATTTATATAGCCAAGGACGGGAACACAATTAGTGGATTTACCAACATAGAAAAGGTAGTTGCTAATCTTTGCAATATGAGAGCAGACATAAAAGTTTATGAACATAAAAATGCGCCAGTCGGAAATGATATGATGTATTGGTTAGACAAATGGACTATGCCAGTGTCCCACCCCTCGCGGAGCGGTACCAAAAATAAGTAGAGAAAGTTGAACTACATAACTTTCACATTTAAAAACGGGTATCATGCGAAAAAGCAGATTTAACACCAGCCAGCGCCAAGCGATTTTGGACAGTTATCTGAAAGGCACAAAGACGGTTGAGGTTTTGTGCGAAGAACTGAAGAACAAGGGCGAACGAATTGGCAAAACACGTGCTCACAGGCTTTGTATGGAGGCAAAACTGAGTTTGCACCGCAATCCCAAAAAACCACGGATCAAGCGTGTATTTCACAAGTTGTTGTCGCCGGAACAAATCAATGAAGGTTGGGCGATGGATTTTTTGAGCGAATGGGTTATCGGGGACAAACAGCAGAGCGTTCGGATTATCAACGTCGTGGACGAATGTTCCAGGAAAGATCTTTGGGTGGAAGCTGCCCACAGCATCACTGCTGCCAAATTGATTGAAACCTTAGACCGAATCGGAGAAATGCGTGGTTGGCCCAGATATATCCGTTGTGATAATGGCCCGGAATTTATCAGCTACATGCTCAAGCAGTGGGCGGAGGAAAAAAACATTGAAATCAAGTTTATCCAGCCTGGAAAACCAACCCAAAATGGCATCGTTGAACGGCTCAACGGAACGGTGAGAACGGAATGCTTAAACTTCAACTGGTTCTATTCTCTGGACGAGATAAACCACCTTCTGGGGCAATGGTATAAAACTTATAACTTTGATCGACCACATTCAAGCCTGAAATATCAAACACCAGCAAACTTTGAAAACCTAAACCAGAATCTCTACTTTAGAATGGTACCGCCAAACGAGGGGTAGGACAAGTGATTTAATGGGGCGTCATCACGTTTCAATATGCGTTGGCTAGGTCGCCCAAATTACATCGTTTCTTAACGGCGATTTCGATGTTCGTTACCGGCTCGCAGCAGCTGGCTGACCTCTTCTTTTCGCCGCCTCGATACTTCAACCCGGGTGCCGTCCCGCAGTACAACATAACCATCATGATCGAGGAATGAAACGTGTATTGCATTGATTAAGTGCGACTTGTGTGTGCGTACAAACCCATGGTCCGACAATAAGTCTTCGTATTCTCCGAGGCTTTTGGACGCCAAAAAGTGTTTGTTTCCTTCCAGGTGTATTTGAGTGTAAGCGCCCATGGCTTCCAGGCGTATCATTTCCGTGGGGCGGAAAAAATGAACACCTTCTTTAGAGGGAACTGCAAGCCGGAACTGGTGAGGGTCGTTCGACTGAAGATTGCGGAGGATGTTGCGCAGTTGTTCCGGCTGGAACGATAATTCATCGCGGCTGCTTGCGAAGCGTTCCACGGCATTGATGAGTTCCTGTACATCAACAGGTTTTAACAAGTAATCGAAAGCGCTAAAACGGATGGCCTGGAGGGTGTATTCATGGAAAGCCGTGGTGAAAATGACTTTAAACTGTTTGTCGCGAATTTGACCCAACACTTCAAATCCATCGAAGTAAGGCATCCGTATATCGAGGAAAAGCAGGTCTGGCTTGTGTTCATGGATCATACTGGCCGCCTGGCGTGCGTCGTTGCAGCACCAAACACGCTCTACGGTCGGCACAAAGCGTTCGATCATCAGTTGCAGGATGTCGGAGGCGCGTTGTTCGTCGTCGATAATGAGTGCTTTGATCATGGTATTTATCCCAAGGTTATGGTCACCTGCGTACCGCAGGGAATATGATTGCTGTCGTACAAGTTTTTGATTTTCAGGGTATTATTTTGATTTTTTTGCTGATTCAGGGTTTGTAAACGATCTTCGCTTACACTCAGGCCTTTGCCGGTTCGTTGACTTTTGTGGGTATAGGCACGGGCTGCTTCCCGACCAATTCCATTGTCTTCAATAATACAAACCAGGTCTTCCGCAGTATTGGTTTTAAAGACGACGCTCAGGTTTCGTGGGCCTTCTTTGTGCAGTAAACCATGCCAGATGGCGTTTTCTACGAATGGCTGGATGAGGAGTGTTGGCACTTTGTATTCGTCTTTATCCAACCCTTCTTCGAATTCAATGGCGTACGTAAAGGTATCATCGAAGCGCAAGGATTCGAGTTCGAGGTAGAGTTGCAACATCTCAAATTCTTCTCGCAGGCTTATCTGATCATGGTCGCTGTGTGTCAGCACCATTCGCAGGAGTTTGGAAAACTTGGATAAATAAAGCGCTGCTCCATCGCCGTTGCCACTCATGGTCATTTGTTGAATGGAGTTGAGGGCATTGAACAAAAAGTGAGGATTCATTTGGAGCCGCAGGCTTTGGAGCCTAGACTCCGCTGCTTTTCGTTGATTATCAATGGCCTCCAATAACGCATGTTGCCGCGCTTGTTCACTTTCTGCCAAGGCAATTTTTTGGCTGCAAAGCGCTGCAATGGCTGTCAATATCTGCAGGTGCCAAGGAGAATAAAAGTTTTTCTGTGAATGTTCCGAGTCAATAACGCCAATGACACGGCCATCTAACAGCAGCGGAACGGCTAATTCTGCGCGCCGCATGGCATCATCCTGAATGTACCGTGCATCAACGCTGGTGTCGGTTACCAATTCCGCTTTGCCCGTTTGGGCCACTTGCCCTACGATGCCCTGTCCCATGGGGATTTCAATCGGGCTGACTATTTTTTGATCGGGGGATGATTTTTGTCCCCAAGCGGCTTTTTGGACTAAAACATGACGTTCCGTATCCAGCAAATAAATCACACAATCTTCCCAGCCGAGCTGCGAAATACACTGCTGTGCGACGCCCCAAAGTACTTCTTCCACAGTGTTTTTATTGCCAATCAACTTGTTGAAATAATTGACGACCTGTTCGGTTTCCAATTGGTATAACAAATTGGTGTTCTTCAGTTTTTCCAGTTCCAACTGTTCTTTCTGGCGTTTCCGAGCCTGATTTTCACGGTACCGTACCAATCCCAGGATCAAGCCTACCAATGTTGCCAGGACAGCGAACCTGAACGGCCAGCGTTGCCAAAATGGTGGTGTAATGGTAAATTTTAATGGATTTAGCACCTCGAACCATACTTTCCCGGTGATACTGGCCCCTACTTCCAGGCTATACTCCCCTGGCGACAATTTGGGTAAACGAAAGGTATTGTTGGCCCCCAGCGGCACCCAGGCATCTTTTGCCCCGTGCAGTCGGTATCGGTATTGCACCTTGGCGGCGTTGTTGTAATATGGCGCCACCACTTCGAAGGTCAGGGTATTTTGCCAATAGGGTAGCTGCAATTCATGGTTGCTGTGGTGCAGCACGCTGTCACCATCATTGATTTTCACGGATTGAATGCTGACTGAAAGCTGCTGGTCGCCGCCCATGCTGATATTTTCAGGCCGAAAATAATTAATGCCATTTTGACCACCCAGAAAAAGCATTCCATTGCTTGCCCGAACGCCACTAGAAGGATTAAAAACATGTCCCTGAATGTTGTCGGAAAAATCAAATTTTTGAAACGTGCTCAGGGCTGCATCTGTGAGGTACAGGCCGTTGAACGTACCGAGCCAAAGCCGTAGCAATGTGTCGCGCGTGATGGATACGACCCCAATATGTTCACCAGACAACAAAACGGGATCGAGTGAATAGCGGTTTCCGGGCTGCAAATGCAGCCGCAACAGGTCTTTCGCTGTACCCACCAATAATTCGTTTTCCGTATTTTGAAAAATACAATGAACGGAAACGGCCGGCGTTATTTGAACATCAAACAGCCATTGATACTGTTCGTCGAGACAATGAAGGCCACGTTCCGACCCCAGCCAAACCCTTCCCTGCCGGTCTTGAATAACCGTGTTCATATTCGACTCATCCCCTTGGAAATGAATGCTTTCAACCTGGTAGGTTTTAGGTTTGATCAGGTAGACAAAATGTCGGCCACAGACAATGTGATCGCCGTTGCGCATGGTTCCGATAAAATCGATGACTTCTGACTCCAACTGTTTTTGAACCGTACTATTGCTATAAACCGGTCTCCTGTAGTGTTCTGTGCGTGGGTCGAAAAGCCAAATACCTTTGTTACTTTGGCCGATGAGCAGATTATGGCCATCCCAGACCAAGCTGCGTACCAAGTGGTGGTTGAGTCGATCGGTTGCCCCCTCCGAGTTGGCGTACACTTTTATGCCCCGATCTTGCATATTCATTTTTTTTATCCCGAAATAACCGCCAAACCAGATATTTCCCTGATCATCTTCTGTCATGCCGTACACGCGCTCGTCCCATTGTTGCGGCGTATCAAAGTGGTAATTTCGGAGCAGTCCAATGGAGTGATTCAACGGCTGGATGGCGACCAGAGAAGTGCCTGAATTTGCCCAAAAAGTGCCGTTTTTATCCTGAAAAATTCGATATAAAGCTTTTTCACTGGCAAACGGTTTTCCGGCGGCGAACACACGTTTTAAGACAAAATGATCGGTAGTTAAATCGTATTCGCAAAGGCCAAATTTGCTGCTGACCAAAAAGCGCTGGCCGCCCAGGGCCATAAAAGAGACGATATTCATCCGACGCAAGCTTGCACTCAAGCCATAGTGCCGTGCATCTATTTCCTGCACTTTTCCCGTCTTGAAATCAAGCCAGTAGGAATCACTCCAGTAACCGGTCATAACTGCCAGATCGGGAGTCACCGCCATTAAATGAGCAAACTCACCTTTAACAGGCACTGTTCGCGTCAGTCCGGTGGCCATATTGTAGGCACATACTCCATCTTTGATGGGGTAAAACAGGGTGCCTTCACAGGTGTCGATCCGGGTAATCAAGTGTCGCGGGCCAGCTCCCGGCATTACGAATGGCAAGCGTTCAAATTGCCTCAAGGTTTCACGCCAGCCATATAAACCTTTGGACGTCAATATATTGACTGGGCTGTTTTGCATCTGGAAAATACCGCGAATACGCACTTCACCACTGGTATCGAACTTGATTTGCTCAAAGCCCTGCCAGTCGCTGCGGTTGCGCCAGATACTGTTACCCGGGCCGGTTAGCACCCATATACTACCCGCTGCATCACAAATGGCGTGGGTAATATTTTCACTGAAAGCATATTTGCGCACGTTGAGCCCATCGAAACGCTGCAGTGCGGAGGGCGTGGTGACCCATAAAAATTGCGCACGATCCACAAAATGATCTAACATGATACCGTCGCCGAAGCCATATTCCTCTCCAAATACCTGAGCGTGGTATTGTGGCAGTTGTGCGCGGACGGATAAAGTCAGTCCCACAAGCAGGAATAAGGTGGCGGTGAATGGTTTCACGTTATAAGGGGTGTCAGGTTGTTAGTGCTTCATTTACTGGTCGCGCCACTAGGGTGAAATAATCTTCCAAAGACAAAGTGCCGACCTGTGGTGCAAGGGTATCGTGCTCTATTACTTCAGCGAAGAAAGCGAGTTTGTCGTACATGTTTCGATTAATAACTTTCCAGCATGCCATTGCGGTCAGCAAGAGCCAGCGGGGAATTCGCCGCACGGTTTTGTTCGGAGCGGTTAATTTTTGGATCAATACGTTTATTTCCTGCCGGGTATAGATTAATTTGCCACCAGCGGCCAGCACCTGGCTGGGCTGCCCAATCGCATTGCCCAGCACTTTTGCCAGATCCTGTTCGTGAATGGGGTTTGTGCGCGCGCCACCGTCGCCAATCGTCATGAGCCAACCCCTACGAGCCATTTTCGCCAGATCGAGGAAGGCGCTCATGATGGCCGGAGCTTGCACGATGGCATAATCGAGACCACTCAATTGGAGGGTCTTGCTAAAATCATCGTGTGCTCGGAAGTAGCTTAGGTGCCGCAAATTTTCTGCACCAAAGGCTGAGAGGTACACAAATTGCCGCACGGTGCTGGCTTTAGCTTCTGTCAGTATATTCATATTGCCTTGTAAATCAACTGATTCAAAAGTTGATTGACTCCAATCATAAGGCGAAACACTTTTGCCAAGTGCCGAAACCACTACATCATATCCAGTACAGATGCCGCGCAAGGTCTCTGGTTTGGTGGCTTCGGCGATGATGAATTTTTCAATGCCCGGGAGCACAACTTTGGCTTTTTGTTCGTTGCGCACTACGGCGGTCACGTAGTATCCGCGCTGTCGCAATTCGCGGGCGATGGCGCGACCTGCTTGGCCGGTTGCGCCAAAAAGGAGAATTTTTTGCATCAATTTAGTTTTAGTACATGTGCCATTAAATTTTTAGAAGGGTAGAGGCTTTGCGTCAAATTTACTTTCCACGTATTGCGGCACTGGTAAAAAGGAATAAGCGGAAGGTCTGGGTTGAGGAACGGTCATGGTGGTCGCTTCCGCTGTTGGAAGCGACCACATTGTCGGGTTCCCTATTCCCCCATCAATTTTACCAACCGTGTTGTTTTCACTTCGTTATCCTGGATTAGCGACACATGATAGGTACCTGCCGATACATTGGCAAGTGGAATGATCATTTGGTTTTGGCCCATCAGGGTTTTGATATTTTGACTGGCATGTATTACGCCCCTGGAGTCGGTGAGCACCCATTGAGCGTTACCTGCTGTGGCGGATTCGAACGTAAGGGTGGCGTTTTCAGTGGAAGGATTTGGTGTGATTTTCAACGGATAAGTTTCAGCGATAACTTCCGTTACAGGGGTTGATTCCTCCACCGTAATCGTGTGTACGGCAACCTCGCTGCACCCGCTTATATTGCTCACGGTGACTTGATAACTTGTGGTTTGTAGTGGCGAAACGAGGATATTTTGGGTAGTGGCGCCATTGCTCCATACATAGGCAATACCTCCTTCTGCGCTGAGGACTACGGTTTCACCCTTCTGCACTTGCGTGGGACCCGTTATCACAGCATTGGGCGCCGGATTCACTTGCACATTCACAGACGCTTGTAAGGCGGGGCATCCAAATTGGGCGGCTGAAATAGTGTAGGTACCCGCTTGGAACAATTGGATACCTGGTATGATTGGGTTGCTGGCACTGGAATGATAGGCATTTGGGCCGCTCCAAATGACTTCGGCATGTGGGGTAGTGTTGGCATATAATTGTAAATCATCCCATTCGCACAAGGGCGCGCTGGCAGCAGGGTTGGGTGCTACAAAATTCAAATCGGTTTCATGACCGGCTGAGAAAACGCCAAATAGTCCTAAAATTGTAACATTTGAGGCAAAAACGGAAAAGAAAGGAGATGGCGCATCTGCTGCGCTGAATGTATTGGGCTGCCAGTTGCCGCCAGCATAACGCCCCAACGTACATTGGCTGCGATCAAACTCCTGCCGTTCAGCATCGGGAAGCCAAGCCGCCACCACCGAGGCTATGGTGCCACCGGGTATTTGTTCCTCCACGAGCCAGTTGTGTCCCACGACGCCCAAGGGTATTTGTTCATTACAGGCTGCGTTGACACCAATGTACTCCGCGTAAAAGGAATCTAGCACCCGCACTTTAATATTGTCTGCCGCTCCACCTTCCATTTGAAAGAAGAAGATTGTAATGGCGTTTTTTCCAACAGGAAATTGAAGGTAACCACCCGCAGCGCAATAACGCACACAACTGCCTAAGCCATTGGTTTGTATGTAACTATCAGGGTTGTTGGCGTGGAACAACTGCGCCGTTCCGAGGCGTAAATCATATTGGTTCAATACAATGCGGCCGCTGGTCAGGGTGAATGTGGTGGTGATTTGTGTAGTGCTATACAAAATCACGTCACTGCCGCCAGCCTTGTTAATCTCTACATTGGCATATTGACCACTCCCTTCCATAATCATATCTTCATCGTCTGAAAATTGAAGCGTCGCCACGCCTTTCACTTCCCCATTATTGATAAATCTGGGGCCTTTAAATTTTATAACATCGCTGGTGGATGAAGGATTGAATAGAAGAACAGCGCCTGCATCCACTTGCCACAGGCCGTTTTGAGGGTAAAGGGCAGGGACAGTCATGGCACAGGTACCCGATTGCACGTGAAAAGTGTTGTCGCCAAAATATGTTTGAAATTCGGCATCATTGTTAAAAACAAGGCCTCCGCTACCTTTTTTGACGATGCTGCCCCCTGGTCTGTTGTCAATGTCTTGTTTGTTTACGGAAAAGTATTTTCCTGCGGGAACGTCAATTTCCCAAAGTCCATAATTTAGAAATAAATGGATGCTGCCGCTGCCCTTGGTCAGTATTCCATTGCTGGCATGCGCGGAGCCCCTGTTTTTTACCACACCACTGTTTTTAAAGGTGGAACTGGCTGCAAACTGGAGAAATGCTCCTGCCTGAACGGTAAGGCTGGTATTAATGGATACATGACCCTGATCAAGCCAGCTAAATTCAATATTCACATAGAACTCACCTTGTCCGCTTTCATCATCAATGGTGGCATTTTTCAATACCAGATACCCGAACTGTACGGAGTGACTGCTGTTGAAGGAAGCACTGCCGCCTTGAAGATCGGTGGAGCGCACATCGTATTCGCCGCTGAAATGTGCGGTACCGCCCATTTGGCGGTATAACCCGTTGCCGTATACTTTTCCGGCAAACCCTGCCGAGCCAGCTTCCACGCGCAATTCGCCCAAAATGGCTACAATGGATAAGGCCGTGAATGTTCGGGCAACATTGTTGGTTAGCACCAGCGTGCCCAACACATCCAGGTTGGCGTTGCGTATAAAAGCACCTGTGTGGGTAATGGTGTGCCCTTCCTTGATTACTACGAAATCGTTGGGTAAAGGCACATGGTTGAGCTCCCAGGTGCTGGCAGACGACCATGCACCGTTTTGTTTGGAATAAACGATGCTGGCAAGCATTAGTTGAACGCCCAAAATTGAAAAAAGCAGGGTGATGGTCAACCGTGTCAAACGATTGAAATGTATTGAATTCATGACAAGAAAAATAGAGGGTGAATGTATTTTACGGGATCAAAAACCCGAGAGATCGGTATTAAAAGATGGCCTTGATGATGGTTGTTCCCTTGGAGGATTCAATGCTCAGCAGGTATGTGCCTGCCGGTAAATCCGGGCTGAATTGGATGGTTTCTACTTGTTTTCCAGGTTTTTTTTCTGCGGCAGGCGATACATTTTGAATAAATCGGCCTTGAAGGTCGTAGAGGTTTATCGTCACTTTTTCGGCGTTCAAAAGCTCATATTCCAGCGTAGCCTTTTCCCGAACGGGGTTTGGGTAAAGGGATGCTTTACCTGAAAAAGCATTGGGCACGGTGGTGTCAACCGATGTGCCCAGCAGGAATCGTCCGACCGCAAAACACTGGAAGTTACTTTTCAAGGCATAACCGGCGGCGACCAGTTTCCCGTCGGGTTGTAATGCCAAGGCGTGAATTTCATCGCTGTTGCCAATGGCAAAAGGATAAGTCGTCATACCATCGCTATGGAATGAAAAATCCAGCTCACCGGAAGTTTGCAGGCGAATAATACCTGCGTCTGCGCCGCCGTTGACATTGCTGTGGGCATAGCCACCGAGGATAATTTTCCCATCAGGCTGTATCACCACCGCTCGGGCGCCATCAGCGTGGCCACTGATAGAAATGGATACTTTTCCGTCGCCGCTGAATGTTTGATCCAGGGTTCCGTTTGTTTTGAACCGCGCGGCGGCAAAGGTGACGATGGCATCGTAGCCCATGCCGCTTTGATGCGCATAACCCGTCACCACGATTTTGCCGTCCGCTTGCAGCGCAGCATCGTATGCATAATCGTCCAGCGTAGCCATGGACGTGGTGGCGATGCCGTCACCACTAAAACTGTTATCAAGCGTGCCGTTGCTATTGTAACGCAGTACAACAGCGTCCTTGTAGCCGCCAAAAGTGGCATAGCCGCCCGCCACAATTTTTCCATTGGGCTGCACCATGACTGCGTAAGCGACGGCATGTGACTCGCCGATCTGCGTCTGCACCATGCCGTCGCCGTCAAATCCTGTATCCAGCTGACCATTGGCGTTGAAACGCAGCAACGCAATTTCCGAGTTGCCGCTGGCGCCATTGGTTACAGTGCCACCCACCACAATTTTACCGTCTGCTTGCATCGCTATGGAGAGTGAATATACCGGACCAAGTTGACCCCTCCGTACCGGATGATATTGACCCCCTGCGTACCGGATCAAACTGCCCCCTTGTACCGGGCCAAACTGACCCCTCTGGAATTCGGCTCAACTTCGGATCAT
>Ga0163147_10005494_pt1 | contig 15380 bp, 17 predicted proteins | sample OliLakLV19MP6G1_FD_148597 | JGI IMG/M metagenome (GOLD analysis project Ga0163147, IMG submission 148597) | Freshwater microbial mat bacterial communities from Lake Vanda, McMurdo Dry Valleys, Antarctica- Oligotrophic Lake LV.19.MP6.G1 | ecosystem: Environmental > Aquatic > Freshwater > Lake >...
ACCCACGTCGACTGCCACCAGTGGGAAACCATCCGCTGGCCCGGACAAACCGGCAAGATGATGTTTCATCCGCGCCCGGAAAACCCGACCGAGCCCAACGCCGGAATCGTGCGTTATGAACCCGGTTCGCGCCATCCGTTTCACCAGCACGACTTCGCGCAGGTCTGGTACATCATCGAGGGCACTTTCGTCATCGGCGGCAAGACGCACGGCCCGGGCACCATGTTCTGCTATGCCGATCCGCACTATGAGGAAGAGCTCTCGACCGAGACCGGCGGGCAGATGGTGTTCGTGCAGTACCAGGGGCCGACCACCGGCGCCAGGCCGATCTACGACGGCCGTTTCAACATGCATGCGCGCAAGGCGGTCGCGGAAGAACGCACCGACAAGTAGAGGCGGCGTTGGCGCCGCCGCATGTGTGCCGGGTGTTCGATCACCTGCCGTCGCCGACCCATGTCGGGATCGCAGCCCGGGCGAGCGTCACAAGCCCATTTGCCGCGCGATCAAATTGCGCTGAATCTGGCTGGAACCATCGCCGATGATGAACAGCCGCGCATCGCGCAGCGCGCGCTCGGTGCGATGCCCCGGCGTGAGGCCGGCCGCGCCCCACACGCGCAGGGTCTCCGAGGTCGTGGCCACCAGGGTTTCGGTGGCGTAGAGGTTGGCGATCGAGGCTTCGCGCACGCAGGGCTGGCCGGCGTCGACCATGGCGGCGGCGCGATGGGTGAGTAGCCGCGCCGCATCGGTGCGCATCTGCAACCCGACCAGCATGTGGGCCAGTGCTTGCGAGCGAGCGAGCGCGTCGCGCTCGCGCACATGGACCAGCGCGTCGTCGATCGCCTGCTGCGCGCCGCCGACGCAATAGGCCGCCTGCGCCAGGCGCGCGCGTTCGAGCGTGCCGGTGATCACCTGCCAGCCGCAGTCGAGCTCGCCCAGCAACGCAGTGCGCGGCACGCGCACGCCACGGTATTCCACTTCGCACAAGGTGCCGGCGGCGCGCATGCCGAGTTTTTCGATGCGCCGGCAGGTGATGCCCGGCGTCTTCGCGTCGACCAGGAATACCGAGATGCCGCGCTGCCTGGTGGCGCTAAGGTCGGTGCGTGCGCTGACGATCAGGCACGGGCTTTCGGCGGCGCCGGAGGTGAACATCTTGCTGCCGTCGATGACGAAGTTGTCGCCATGTGCTACCGCGCGGGTGCGGATCGCGGCGGCGTCCGAGCCGGCGTCGGATTCGGTGTGCGAAAAAGCGAACATCATCTCGCCCGCGCATACGCGCGGCAAGAGCGATTCTTTCTGCTCCTCGCGGCCGAAGCGCAGGAGCGCTTCCACCCCCCAGCCCAGCGCGCGGTTGAGGAATGACGCGATCGCCAGTGACGCGCGGCCGAATTCCTCCAGCAACACCGTGACGTCGGCGGCGCCGCCCCCCGCACCGCCGTACGCGGCCGGCACCGGCAGGCCGATGAAGCCTGCGGACGCCATGCCGGGCAGCAGTTCCATCGGCGCGCGGCCCGCACGGTCGGCCTCTGACAGGAAATCCGCTGTGAGTTCGCGCCCAATGTAGGCGCTCGCGGCGGCGCGCAATGCTTCCTGCGCCGGGGTCAAGCCGAAGTCGAGGCCGGCGGCGGCACTCATCGCGCCAACCCCATCGCGCGGGCCACCAGATCGCGCTGGCTGCGCGCCGCGCCGTCGCCGACGATGAACCATCGCGCGTCGCGAAAGTGGCGCTGGATGTCGAATTCCATCGTCAGGCCGTAGCCGCCGTAGACCCGCATCGCCTGTGAGGTGGTGTTGAGAAGCGCCTCGCTGGCGGCCAGATGCGCAAGCGCGCTCTCGGTTGCGGCGTCGCCACCGCGGTCTGCGGTCCACGCGGCGCGGTACACCAGGCTGCGCGCGGCATCGACCTCGACCTGCAGGTCGACCAGCAGATGCGAGATGGCCTGGAACTTTCCGATCGGCTGGCCGAACTGTCGGCGTTCCCCGGCGTAGCGCACAGCGGCGTCGATCGCCTGTTGTGCGCAGCCGACACAGGATGCGGCTTCGATGCGGCGCGCATGCGCCAGCGCCGCCTGCACGGCGGCTTCGGCAGCGTCGCGCGTGCCGAGCAATGCGCCAGGCACCAGGCGCACGGCGTTGAAATCGACCGCCTGCACGGTGCTTGCGCCGCGCCGGCCGCCGGCCTGCTGCGCCGGCCAGGCGATGCCGGGCGCGTCGGGCTCGATGGCGAATAGCCATAGGCTCTCTTCATGCTTTGCGCTGCGGGCGGCGACGATCAGGCACGGCGCATCGCGCGCACCGCTGACGGCGAGTTGTCTGGCGTCGATCCGGTAGCCGGCATCGCCAGGCAATGCATGTGCGGTGGCGACGCCGGCATCGGGGTCGCAGCCCGGCCCTGCCGCCGCGTATGCGCAGGACCAGGCGCCGCGCAGCAGTTTTTCGAAGCAGTCACGCTTGTGCGCCTCGCCGCCCTGCCGCTTGAGCGCCTCACAGCCGAAGCCGGTGGCGCCGGCCAGGATTGCGCTCGCCGCCAGCGAATGGCGCCCCAATTCTTCGAACATGAGCGCCATGTCGATCGCGCCGCCGCCCAGGCCGCCATAGGCGGGCGGCAGCGCCAGCGCGGTGAAGCCCAGCGCGGCCATCTTTGGCAACAGTGCGGGCCCCGGCGCCAGGCCCTGCGCATCCAGTTCACGCAGCCAGGCCGGCGCCAGTTCCCTGGCAGCGAAAGCCCCGAGCGTCCGACGCAGCAGTTCCTGCTCGTCGGTTACGGCAAACCTCATCGACGATCGACCAGGCGGGTGGCCTTGGCGTCGCGCGCAGGGTCGTAGATGTCGGCGGCAACGGCGATCTCGACGCGCGGGCGCACCCGCACCGCGCCCTGCGCCGCCTCGATCACCGCCTGGGTCAATGCCTCGCGGTCGGCGCGCGGGCTGGCCACGCGCACGATCATCTCGTCCATCGAGAACGGGTCGGCGGCATCGACGCGTGCCAGCACCACCTGGTATTCGTCCACCCCCGGCACCGCGCGCACCGCCTCCAGCAGCGCGGTAGGGTTGATCAGCATGCCCTTGACCTTGAGCAGGTCCTTGGTGCGCACGATCGGCGGCACCACCCGGTCGCCGATGCGCCCGCAGTGCGGGCAGGGACCATGCTCCAGACTGACGATGTCGCCCACCAGGTAGCGCATCAGCGTGGTGCCGCGGCGGTTGATGTGGGTGATGGCCAGCGCGCCGCGCTCGCCATCCGGCAGGCGGCGCCCGCTGTCGGGGTCGACCACCTCGTGAAAGATCACTTCCGGCGCGGGGTTGTGCCAGTCGCCGTCTTCATGACATTGCGCCAGGCCGCCGCTCTCGGTCGAGCCGTAGCGGTCGAAGATCACCGGGTTGGTAGCGCCCATTGCACGCAGGCGCGCCCGCATGTCTTCGCGCATCGCCGGTGAGCTGGCTTCACCGGTCACGCCGCACATGCGCACGCTCTTGAAATCGGCGCCCAGTTCGGCGGCGCGAATGATGGCGCGCCGCACGAAACTGGTCACGCCCCACAACACCGTTGCGCGGTGGCGTTCGACCATGCGCACCGCCTCGTCCAGGGAACGGTGCACGCCGAAGTCGCCGTGCGGGGCGCCGGTGAGCGCGCCCACCACCGCCGCGCCCGATGCGTAGGCATTGGCGGCCGAGCGCGAAAAAGCGCCCATCGCCGTTTGCGTGAGCGGAAACAGGTTGGCCAGGATGTCGCGATCGCCGATGCCGGAGATCTCGGCCACCCGCCGCGCCTGCAGCAGGTAGGCCTGGTAGTCGTGGGTGGTGACATAGATCGGCGTGGGCTCACCGGTGCTGCCGGTGGTGTAGTTCACCTCCCACAGCGCGCGTTCGTGCAGGGGCAGGTCGGGGCAGTGCAGGCGAAACGCCTCCGGCTCCGCCATCAGGTCCTTTTTGGGCGTCAGCGGCAGCGCTTCAAGGTCGTCGATGCTGCGGATGTTTGCGGGGTCGATGCCGGCCTGCGCCCAGCGGCGCCGATAGTAGGGGTGGCCCTGGGCGCACAGCGCCACCTGGCGGGCCACCAGCGCATCCTGGACACGGCGGATCTCGGCCAGCGGCTGGCGCAGGAATTCGCTCATCGCCCGAGCGCCTTCCGGGTCTCTGCCAGCAGCCGGTCAAACAACTCGCGTGCCGGCAGCATGTCGCGGATCGCGCCAGCGCCCTGCCCGGTGGGAAAGTTGGCAACATCGAGCAGCCCGGCGGCCTTGGCCGGCGCCACCAGCGACTCGACGCGCATGCGTTGCCACGGCATCGGCAACAACTCCGCATCGCGGCCTTTCCAGCGCTCGGTGAATTCGTTTTTCAGCACGCGGCTGGTCTTGCCGGTGTAGCAGCGCGACACCACCGTGCCATCCTCGTCGACTTCAAGGATGCGCCGCTTGTGGTTGTCATGCGCGGTGGCCTCGGGCGTGGCGATGAAGCGGGTGCCGATCCATGCGCCCTGCGCGCCCAGCATCAAGCCGGCGGCGATGCCGCGGCCGTCGATGATGCCGCCGGCGGCCAGCACCGGCACCTTGACTGCATCGACCACCGCGGGCACCAGCACCATTGTGGTGATGCTGCCGACATGGCCACCGGCTTCCATGCCCTGGGCGACGATGATGTCGACCCCGGCGGCTTCGACCTTGCGTGCCTGGCGCGCCGAACCGACCAGCGACAAGACTTTGGTGCCGGCGCGATGGCAGGCCTCGATCATCCATGCCGGCGTGCCCAGTCCCGAGGCCAGCAGCGGCACCTTTTCGTCCAGCACCACCTGCAGCTGGGCGCGCGCCAGCTCCAGGGTCAGGGGCGGCGGCGGCGTGCCCGAAAGGCCTGCGATCCTGGGCAGCATGTCGCTAAGGAAATCCGGCAGGGGCGCGACCTGCCGCGCGCCCAGGTCGGGCGGAATGTCGCCCGGGAACATCAGGTCCACCCCGAACGGCCGGTCGGTCAGGCGACGCACCGCGCGAATCTGCGCGCGCAATTCGTCCGCTGTGCAGAAGGTCGCGCCAAGCACGCCCATGCCGCCGGCGGCCGACACCGCGCCGGCCAGGGGCGCCATGGTGACGCCGCCCATGCCGGCGGCGAAAATCGGATGCTCGATCCCCAGCAGATCGCAAATCGGTGTGCGCAGCGACATGGCTTCCCCTTGTTGCATGGCGCCCGATCTTACCGGATGTCACGCATGGCTACCCCGCCAAACGCCTCTATACTTGAGCCACAGCACGACAGATGAGGAGCGATCCATGGGGACACTGTTGAAATCGGCCAGCGTGGCGATTGCCACTGTCATCGGCATCGCTTGTGTCGCCGCGACCAGTGCATTGGCCCAGCCCTATCCCGTGCGCACCGTGCGCGTGATCGTGCCGTTCCCCGCGGGCGGCCCGGCCGACATGCTGGCGCGCCTGTTGTCGGAAAAGCTCACCGAGCGCTGGGGCCAGTCGGTGGTGGTCGAGAACATCGGCGGCGCCGCCGGCAACATTGGCGCCGAGGCGACCACGCGCGCCGCGGCGGACGGCCACACGCTGCTGCTCAACGCCTCCAGCCACGTGATCAACGGCATCCTGTATCCCAAGCTGCCCTACGATCCGATCAAGGACTTCACGCCGATCACGCAAGTGGCTTCGTATCAGCACATGTTCGTGGTGCACCCGGCAGTGGCCGCGAAAACGGTACGCGAGTTCATCGCGCTGGCGAAGTCGAAGCCCGGGCAACTCACCATCGGCAATTCCGGCATCGGCACCCCGGGGCATCTCGCCGCCGAACTGTTCAAGACCACCGCCGGGATCGAGATCATCCACGTGCCCTACAAGGGCTCGGCGCCGGCTACCACCGATTTGCTGGGCGGGCAATTGACCGCGATGTTCAACAACCCGGTCAATACCCTGCCCTACACCGCGGCGGGCAAGATGCGCGCCATCGCGGTGACCGGCAAGCAGCGCCTAACGGTGGCGCCGGAGATACCCACGGTCGCCGAATCCGGCTTTCCGAATTTCGAGGCCGGCACCTGGTTCGGCCTGTTCGGCCCGGCGCATGTGCCGGCGGCGGTGGTGACGAAGATTCGCGATGACGTGGTGCGCGCGCTGCGCCTGGCCGACGTGCAGCAGAAACTGGGCGCGCAGGCCTGGGACACCATCGGCAACACCCCGGCCGAATTCGCCGCGGTGATTCGCACGGAACATGAAAGCTGGTCGAAGGTCATCAAGTCGGCGGGCATTCGCGTCGAGTGAAGTGCGCGCTTGCGCGCATCAATCGCTGCGGGCTGATCGACCGGTTGCCGCGCCCGAATGGTTTGCCTGACCGCCTATTCGATGGCGCCGGTGTCTCCGGAAAACTCCATCGGGCAATAGAAGCCGCCGTGGAACTGCGCTGCGGTCGCGTTTTCCTTGATGCCGCGAGCGAGGATCTCCGCCGCATAGATTTCGGCATCATCTTCCGGCTTGTAGCCCAGGAACTTGACGTTGGTGTTGTCCCAGCGGTTGCGCAGGTTGTTGGACACGCCGTAGGCCACGATGAAGTGGTATTGCGGTGCATCGATGCAGCGGCGCACCAGTTGCACCATGTCGCGATGGCTGATCCAGGTCAGCAACTGACGTGCCTCGTCGGGTCGGTCGGGATGGCGAAATGTGCCGATGCGCAGGCACGCCACCGACAAGCCATGCTTGTCGGCATACAGCCGCCCCACCGCCTCGCCGAATACCTTGGATACGCCGTAGCGCGAATCGGGGCGCGGCACCACCGTGTTGTCGATGAAGCGCTCGCGGCGGTGAAAGCCCACGGCATGGTTGGAGCTGGCGAAGATCACCCGCTTCACGCCCTGGCGCCGCGCCGCTTCGAACACGTTGTAGCAGCCTTCGATATTGGCCGGCAGCACTTTCTCCCAGCTGTCTTCGACCGATACACCGCCCAGGTGCACCACGCAGTCGATGCCCTGCATGCTTTTTTCAAGCGCTTGCATGTCGCGCAGATCGACCGTGCACAGCTCCTCGCCGGCCGCAGCCTGGCCCAGCGGCGCGATGTCGGATAGCCGCAACAGGGCGTAGCCCCCGTGCAGGCCCTGGCGCAGCGCCACGCCGATTTGACCGGCGGCGCCGGTGATGAGGATGCGTTTGTCTTGCATGAGTGGTCTCCGGGATTGCCGTTGCCGGCGCGAGTGACGGGTGTATCGGTATTGCAGGTTTATTGCCAGGCGTAGTCCACGCCGGGTGAACAGCGGCGCAATGCGATCAAGCCTTGCAGAGATGGTTTTGCCAAGCCGATGCAGGCGCTTGGCCCGGGCCACAAAAAAACGTTGCCGCCACAGGTTCACCTCGACCAATCGTGCGGCAAGTCAGCGGGGAAGGCCCAAGTGCAGGGAGAGCGCGGATTCGATTTTGCGCATGTCCATGCGGGTCAAGCGGCCGATCAGGGTCTTGAGGCGCGATTTGTCAGCCATGATTTGATCGGACATGACCCTGGATCGGGTGCCGACGACATCAACCAGTGTTTCGCCCGGATACACGCGTTCGATGTTCGATGTCATCGGGATCACTACTACCCGCGCAGGATGAAGATTGGCGGAATCATTGCTCGGAATAACGGCGGGCCGGGTTTTTGCTGCGTATTGCGGCGAACGTGACCGCCTACGGCCGGCTCCAACGCGACCCACCGGACATCACACCGCTGCATCGGCGTTGTCGCTTGCGAGTGCAGCGATCCACTCGCGCGTCTGGCCTTCTCTTGCGGCGTCAGCCGCCCTGCGCGGTAGCCGGCGTCAAGCTGCCCGTCCAGCACAGGGGCGTGCGCCGGATCTTCGATGAACTTGCTGATCCTTCCATGCCCGACCAGGGTGCTCAAGCCATCGTCAACTGCATGATCGAGCGAGATCGTTACCTGCCTATGCATGGCGAGCCTTTTTGTCAGTTTGTCCTCCGTACACAATACCACTTGCGCATGCGTTCGACGGCGAGCTCTGATCCGCGTATGCAACGGTAAATCGAACGCCAGGCGATGCGCTGTTGCGAGCGATACGGCGCACCCGGCGCGATTGCGTCGCCTGACACCGCCAACCGATCGGTAAACGCACCAAACGCACTAAACGCGATAAGCGGTAGTCGTCATCACCTTCGCCAGCGCGCGCATCGCCAGCCGCGCCGGCCACGGCAGCTCCACGCCGCCGGCGGCAATTGCCTCGCGTGCATGGCGCGCCTCGTCGGCCTGCATCGCCGCCACGATCGCGCGCGAGCGCGTGTCGCCCGGTGGCAGGCGCCCGAGGTGGCCTTCCAGGTGCTGTTCGACCTGGCGCTCGGTTTCGGCCACGAAGCCCAGGCTGGTGGCGTCGCCCAGACGCCCCGCCACGGCGCCCAAGACGAAAGATCCGGCATACCAAAGCGGGTTCAGGAGACTGGTGCGGCCGCCAAGCTCGGCAATGCGCGCAGCCGTCCAGGCCAGATGCGTACCTTCCTCGGCCGCGGCGCGCTCCATTTGCGCACGCACCGCCGGCGTCGCCGCGCTAAGTGCCTGGCCGTGATAAAGGGCCTGGGCGCACACTTCGCCAACGTGGTTGACGCGCATGAGCGCTGCGGCCTCATGCTTTTCCGCAGGCGTAAGCTCCGGGCCGCTCTGCTTTGCAGCAGCAGGCAGCGGCGCGGCCGGCGCAATCGAAGTGATGGCACGCAAGGCGCGGTCGAAGGCGGTGATCAGGGTATCCGGGGTCATGGGAATCGATTCGAGAGGTGCGAGCCAAATCAGGGCGCGGTAATTGCCATTATCTCCGGTCTTGCGGCCTGCACCCCAATGGCAGCGATGGACGACAGCTTCGTGGCATGCGTGGTTTCGGCATCACCCCTGCGCTCTTGCGCACAGCGACAGCCACGGAATCGCTCACGCCGCAGTCGATACTGCGTCGGTTGCCAGGCCGGTGTTCCGGCAAAGCGTGCCATTCGCGCCAACCAAAGAGACCCGACATCCACGCAAGCGCGAGAGCGTAAGGAACACTTGCGACGATGACCGATCTTGAAATAGCAAACTGCGAAACAGCAAGTATGTAATAACCATACGTTTTAATAGGGTAAAAGCATACTTCTGAACCGGCTCGCCTTGCTCCATCAGCTTGCAGAGCTTGAAAGGCGTGGCATCTTCGTCTTGGCGAAGAGAGACATCGAGAAGTTGTTCCCGGACGAGACCGAAAAGTCGATGGAAAAATCGCTGCAACGCATGGTCGGGGACAATCTGCTTGTCAGGGCAGCCAGGGGCGTCTATGTCAATCCGGCGGCGGCTTCGCGCAACCCGGGATCGACCATCGAAGAGGTCGCGAAAGCCTTGCGGCCCGGGAAGCTTTGCTACCTGAGCTTGGAGAGCATGCTCTCGGAGCACGGCGTCATCTCGCAAATTCCTGTCAGCCACTTGACCGTGATGACAACCGGCGCAAGCGGAACGCATACAACCCCCTACGGCGTGATCGAATTCACCCACACCAAGAGAAGCCGCCCACAGGTGCTTGCCAGAACTGTGTATGTGAAGGGGCGCCCATTGCGCATCGCAAAAAAGCGCGCAGCCGTTCAAGACTTGCTAAGGGTCGGGCGCAATACCGACATGCTTGATCCCGACGAACTCGCCGAGGAGGTCGGCGTGTAATGGAAAAAGACGACTTCAAGCAGTATGTGGACATGGCCCTGCACCTCCTTCTGCAACGTTGCAACCAGGACTCAGCGCCGATCTATGCGCCGGTGGGAGGGGTGCTGGAGCAACTCAAGTCGCACGCCGAATCGAAACCGTATCGCGACCACCTGTCCGGCTTGAGCCAGGCGCAGGCGGAGAACTACCAGCGTGCCCGCTGATTCAGTGGTTCGCATTCAACTACCTGATCGGCAACCTCGACGCGCAGGCGAAGAACATCGCGTTCCTCATGCACCCGGGCCGGGCGCAGGTAGCGCCGTTCTATGACCTTTTGTGCGTCGAAGCCTACCTGCCGCGGCAGCCCATGGCGATGTCCATCGGCGGCGAAAACAAGCCCGGCCGGGTCGAAGCCAGGCATTGGGACGCGCTGGCGGCGGCTGCCGGCGTTACGCCTCGCGCGGTGCGCGGCACCTTGCTTGAAATGATCGAAAAATTGCCGACCGCTATCGTCGTAGCGGCTGCGGATGCGCAATTGCTCCGAACGGAGCAGGATTTCCTGCACGCCAGGGTGCAGCCGGTGATCGAAGAACGGGTGGCGTTCGTCAAAGCCGCGCTTGGCCGATGAGGTAGCAGTAACCTGCGGCCGAAATAGGATGAATCGGATATCAACTTGGATCGGCCGCACGCCTGCCCAACAAGGAAATGTTGCCGTCAGGCCGCGTCGCTGTTCGCCAGGCGTCGCGAAACAATCGCCACCTCCGGCAATGCCCCAACCGCGCCGGCGGCATTGACGAGGATGTCCTTCTCCTGTTTTGTAAGGGTGCGCAGGTCCCCGTCCGCGAAGTAGTTGAGGGCTTTCAGGCTTTCCGCGGGCTGGAAGTTGGGGCCGAAAATCGCCCTTGCCGCCGACAGGCCCCGCGACAGATCGACCCCGGCGACGATCATGGCGGCGATGTCCCGGTAGTCCTTCGCCTCGGCGCGTTGCAAGACCACCTTGAGTTTGGTGGCCATCAAGTCATCCAGGGACGCTACCAGCAGCACGCGGTCTGCGGTCGCTTCCGGAACGCCCACCCTGCCAAAGCCGATGCTGCCGAAAAACGAGACCTTGACCTGCACCTGATCGGGAGCGGCGCTTGCGACGAGCACGCCAAGCGCGTTTTCCTCGTCTTGCAGGACAGTCGCCCCGGAAAGAAAAGGCATGGCGCCCGCGATCCGCCCGCGGTCTAACGGGATCTCGGAAAAAAAATCGAAATCGACCGAATTTCGATGGCCCAAACGAAGCGCTATCGCAGTGCCGCCATAGAGTACAAAGCCAATCCCGGCGGCCGGCGCAAGTCGCGGCCAAAGCAGCCGTTGCACCAGGGGAAGGATCTCCTGGCGAGGTTCAAACATGCGGATCATTCGAACCGCCGTGTGGGCATTTCCGGCACCTCGCCAAGCTTGACCAAGTCTAGCCGATAGTGCCAGTAGTGCCACGACCGGGCCCGAAACTGGCCGGCTTCAGCATGCGCGAGCACGTCGCGCAAGACATCGTCGCCGACCGTTTCGGCAAGTTCATGCATGTCCGAGTGGTCGCCGATGTCCATCACCTGCGCTATCACGCGCGCGGGCATGGCCAACGCTTCGGCGGGCGTTTTCCACCAAATGTATTTTGCCGCCATGCGTTCCAGCATCGCGTGCTCGGTATTGGTCATGTGGTTTGCCCTCGGGCTCTTGGATGGGTCGTTCGGGAAAGCTGCAGACTCGCCCGCGATCTACCCGACCCTCGATTTTCCCATCAGTTTGCCTTGCGTGCCTCCGAACGGATGAGCCCTCTGCGATTGAGCGTTCGGGCACCCGCGGCCTATCGCGTTCCAATGCCCGTGCGGGAGCTTCAAAGCGTCGCGTGATTTCGGCGAACGTTGGCCAAGATACCCGCCCCTCGCATTCTGTTTGAATATTAGAATATTTATCCGATTTCCTACTTACTGGTTTCGCTATGGCTCAGGTCCGGGTGTTACGTCCGTCGAAATCCTGGGCGCTCAAAGCTCGGTTGTCCCGTGATCATCGGGCGTGATTTCCGGAAGATCGCCTCCAGCAGCGCGGGATGAAGGGTAGATGAGGTAGGCCGGCGCACTTTTGGTAGCGTGGGAGGTTCTGACACCAAACCCGCACATCAGAACGGCCGGCCTATGCAACGGGTTGTACCGAGTGTCACCACGCTTGCGCAGCATCATTGTTCGATAGCGCAGGTAGCGCACGAGTACCGACTGCGCGCCTGCCCGCATTGCGGGCTGGGCAAGCCGCGGCGCCACGGCTGTTACATGCGCAAGGTTGACCGGCAAGCCAAGGTTGATGGAGCGCGAAAGCGGTGATGGCGCGTTCATGCATGAGTGTGAACGACACGCAATCGGTCAAGCTCCAGCTCTTGTCTTCGCGGGCGCGGAACAATTCAAACGCGGCCTGGAACAACGCTTCCGAGAGAGGGGCCACCTCGATCTCGGGATCGCTGTCCATTTGTTGCTGCAACTCGACCGCGACGCCGCGCCAGGGAGGCCGCGCCAGTGCGGCACTGAGTTCAAGCTGCACCGCGCGCGAAGTGACGAGGAAAATGCTTTCTCGCTAGATGCGCGCCGCCCATTCAACCGCGACTGCGTGAAAGCGGTCGCGCGGCGACACAGGCGCGATCACATAGCCCGTGTCGACAAACAGCGTCGTGCGCGCCGTTGGTTACGGCCGTGGCGCGATGAGATCGTCGTACGAAGTGGAGAAATCGGCCGGCGCGTCGATGGAGAGTTGCTGCGCGCGGTCGAGAAAGGAGTAGGTGGCGGTGTTTGATTTAGTGTCGTCTACAGGTTCTGACGCTTGCTCCAGCATGACGATCACCTCGACCGCTGCGCCGGGCGGCAGCGCTGCATGCCGCACCAGAACGCTGCGATCCGCACTGACACGGACATGTTCACGAATGGCGAAGGACATGGCTTTGCTCCTGTACGGCAATCCAGGATAGCTGTTTACTCTGGAGCGCTTTTATCGTTGGCGGCGTACCGGTGGTGCTTGTGCGCCATCGGTATAGTCGCGGCGATATTGCGTGCAGCGATAGGCGCGGAGTTGCTTGCGCTGTTGAAAAATCGCGCTGCCATGCGCATCGGCATTTCGGAAAATCAATGCACCCGCGCCAGCCGTCGCGAACCAACAACTAAGCAAGCGCTAGAACTTCCGGAAAACCTGGAACGATCTTCGATGCGGCAAGCGCGCCTTGCGACTGGAAAAACCGCATCTGTCCGGATACGTCGAGAATCCAGACTTCGCTTGCACCGCTGGCAAAGTAAAGCGCGGCTTTATCCGCCATCTCGGCGGCCGTGTTCGAAGGCGACATCACCTCGATACAGATCTCCGGGGCGACCATCAGCAAACTCTGGTTGGTGCGGCTGCTCCATGCTTCTGCGGATATCCATGCGACGTCCGGCACCTTGATGCCTTGCGCGGTAAGCACCGCGCACTCGGTCAACACCTCGCCACCCAGACCGGCCGCATCGACTTTCGATCCGAGGGTGCGCGTGACTCGCGCCTGCCAGCGGCTGTGGGAAGTACCTGCAGGGCTCATGAGCAATTGCCCCCGTTCATTGGTTTCGACCTTGTAAGGCAGGTCGGCAAGCTGGGGGTCGACACACAATGCCTCCCACAACGTGGCCATGGCCGCGGGAGTTGCACTGGTGATTTCAATCGGGAGGCGCGAACCCATCGGAGACAAGGCTTGTGGTTGGGCGATAAAGAATAGCACAGCGAAAAATGCCGCGGACTCTGGCGCCTTGGCTGATTTTTTCCGTCGGCAACCATGTCCAGCGCTTTGTGGCCCATGGCTCCATGACCCTTACCGTCTGGCTTTCCAATTCCGCCGACTGCGGGCGTTCTCCTCTGAAAAGCGCCGGCACACTTTGGATAACGAACTTTCGAATGTCGAAAGCCGCTAGCGTTTCGCCGCCACGCGATATACCGCTTGGCGCTCGCGCTTGCCCACCGCAACCACAATAACCAGCAACACCACGTCCCGCACTTCGTAGACCAGGCGGTACCCGACACTGCGCAGCTTGATCTTGTACCGATCTTGTGAACCCGCCAGTCTTGCCGCAGGAACATGCGGATGCTGCAAGCGCTCGGTCAATTTCTTCTTGAACTGCCCGCTCACCGTTGCATCCAGCTTGCGCCACTCTGCCAGCGCATCGGGATGGAAACTGAGCCTATAGGTCATCCAGCTTTACCCGCACCAGCGACTGGCCGTCCTTCAAGCGCGCATCGGCAATCAAATTGAGCTCCATGTCTTCCAGCTTGTCCATCAGCGCTTCAAATGCCTTCGCCGGAACGCAATAGAACGCCGGCTCATTGCGGTTCAGGATCGCCACCGGAAAACCTTCCCCGGCCGCAACCGTCGCCATCGGGTTCTTTTTCAGTTCGGAAACACTCGCAGACGTTTCCGCCAAGATCACATGTGCCATTTGCTGGAACCTCCGCTTGTCGAAAGAATAATATAGCACTCTGAACAGGTTTCTGAAATGGTCTCGAACCAGGGGAAGGCCGCGCTGATAGCCCTGGTGCCAGTGTTTGGTGTTGCCGATGCTGGTAGTTTCTAGCGGCTTGCCATGCAAGCCTGCCGCAACGACGCCAGATGTTGGCAAGCAGCCTGACCTTGACCATGTAGCCTCGCGACAGGCGCCCCGGAATCGAACTCAAGCGCGATTTTCAGCCGTCGTGATCTGACATGGCCTTGACGCTGCTCGTGTAAGGGGCGGGCGACGCGCCCTGCGCCGGAAAGGAAAAGCTCCGCGCGGGCAATAATCGCCCGCCATTTGCCTGCCTGTTTGCACGAAACGACCGGGCACGCATCGGGCACCACGATCTGGCCGATTTGCAAAAAGAACCGGCGCTACCGTGATGACCCTATGCCAACCCCTGCGTCGACGGCCGTACCATGGCCGCATGGTCAGCGAACTCGCGACGCAAGTGCTTCATCGAGGAAGCTCCGCAGGCGAGCGGCGCCGCCGCCTGCGGCAACACACATCTCTTAAAAAAAACCTAAAAAAAACGGGCGCCCGAAGGCGCCCGCTTGATTCGAACTGACTGGATTAAACCAGATCAGAACGCGTGGCGCACATACGCGCCGTAGTACCTGGGATTGGCGCCGGCAGCCGTTGCGATGCCGCCGAAGACGAGACCCGAGTAGTTGGCGTTGGTGTCGTTGTCGACGGCGGTGTAGTACAGGCTGACCGACGTACGCTTGGACATCATGTAGTTGTAGGACAGGATGTAACCACGCGCACCGGTGCCGCCGCCGTTGAACTGGTTGCCGGCGGTGCCGCCGATGCTGCCTTTCAGCTCATTGGCGCGGGTGTACTCCAGGCCAAAGAAGTGATTGCCAGTGACGAAGTTACCCTGCAGACGGTATGCGGTCTTTTTCAGCTCGGTCAGGTCGGCCACAGAAGCAGCCCCACTGTAGTTGATGGTCCACTTGAGCGATTCCCACATTGCGCCGATGCCCAGGCTGCTGCCACCGCCCATTGGGAAGGAGTAACGGCCGCCCATACGCCATGCACGGCCATCCGAACCGCTGGCGCCAGTAGAGCCAGCGCCAGCGCCGCTGGTAATGCTCCACGCGCCGGTACCGTTACCGTTGGTGGCACCGGGGGCCCCTAGTCCTGTGCCGCCAGCCAAACCAGCCGAATAGGCGAGCAGGTCTTTTTGCCTAGCATAGGTCATGCCCAAGCCCAGGGGGCCATTGGTGTAGGTGGCAGCCAA
>Ga0163147_10005504_pt1 | contig 15367 bp, 10 predicted proteins | sample OliLakLV19MP6G1_FD_148597 | JGI IMG/M metagenome (GOLD analysis project Ga0163147, IMG submission 148597) | Freshwater microbial mat bacterial communities from Lake Vanda, McMurdo Dry Valleys, Antarctica- Oligotrophic Lake LV.19.MP6.G1 | ecosystem: Environmental > Aquatic > Freshwater > Lake >...
GGTCGAGCGGGGCGGCTGACCTGTTCACGCCGGCCGATCGTGAAGACGGGGCTCGGCTATTCGCAAGATTCAACCTCGGCTATTCGCAAGGTTCAGCCTCGGCTGATCGCAAGATTCAGCCTCGGCTGATCGCAAGGTTCAGCCTCGGCTGATCGCAAGGTTCAGCCTCGGCTGATCGCAGGTTCAGCCTCGGCTGATCGCAAGATTCAGCCTCGGCTGATCGCAAGGTTCAGCCTCGGCTGATCGCAAGATTCAGCCTCGGCTGATCGCAAGGTTCAGCCTCGGCTGATCGCAAGGTTCAGCCTCGGCTGATCGCAAGGTTCAGCCTCGGCTGATCGCAAGATTCAGCCTCGGCTGATCGCAAGGTTCAGCCTCGGCTGATCGCAAGATTCAGCCTCGGCTGATCGCAAGGTTCAGCCTCGGCTGATCGCAAGGTTCAGCCTCGGTTGTTCGAAAGGCTGATCGTTGGCGGATCGAAGGGTTGCGATCACCGCATCACAACGGTCGCCGGCCGCGATCGGCTTCGTCGACTTGCTGATCGGGACGGCGCCCGACGTGAACCCCGATCTGATCCCGGACGGCTGTCCGGGCGGCTATGCAGCCATCACGCCCTCCGCATCGCCTCCGTCGGCCGCATCGATGCGGCGCGCAGCGCGGGCCACGTCCCGCCGACGAGTCCGAGGATCAGCGCGAACACGACGGCTGTCACCATGACCTCCGGCGTCACGCGGAACGCGAACGCGACCTCGGTGAAGGTCTGGAAGTTCATCGCGCCCGTGTCGACGCCGTTCAGCGGCAGCGCGAGCAAACATCCGACCGCTCCGCCCGCGAGGCCGAGCACCAGCGCCTCGAACAAGAATGACAGGAAGATCGCGTAGGGCCGATATCCGATCGCGAGCAGGATCCCGATCTCGTAGGTCCGCGCCGCGAGTGCCGCGAGCATCGTGTTCGTCGCCGTGAACACGGCCGCGGTGCCCATGACGATCGCGAGGAACAGCCCCAAACGGCGCAGGACGAACGACAGCGCCTCGGTCTGCGACGTGAGGTACTCCTTCTCCGTCATGACCTTGGACGGAACCTGTGGGTCCGCGTCCATGCGCTGCTTCAGCGCCTCGAGGTCCGTGCCGGGCTTCAGGATCGCCACGACGCGGTTCATCACCGGACGTTCGAGAGCTTCGCCGATGCGGTCGCGATCGCCCCAGATCTCCGACGAGAACGGACCGTCGCTGTCGAAGACGCCGACGACCGTGAAGGGCGTCGTGTTCAACGTCAGCGTCGCTCCGACCTGACAGTCGCGGATGCGATCGACGAGCTTCCGCCCGACGATCACCTCGTCCACACCGGAGGCGAAGCGGCGGCCTTCGACCTGCCGCACGCCCTCGCCGTAGATGTCGAAACTGCGCGGGGAAACGCCGCGAATGGGCACGTTCGTCTCGCCGCCGTCGATCTTGAAGCGGCGCACGGCGAGGTACATCTCGCCCGCGATCAGCGGTTCGCCTTCGTTCAGCGATTCCGCTTCCTCCAGCGACTTCGTGAGGATCTGCGAGCGTTCCAGCGTGAAAACGCTGTCGCCCTCGTTCGTCGCGCCTTGACGCAGGAACACGATGACGTCCTCGCGGCCGCTCGCGGTGAACAGCGTCTCGAAGCCCTGCTGCAGCGCGAGAACGCCGGCCAGGACCGCGACCGTCGCGCCGATGCCGAAGACGGTGAGCAGGGTCGCCGACCAGCGCACCAAGAGGCTGCGCAAGTTGTAGCTCAGGGGAACGAGTGCCACGCGATCACCTCACGGCTCGAAGGGCGTCGATGACGGACAGGGCTCGCGCGCGCAAGGCCGGCGCGATGCCTGCGAGGAAGCCGATGGCCACGGTGGCCGCGACCGCTTCGAGGATCGTCGGTCCGGTCACTTGGAATCCCGGGAACATGGATCCGATCGCTTTGGCCATGAACGGCTCGGCCATCTTCGCGAGCAGGATCCCCACCGCTCCGCCCAGCCCGCACAGCACGAACGCCTGCACGATCAGGATGCCGAACACGGATCCATCGGTGAATCCGAGCGCTTTCAACACGCCGATGTCGCGCGTCTGTTCGCGCGCCGACATCAGCATGGTGTTCAAGACGGCCAGTAGGATCGCGATCATCACCCCGCCGCCGATCGAGGACACGAGCAACGGCACGTTGCCGACCATCGAGACGAATTGCGCCTGGAACTCGGACTCGGACGTGGCTTGCACGGCTTGCGGGCCGTTCTCGAACATCGCGTCGACCTCGGACATCACGTCCACTTGCACTGCGCCCGGCGCGAGCTTCAGGACGAAGATACCGACATCTCGCGGGCCCGTCGCGACGCCCGATTCGAGCGACTTCTCGAGGTACTCGTACGGGAAGAACAGCGTGTTCTCGTCGAGCGACTTCTTCTTCGAGCGGTAGATGCCCGCGACTTGGTAGTCCCACGCGCCGCCGTCGGCCTTCGGGTAGAGAGGGCTGATGATGGGCACCGTGTCGCCCACGTCGAAGCCGTACTTCGCGGCCGTTTCCGCGCCGACCAAGCACGAGTTGCGGTTCGTGAGGAACGTCTCCTTCGAACCCTCGACGATGTAGAGCTCGGGATAGACGTCGAAGAGTTCCTTGGGATCGGTGGCGAACTGCGCGAAGAAGTTCGCTTGCTCCTGGTAGTACCCGCCGAACCAGTTCCAGCGCACGATCGACTCGACGCCGTCCACCTGAGCCAGTTTCGGACCGTACGACTGCGGCATCAGCACGAAGAGGCTGACCTTCGATTGCACGATGATCCGGTTGGCCGCGGCGTCGACGACACCCGCGTTCAGCGCGACGACGAGCGAGCGCAGCACGCACAGGAGGAAGATCGCGACGGCGAGCGACAGCACGGTCAGCACGAACCGCAGCTTGTGCTGCGCGAGGTTCTTCGTGACGAGGCGGACGGGGATCACGGAGCGCCCCGCGCCGACTTCTGCTGCGCGGGTGTTGCGACGGCGTCCTTGCCGTCGAGCCGCTCGATGCGCCCGATCGAGCCGCCCTTCTCCATGTGGACGATCGCGCGCGCTCGCTGAGCGGCCTCGGGGTCGTGGGTGACCATGAGGATCGTCTTGCCGAACTCGCGATTCAGCCGTTGGAGGAGACCCAGGACTTCATCGGCCGATTTGCGGTCCAGATCGCCCGTCGGCTCGTCGGCCAGGATGATCTTCGGATCCGTCACGAACGCGCGCGCGATCGCGACGCGCTGCTCTTGACCGCCGGAGAGTTGCGACGGTCGGTGTCCGCGCCGATCCAAGAGGCCAACGAGTTCGAGCGCCAGGCGCGCGTGCTCGCGTCGCTCGCTGCGCGACAATTTCGTGAGCAGGAGCGGCAACTCGACGTTCTCCTGCGCGGTCAGCACGGGGATCAGGTTGAAGCCCTGGAACACGAATCCGATCGTCTCCGCGCGCCACGCGGCGAGCTCGGGGCCGCTCATCGCGGAGATGTTCTCCTCCCCGATCATCACCTGACCCGCTTCGCTCTTGTCGAGGCCGCCGATCAGATTGAGAAGAGTCGTCTTGCCGGATCCCGACGGGCCCATGAGCGCGTAGAAGCCGCCCTGTTCCATGTCGAGGTCGAGCGCGTCGAGCACCGTGAGCGTCTCGCCGCCGCGCGCGTAGCGCTTCGTCACTCCGCGCAGCCGGATCATCGAATTCGTGCTCATGTTCCTCGTCCTGCGGCTGGATTCCGCTCCGTCGGCGATCGCAGTTTCATGGGGTCTTCTTTTCCAGGCGAACGCGGGTTCCATCCTCGAGTTCGGCGGCCGGCCGGCGGACGACTTCCTCGCCCGCGACGACGCCTTTCAGCACGACGACGCGGCCGGCCCGCTCGGGCCCGAGCTCGATCTCGCGCCGGCGCACGACGCCGTTCTCGTGGACGAAGAGCGCGGGCTTTCCCGACGTGCGCACGATGCAATCCTGCGAGACGAGGATGCGCGCTTCTTGTGGCAGCGCGCCGTCTTGCGCCGGCTTCTTCGGATCCGCGGCGGACGCGAACACGACGCGCACGCCCATCTCGGGCCGCAGCTTGTCGTCGCGCTCGACGAACGCGACGCGCACCTCGACCGTCGCCTTCGTGCGGTTCGCCGTCGGCCAGATGCGATCGACGCGGCCGGGATAGAACTTCGACGGGAACGCGTCGAGGTAGATGCGCGCTTCGGCGCCGAGCACGACGGACGCGAGCGAGGTCTCGGGCACTTCGGCCTGCACTTCGAGCGTCTCGAAGTCGACCATCGTGACGACCGATCCGCGCGCGTTCGATCCGCCTTGCGAGTTCGGGCTGACGACTTCGCCGACCTCGGCGTCCTTCAGCACGACGATGCCGTCGAACGGCGCGCGCACCGCGGTCTTGTCGAGCGTCGCCTGCGCCAACTCGCGCGCCGCGTTCGCGGAGTCCACGCGCGCTTTCGACTCGGGCACCGAACTCTCCGACGCGGCGAGGCGCGCTTCGCCTTGCAGCAAGCTCTTCTCCGCGGCCACGAGGCGGGAACTCGCACCCTGCTGCATCGCTTGCGCGTCGAGCAGGTCGCGTTGCGCGCGGTCGCGGCGGTCCGCCGTGTCCACGCCGCTCTCGAGCAGCTTCACCGCGCGGTCGAAAGTGAGGCGGGCCAGCCCCAGCGACGCCGCCGCGGAATCGCCCTCCGAGCGCACGGATTCGACGTTCGCGCGCAACGTGTCGATTTCGCTGCGCGCGGAAGCGGCATTCGCGATCGCGACGTCGACACCGCGTTCCAGGACGACGACGTCGGCCTCGGCGCGACGCACCGCGGCGGCGTATTCGTCGGCGAAAAGCCGCGCGACGACGTCGCCCTTCTTCACGACCGAACCTTCGCTGACGTTGAGCTCGACGATGCGCCCCGGCGTGTCGGCGGAGAGCGCGGCGCGCGTGCGCGCGACGATGTAACCGTTCGCGGAGGCTCCCGTGGCCGCAGCGACGGCCGAAGCGTCGCGTTCCTGCACGCGCTCGACCAGGACGACCGTTAGCGACAGCTCGGTCAGGGCGTCGCGCTTCCAGAACGCGACGATGGCCAGGATCGCGATCAGGACCACCCACTTGATCCACCACGGACGCGTGCGTCGTTGCGTGCGCCCGCTCGGGCCGCGCTCGATCCGCAAGTCTTGCAAACTGGTTTCCGTCACGATCGTCGCTCCTCTGTCCCGCACAACGAGGGCCGAAGAGTCTAACGACGGGAAGTCGAAACGAGGCGTTCGGAGCAGGGCGCGCGGGCTCTCGGGGATCTTGTCCGCAGCACGCGACGACTCCTGATCGCGCGCTCTGGATCGGACGAGACGCGCTCGACGGACGGCAATCCTCCTGTTGCCGCTTTTGCGCGCGCGGCTAGTCCGGCCCGAGTACGAGTGAGAGCTGCCGAGGGTGCCGGGGCGAGGGGTCCCGGCACCCTCTCTCGTCGCGAAGCCCTCATCCGTCGCTGGGGGAATCGCAGCGCTTCCGCGACGCCCGGATGCGAGCGAGCACGTCGTCCTGGCCTGCGGGATCCCGTTCGATCAACGTGATCGCCCCGTCGAGATGCGCGCGGGCGGAGTCCGTGTCTCCGCTCGCGAGGAGGGCCTCGCCGAGCATGAGTTCCGCCAGCGCCAAAGGAGAACCGCGCGAGGTTCCGCTGGAGCGCATGACCTCGACGGCTTCGCGAAACGCCGGGAGAGCTTCGTCGCGCGCCTTCACGGTCCACAGGAACACCCCGTAGCCGTACAACGCCTGCGCGAGATAACGCGGCGACGAACCGGGTTCGCGGCGGATCGCGAGCACGCGCTCCCAACTCTCGCGCGCTTCGGCGGAACGGCCGAGCGCTTCGAGGATTTCGGCCCGCCGCGCGAGCGTCGTCGCGACCGAAGGGTGCATCTCGCCCAAGCGTCGCATCTGCAGCAGCAGCGCCTCGTCCAGCTTCGATTCGGCGGCCGTGTAAGCCTTCTCGGCGATCAGCATGCCGGCCCGGTTCGACAGGATGTACGCCAGCTCCTCCTCGCCGTCGACTTGCAGCGCGCGGTAGCCGTGCTCGACCTCTTCGAGTAGTTCGTGAGCCCGCTCCCGCCGGCCGGCGCGCCACAAGGTCGTCGCCAGGTTCGACATCGATTGGAGCGTGAGCGGATCCTCGACGCCCAAGATGCGACGACGGATCGCGAGCGACTCCTCGAGACGCCCCACGGACGCGGTCAGGTCGCCGCGGTCCAGCTGGATGGCGGCGAGGTTGTTCAGACTCTCCGAGACGGCCAACGACGCTGGATCGCCCGCTTTTCGCAGCGCCAACGCTTCGAGGTGCAACGCCTCGGCCTCGTCCAGCCGGCCCAGTCCGCGCAAGCAAGCGGCGAGGTCGTTGGCCATGGACGCGATGTCCGTGTGCGTCTCGGTGCCGTGCGCACGGTGGATCTCGAGCGCGCGCGCGAAGTGCTCGGCCGCGAGGGCCAGCTCGCCCCGCGCGTAACGCAGGTTTCCCAGCGTGCGCAACGAAAGCGAGTACTCGAGGTCGTCCGCGCCGAACGTCCGCAGACGGATGTCCGCCGCTTCGGAAGCGAGCGCCTCGGCCCCGTCACCGAGCCCGAGGCGTTCGGCCACTTTTCCCAGGGAATCGAGGAGGTTCGCGCGCAGGTGATCCTGGTCCGCGTACTCGCGGCGCACGCGATCGGCGTGCAGGAGGATCCGACGTCGTTGCGACTCGCGTTGGACTTCGTCCATCGACGCGGAAGAAGTCAGGAACGCGTCCATGAGGAACGCCGCGATGGCCTGGAACGATTGGGCCTCGACGCGGGCGTGCATCGCCTGCTCGAGCGCTCGGGACTCGCCGCGAGTCTTGGCGATGACGCCGAACGCGAGGGCCAGGACGAGCGCGACAGCGGACCCGACCGCGATGCGGTTCCGGCGGATGAACTTCGAGCTCCGGTACGCGAAGGAGTCGCCGCGCGCCTGCACGGGATGGCCTGCGAGATGTCTCTCGACGTCGTCCGCCAGGTCGTTGGCCGATGCATAGCGACGGATGGGCTCCTTGCGCAGCGCCATCAGCACGATGCGGTCGAGATCGCCTCGCAGGCGACGACGCAGCGCCTTGGGTGTCATGCCGCGGCGTGACGCGAGGACCTTCGGGGCCTCGCGCGGCGCGAGCGCAGCGATCGCGAGCGCGGCGTCCGGCCGCAACGCCGTCGTGCTGGGTCGAGTCGGCGGACGCTCGATCACGGCGCGTTGCCAGTCGATCGGGCTTTGATTCTCGCTCGAAAACGGGCGGCGTCCGGTGAGAGACTCGTAGAGCACCACCCCGAGTGAGTACACGTCCATCGCCGTTGTCACGGGGCCGAGCGTGAGCTGTTCCGGACTCGCATAGTCGGGCGTCAACGCTTGACTCAGCGTCATCGTCGCGGACAGCCCACTCGCCTGCAGGCCGCCGTCGAGAACGCGCGCGATGCCGAAGTCGAGGAGCTTCGGGTTGCCGGTCGCGTCGATCAGGATGTTGCCCGGCTTGAGGTCGCGGTGGACGACCAGGTTCTGGTGCGCGAAGTGGACGGCGCGACAGACCTGCACGAAGAGGCGCAAACGCTCGACGATCGAAGCGTTTTTCTCGTCGCAGTAGCGATCGATGGGGACCCCCAGGACGAGTTCCATCACGAGGTACGGGCGGCCGTCCGTCGTCGTACCGCCGTCCGTCAGCGCCGCGATGTTCGGATGGTGCAGCGCAGCCAACGTGCGTCGTTCGGACTCGAACCGGCGCACGAGACTCTCGGTCGCGAGCTCGATGCGAATCAGCTTGATCGCGACCGCGTGTTGGAACAGGCCGTCACGGCGTTCGGCGCGGTAGACGACACCCATGCCGCCTGAAGCGATGCGTGCGGTCAGGCTGTACGCGCCGATCTCGCGGCCGACCATCGGATCCACGACGGGCAGCAGCGCGCCGCCGTCCAACCGCGCGACGAGCTCGTGCGGATGCTCGTCGGCCGCGAGCAAGCGGTCCACCTCGCGACGCAGATCGACATCGTCGACGCACTCCTCCGCCAGGAAGGCACGGCGCTCCGCGCTCTCGAGTTCCAAGGCGCGGTGGAACAGGCGCTCGACCGTCGTCCAGCGTTCAGGATTCATCGCGGCGATCCAACTCGGCCCTCAGCCAAGCTCGCGCGAGCCTCCAATTGCGCTCCACCGTCGATTCCGACATCTCGAGTGCCAGCGCGAGCTCGGGCGTCGTCAAGCCGCCGAAGAAGCGCATCTCGACGATCCGCGATTGCAGAGGCGCGAACTTCTCGAGCCGCGCGAGCGCCCCGTCGAGGGCCAGCACGTCCTCGGCACGCACGGCACCGCCCGCCTCGACCTCTTCGAGTGGCACGCGTCCGGGATCGCCGCCGCGCTTCTCGGCCTGGCGTCGACGCGCGTGGTCCGCGAGGACGCGCCGGATCGCCGTCGCCGCCGCAGAGAAGAAGTGCGCGCGATTCTCGAACGCGGTCGGTTGGCCGGCGAAGAGGCGCATCCAGGCCTCGTTCACGAGCGCGGTCGGCTGGAGCGTGTGTCCCACCCGCTCGCCTGCCAGGTCGCGTCGCGCCACGGTGCGCAACTCCTCGTAGAGCGCCGCCGCGAGTTCCTCGGGAGCGCCGGGCCGGCCGGCCTGCACGTCTTGCAGAATCTGCGTGATCGCCAGCATGCAGGTAGGACAGCCGGGACAATTCCAACGCTCGGAAGGCTCCGAACACGAGCCGCATGGCCCGACGAAGACCAGCCTAGCCGTGCAATCGCGGTCCGGCAGGAACAGGCCGCCGGATTCCTGAAGGGTTTCGGCCCCCGTTTGCGCCTGAGGTCGGAACCCCGGATGCATCCGTCCGGGGACCGGTCCCGCTCATGTTGAACCCGATCGCACGGAATCTCCCCTCGGACGCGCGCGCCTCGATTCCGGCGCCGCGCGCACCGGCGCTCCATCCTGTGCCCCGCCCGGTCGTCGGCCGGCCGGCGAACCGCGCGGTCGAGGTGCCGACGGCGGACCCTTGAGCAGCTCGAAGTCTCTCTGAGCAGCTCAAGGCCCCGTGAGCGGCTCGGAGTTTCCGTGAGCAGGGATCCAGGTGTTCCGAACGCCCGTCCTGCCCGCGTTCGGCCGCGGGGCGATACGTGGGGCGGATGTGCGCGGAATCATCGGCGCGACTCAACTGTGCGACAGGCACCGAACCTCTCGAGGCCGGTTGCGGCGTTCTCGGTCGATCGCTCGGGACGAACGAACTGGTGTCGACATGTTTTCGTCGATCCGACGGTGCGACGACCGAGGTTGAGTGCCGAGTGCCGAGTGCCGAGTGCGGAGTGCGAGTGCCGCATGCCGCGTGCGCGTGCGCGTGCGCGTGCCGCGTGCCGCGTGCCGAGTGCGGAGTGCGAGTGCCGCATGCCGCATGCCGCGTGCGCGTGCGCGTGCCCGCGTGCCGAGTGCCGAGTGCGAGTGCCGCATGCCGCATGCCGCGTGCGCGTGCGCGTGCGCGTGCCGCGTGCCGAGTGCCGAGTGCCGAGTGCCACGTGCCACGTGCCACGTGCCGAGTGCGGAGTGCGGAGTGCGGAGTGCGGAGTGCCGCGTGCGAGCGCGAGTGCGAGGCGGAATGCCCTGCACAAGACCCAGCTCGTCCTCACGAACGTTCTCGATCCACGTCCGATCGACGCAACCAGCCATCGAACGAACGTTGCTCGTCGGACGAACCGACGCCGACCTCACCGGACACTCTCACGGAATGTGCGCGGAATCATCGCGCGGTCTCGCGGGTGCTCGAGCCGAGCCCTCCGGCCTCGACTCCTCGCACTCGAGCACGTCGGTCGGCCGCGACGTGTGGTGCACAGCGCTTCGAATAACCGTGGAATCGAATCCCGCGTTGGGGACAGTCGTCGATCGATGCTTGTTTCCTCGTGATTTTCGACGACCCGACCGTTCACCGCGCGTCCTATCGGAAGGAGGGATTCGATGGAGCACACGCACACGCTCATGCAGTCTCGATCGCGAGCTCCCGGCGGAAGTGCGGGTCGGCGAGTTGCAGGCGGTCGCCCCGCGCGACGAGGTCGGGCTTCAGGGCACCATCAGCCCCTCGCGGATGGCGAGCAGCGCCATCTCGGCGGCGGAGTGGCAGTCGAGTTTCCGCTGCAGGTTCTCGCGGTGCTTCTTGGTGGTCCCGAGCGTGATCGCGAGGGTGCGCGCGATCTCCTTGTTGCACTTCCCGAGCGCGAGGAGCTGGAAGACTTCTCGCTCGCGCGGCGTCAGGGACTCGAGCTTGCCCTGCAGCATCTGGGCCCCGGTGGCGGCCGCCAGCCCGCTCGCGCGATTGCGCTGCAGCACGGTCCCGGCGACGCGCGGCGACAGGTACATCTTGCCCTGGTGCACCGACTGCAGCGCCAGGACGAGTTCCACGGGATCGGAATCCTTGGAGAGGTATCCGTCGGCCCCCGCGCGCAGCGCTTGCTCCACGAACGTTTCGCCCTCGTGGTGCGTCAACATCACGACCTTGACCCGCGGATGCCCCTTGCGGATCAGCGGGAGCGCGTCGATACCCGAGAGCCCCGGCATCGAGATGTCGAGCAGGACGACGTCCGGCTTGAGTTCGGCGATCACGGCGATCGCCTCGCGCGGATCCCCCATGTCGCCCAGGACGGTGAAGCGCGGGTCGCGGCCGAGCAGGCTCCTGAAGCCGGCACGGATCATGGTCTGGTCGTCCACCAGGAAGACACGGATCGGGGCTGCTGTTTCCATCGTTGCGTTCACGCCAACTTCTGTTCAGGGGGCAGTCGGATCTCGAAGCGCGCGCCGCTCGCCCGCCCGCGCTCGGCGGCGATCGTGCCGCCGTGCTCTTCGACGATCTTGCGGCAGATCGCCAGGCCGAGACCGTTGCCGTTGCGCTTCGTGGTGACGAAGGGCCGGAACAGGGCCTCGATCAGGGAGTCGGGGATGCCCGGGCCGTCGTCCTCGACTGCGATCACCGCGCCGCCGTCTTGACCGCGAACGGCGGACATGGTGACGGTCACGCCGCGTCCCTTCGCCTCCAGCGCGTTGGTCACGATGTTGGCGAGGACGTCGTGCAGGAGTTGGCGATCGCACAGGATGTCCACGTCGTCGCGCGGCACCTCGATGCGGATCACGGCGTCCGCGCGCGCGATGGCGTCGTGCAAGTGCTTCTCCACCGCGGGGAGCAGCTCGGACGCGCCGCAATGGCACACCCGCAGGTCCAGCGGTTTCGTGAACGACAGCGTGCGACGCATCATCTGCTCGATGCGCTGCATGCGCGTCACGAGCTCCTCGAGGATGACGCGGTGGTCCTCGCCGAGTTCCGACGCGACCGCACGCAGCGCGACGTTCACCGCCGTGATCGGGTTCTTGATCTCGTGGGCGAGGAGCGCCGCCGACTCGCCGATCGCGGCGAACGCACGCAACATCGCCACCTCGGCGCGCTGGGCGCGCTTGAGCTCGCTGATGTCGCGCCCCTCGGGGATGAGGAGCACGACCCGGCCGTTCTCGTCCTTCACGGGCTTCAAAGAGAAGTCGATGTCGCGCAGCGAGCCGTCGTGCGCGACGCTGCGCGCCTCGAACCGCACGAACTCGCCGCGCGCCGCGTCCGTGATGGCTGCCTGCATGCGCGCCCGCATCTCGGGCGAGCTGGACCACCAGAGCGTATCGGCGAACGGCACGCCGACGACGTCCTCGCGGCGAACGCCGATCGCCTCCAGCGCGGGTCGGTTCACCTCGAGGACCACCCCGTCCGGCGCGAGCAGACCGGTCAACTGGAACGCCCCGTCGAAGATCGCGTGAAAGCGCCGCTCGCTCTCGACGAGGGCCTGCGTGGCGCGCTTCAGGTCGGTGACGTCGCGGAAGATACCGGTGAAGATCGCGTCCTGACCGTCGCAGGGATCCGCGCGCGACACCGACAGGGCGCACACGAGGATTTGGCCGTCCTTGCGTACGACCTCGAACTCGCGCGTGCGGCCGATGATGCCGGCCTCGTTCGTGCGCCGGTACTTCGCCAGGTATCCGTCGTGGGCCGAGCGGTGCGGCTCGGTCATGAGGACCCGGATGTTCTGCCCGACCAGTTCCGCGGGCGTGTACCCGAACACGCGCTCGACCGAATCGCTGGCCGACGAGATCGTCCCGAAGGCGTCGATCGAGACCATCGGGTCGAGCACGGATGCCAGGACCGCGCTCGTGCGCGCGTCACTGCGCTGGATCGCTGTTTCGATGCGCCGTTGCTCGGTCACCTCGCGCCCGCAGCCGGAGTAGCCGACCATCCGCCCCTGCTCGTCGCACAACGAGTGGAGGGCCCACTGCACGCTTCGGATCCGGCCTTCGCCGCCCGTGTGGCGAACCTCGATGCGCTCGGACTCCAAAGTTGTACGCGCCGCGATGCGGCCGAGGGCCGCGGCGACGAGCGGCCGATCCTCGGCGAGCACTCCCTCGAGGAGGGTGCGCGACGGGCCGGCGGTCCCCTCGTGGGAGGTGGAGAGCCAGTTCGCCGCCGGATTCGACCAGACGATGCGCCCGTCGTGATCCAGTACGAGTCCGATGTCCTCGGTCACATCGCGGAAGCGGCGCAGGACCTGGTCCTCCGTCCACCCGGGCAGCACCGCTCCGGGCTCGGCTTCACCATGGATCCGCGATTGGCGGGGCGGCACGGCCGCGGCGCGCGGCACGTGAGCCGGTTGGGCGGAGTCGCCGAGCGGACTGCGGGGCGAGCGCTCCTGCGGGAGTTCCATGGGCCGTGAGTGCCCAACGAGGAGACGTTGCGGCTTCCTACAGCTTACGCAGAGACCCGCCGCAGTACGTAGGTCGGCGAGCCGCGCTGCGAGCCGAGGCTGTGCCCTCGCGCCCGTTCGAGGCTCGCCCGCGCGTGCCACGGTGCGCGGGGCGTACGCCGCTCCCGCCCTGGCGATCGCGCGATCCGGACGCGGAGTGGTCGAGAACTTCGCGGTCGCCCGGCGGGTTCTCGGTCGGCGGTGGGCGGCCGAGGTGTGCACGCACGCATGGTCCACGCACGGCGGCCCGCAGCCATACGCAATGGGACGCAGGTCGGGAGCGGCCCCGATCCGCCGTCGGACGGGAGCCGTCGCGCGGTCGCGCGAGTCGCTCGACGCGCCGAGCGCCCCGATCCGCTGCGCTCTCCTTCCGGCCGCTCTACGGCGTGGTGCGTAGCAGTCGGCATGGACGAGCGGGCTCGACGAGGATGAGAATGAGCGAGCCATGACGACCTTCTCCTGGATTGCCGCAGTCTTCTCCCTCCTCGCTCCCCTCGATACCCCCGGTCACTCCGCGCCCGCTATCCAAGCGCCGCGCGCGGCGACTCCGCCCGCGCCACGCGACGCGCTCGACAATCTCGTCGCCGCAGTCGGTCTGCGCGCGATCGATGAGGACGGCGTGCCCGGACTGACGATCGCCGTGGCGAAGGACGGCGGGCTCCTGACCTGCCGTGGGTTCGGCTTCGCCGGCGCCGACCGCGCGACCGCGGACACGCGCTGGCCGATCGGATCGTTCGCGCACCCCATCACGGCCGTGGCCGTGATGCGACTCGTGGAGAGCGGCAAGCTCGGGCTCGAGGACGACCTCGCGCAGCTCTTGCCCGAGTTCCCGGTGAAGCCGAAGGATGTGACGCTGCGCCACCTCCTCACGAACACGTCGGGCGTGCCCGGCTGGCGCAAGCTGCAGGCGAAACATCCCGAGGTCGAGACGGGCAAGCTCGGGGGGAAGGAGTTCCTGGCCCTGTACGCGGACGTGCCCTTCGACTTCGAACCGGGTACCGCGTACTCGCTGGACAACACCGGGTACGTGCTGCTCGGAATGATCGTCACGCGCGCTTCGGGCGAAGCGCTGGCGGAGCACCTGAAAAAGCACGTGACCGGGCCGATCGGCATGACGAACACGGACGTGTGCCCGGTCGAGTCGCGTCCAGTGGGCTACGCGGAGGACTGCAAGGAGATCGTGGACGACCGCGACCTCCAGGTGGCGCTGCCGGACTCGCCGTACGCGGGCAACCAGGCGCTGTGCTCGACCGCGAGTGACCTCGCCCTGTGGATGCACGCCCTCTGCGACGAGAACGCGTTCGGGGAGGCGACCACGGAGGCGCTGACGAAGTCGGCGGTCACGGCGGACGGCAAGCCGACGGGTGCCAGCTTCGCGATGACGGTGGGCCGGTTGGGTGAATCGCGATGGTACGTCCATGCGGGCGGCGTCGGTGGCTTCCGGTTGCGCGCCGCGCACTACGACGACATCGACACGACAGTGGTCGTGCTGGCGAACTGCGCCTCGGCGCAGGTCGACGAAATCGAGCGCGAGATCGCCGGCTACCTGCTGGGCCTGCCGTATCCGAATCAGCGCGGCCTGCCGCTCTCCGCCGCAGACGCAGCCGCGTTCGTCGGCACGTACCAGATCGCGACGACGCGGGTGCGGATCGCCTCGACGGGTGGGAAGCTGTTCTTCGAATGGCCGACCGGCGCGCCGGTCGAGCTGCGCTACCGCGGCGCCTTCGCGTTCACCCTCGTGGGTGAGAGCGAGTCGAAGCTCGTCTTCCCGGGCGAGGGCAGCAAGGCCGCGTCCTTCGAGCTGACGCGCGGCGGGACGATCACCACCGGGCGCCGGATGGAATGAGGCGCGATTCGAACCGGGACGGGCGGCGGATCCAAAGCCTTCCCGGAACGAGCGCGTTCTCGACCCGGCGCACGCCGTGGGAGTGTGCGGCGATGCGCTCGATGGCGACATCCTGGGCAGAGGACCGGACCTTGCCCGGCCCGGTCGGCCGAGGAGATTGCTCTCCCCGGCCTCCCCCAGATGCGGACATGCGCGACTCCCGCATTCGGCTCGTCAGGTCGAGGGTTGGCTGCGGGGTGGAGCTGCGTGGTGAAGGAGGTGCGGTCGTGCGAGCGGGTGACGGTCGGCGATCCGTTGGAATCACCCCACGGGCAGTCCGTGGTGAAAGTCACGTCGCGAGGCCGAGCACGCTCGAGCGATGCAAGAAAGGCGACGGAAAGACGGCGGAGGTGGCCTTCCCGGCCACTGAGCACGACTTTCCTAGCCTGGCGCCGCAACGCTCGAGCGTGCTCGGCCGCAGTAGTGACTTCCACCACGGGCTGCTAACCCTGCGGTCGCAGACCTGCAGGAACAGGCCGCCGGATTCCTGAAGGGTTTCGGCCCCCGTTTGCGCATGAGGTCGGAACCCCGGAGGCATCTGTCCAGGGACCGGTCCCGCTCATGTTGAACCCGATCGCACGGAATCTCCCCTCGGACGCGCGCGCCTCGATTCCGGCGCCGCGCGCACCGGCGCTCCATCCGGTGCCCCGCCCGGTCGTCGGCCGGCCGGCGAACCGTGCGGTCGAGGTGCCGACGGTGGACCCGGCCATGAAGCGCCTC
>Ga0163147_10005509_pt1 | contig 15364 bp, 14 predicted proteins | sample OliLakLV19MP6G1_FD_148597 | JGI IMG/M metagenome (GOLD analysis project Ga0163147, IMG submission 148597) | Freshwater microbial mat bacterial communities from Lake Vanda, McMurdo Dry Valleys, Antarctica- Oligotrophic Lake LV.19.MP6.G1 | ecosystem: Environmental > Aquatic > Freshwater > Lake >...
CTGCCCAATGAATGGCCGAACGCTTGGCATCCCGAATCGCTCAAGTCTGGCGCGGTAGCCGCCAAAATGTTCGCGTGGTGGCGCATCAACATCACCGAGACGTACCCCGGCATCCGCCCGCCGGGGGTGCATGTGGTCGATAACACTTGTGACCAAGTATTTTTCGCCAATAGTCACCGCCCGACCACCGACGCCGCGATTGACGCGACATGGCCTGTCCGCATGACCGACGCCGAGAGGGTGGTCGAAATTCATTATCTGGCGTGGGATTGGCAATGCGCCGACGCGCTGGCGGCCAACGGTGGCGGCTGGTGGCGCTGTATGGGTCAAAATGAAACCCGCACGATGGCCGAATCCGGCGCGGGGTATCAGACCATCCTGAACACGTACTATGAGCCGGTACAGTTCAGCGTCACGGCGGCCATGCCGCAGACCAAAAATGTCCTGCTCAACCCCAAATTCACCGATGGGATGGGGAGTTGGTTTGTACAAGGCGGCATCGGTGCGGGCTACGGCATCAGCGACGGGGTATTCAAATTCCATCGTGCGACAAACAGCGCAGAACCGGCCACGCTGTATCAAGATGCCAACGTCATCGTGAGCGCAGACACGCCGCTAAAATTCATGGTCAAACTCGGCAACCCCAGCGCCGTCGCCAAAACCGTCCGGCTGCGTATCCGCGCCATCGAGACGACCACAGGCTCAACCGAATGTACGTTCACGCTGGCGGCGGGTGCGCCGCTACTGAGTTATAGCGTGGTCGGCGCTAACCCTGTCGGTTGGATGGGCGTGCGCGTCACCCTTTCGGTCATGACCGCCGACGGACTCGACGGGGTGACGGTGGACGACGCCACCCTGAAATTTATTCCGACGGCAGATACCGGTATCCCGTGCCTCACGCCGCGCCCCGGCAAACCGACTATGACCGCGCCCTTAAACGCCCAAGCCGTGCGTTCGCCGTTCGTCGTAACCCTCACCCCCGGCGCATCGAATTTCGTGCAGGGGTATAGCCCGTCATGGCAAGTGCAAGTCGATAACAACAGCGATTTTAGCTCGCCATTTTATGACAACGCCGCTTCGTTGAGCATTGAACCGAGTATTTCCGTCGCGGTTAGCGCCGAGACATGGTACGTCCGCGCCCGCCAATATGACGGCGTGAGTATGTTCAGTGCGTGGACATCCAGAATCAGCGTATCGGTCAGCCAACTGCCCGCCGCGCCCATACTCATCGCGCCGATTGGCGACGCGGCTGCCGTCGGGCAGTCGTTCGTCTGGCAGACCAGTAACCTCGCAACGCAATACCGACTGGTGATAAAAGATGCGGCGGGCGTGATTATCTACAATCAGATTAACCCCCCAGCGACATGGGGTTGCACGGCAGACTCGTGCGCGGTGGCGCTCGATTCGCTGGGCGTGACGTTCATCAGCGGCCTGCCTTATTCGTGGAAAGTGACTGCTCAGAATCCCAGCGGCAAAGGCATGAGCAAATTCAAAGCGTTCACGCTGATTGACTCTGTTCGCGTTATGCCGGAGGGATTTCGTCGCTAGGGAGATTGATTTGCAATACATCTAAAATATTCGTCCCACTCTTGTTGTCGAGGGTGGGACAAGGCTGTAGCCATTACTGAATGCCTTTAACGACTAGAGTTTGCCTAAATCCCCCTTGTTTTTGTGATATATTGGGTGAAACAAACTTTTCTTGGGATTACGGGCATGGATATCTTGCTGGCGCACGCTTATGTGTTGAACGACGACCCGCACGAACGGCAGGTCATGAAGCCGTATCCGCCGTTGGGCGTGCTGTCGCTGTCGGCTTATCTCAAGCGTCAGGGATTCGGCGTGGCGGTATTCGATGCCACCTTCCAGTCGCTAGATGATTTTCCGGCTGCGTTGGCGCGTGAAAAACCATCCGTCGTCGGGATTTACGTCAATCTGATGACCAAGTTCAACGCGCTCAAGCTGGCAAAGGTCGCCAAAGAATCCGGCGCGTGGGTGGTGTTGGGTGGGCCAGAGCCGCCATATTACGCCGCCGATTATCTGCGTGCCGGGGCGGATGTGATTGTGATTGGCGAGGGCGAACACACCCTAGAAGAATTGACCGCTTCGCTGATTAAAAACGGGCGGCGCGAGCTTCATAGCATCAACGGAATCGCGTTTTTAGATGACGACGGCCAATTGGTCGAAACCGATGCCCGCGAGATGATTAAAGACTTGTCCAGCTTGCCGTGGCCTGACCGCGACTCCATCGACATCCGCGCTTACCTCAATACATGGAAAACGCATCACGGCACGGCGTCAATGAGCGTCATCCACGCACGCGGCTGCCCGTATACGTGTAAATGGTGCAGTCACAGCGTGTACGGCAACACGCACCGCCGCCGCAGCCCAGAACACGCCGCCGATGAGATTCTTTACCTCAAAGAGGTGTATAACCCCGACCTGATTTGGTACGCCGATGACGTGTTCGCCATGAATCACAAATGGCTACGCGCTTATGCCGATGCGCTAAAAGTGCGCGGAATCAAAATCCCGTTCGAGTGCATCAGCCGCGCTGACCGCTTGACCGAGCCGGTGATCGAGTTATTGGCCGAGATGGGGTGTTTCCGGCTGTGGAACGGTAGCGAATCCGGCAGTCAGCGCATCATCGACGCGATGGATCGCAAGGTTGATGTGGCGGATGTCCGCGCCAAAACCCACCTGCTGCAAAAATACGGCATCCAAGCCGGCATGTTCATCATGCTGGGGTATACGGGCGAGACCATACAGGACATTATCGAGACCACCGAACACCTCAAAATCGCCAATCCCGATATTTTCCTGACCACGGTGGCTTATCCCATCAAAGGGACGGCTTTCTATACTGAGGTCGAGTCCAGTATTTTGACTGATAAGCCGTGGGATGCCCGCACAGACCGCGATTTGACTGTGGCGGGGCGCTATAGCCGCCGATTTTATAGTTTTGCGACGCGCTGGATGGTCAGCAGTGTGGCGCTGCATCGGGCGCGGACGCACGGCGGAGTCTCGCTCAAACGTCAGGCTAAACTAGCCTTCAATGTCGCGGTTGGGCGCGTTGGCATGGCATTGACCCAAAACGGGCGCGAATCATAAAATCATCTCAATGGGGGACATCCATGAAACTACTCGACTCGTTGACCGTGCAATCGGCCATCGGTGAACATCGGATCGAATTGTATCTGGGCGACTTGAGCGATATGCCGCCCGAACACGCCGTCGATGTACTGGTCGTCTCGTCGTACCCCAATAACTACTTTCCGACGCGAGGGACTTTGATCGGGGCGCTGGGACAGCGTGGGATCAGTGTGCGTCAATTGGCCGATGATAAAGCCATCGATATGCGCGAATTCGCCTCGTGCTGGTTATCAAGACCGATTGAAAACCCTGAACATGCGGGGATTCAATTCAAGCATCTGTTGTGTTTTGAGCCAAAAGAGCGCGGCAAAGCGACTGAGGTGGTCGGGGATATTTTTCGCGCCTTGTTACCTTTCGCGTTTGGCCCGCCCAATATCCGCAGCGTTGCTATGCCGTTGGTCGCCAGCGGGCGGCAGGGTACTCCTGCTGCTGACATGCTCGACGCAGTGATTGATAACGCGGTCAATTGGTTGTCACGCGGGACGCCGATTGACGTGATAAAGGTCGTCGAGTTCGACCCGTTCAAGGCCGGAGAGATGAAAGGGGCGTTCGGCTTCCTCAAAAAGCGCTATCGCAAAGCGGCCAGCACCCCAGCCACGTTAGATGGCGGGGCGGATGGCTTCGATTATGACGTGTTCATCAGCTACAGCCGCAAGAACCAAGTTGAGGCCGACTGGTTGTATGAGGAACTCAAGCGCCAACGCCCAGAACTCAAAATTTTCATTGACCGTGTTTCGATGCGGGTCGGCTCATCTTGGCAGCAAAAGCTGTATAAAGCGTTGGACGATTCGCGGCGGGTGATTGCGCTGTTGTCACCGGATTACATCGCCTCAGCCATCTGTCAGGAAGAACTCAATATCGCCATCTCACGCAATCGTGACAGTGAGGGCGTCCTGATGCCGATGTACCTCTATGACGCCAAACTGCCGACCTATATCAAGCTGCTGAATTACCTCGACTGCCGCGAGGCCGACCAAGATAAACTGTCGGCTGCACTGGGCAAGTTGGGGATTTAGGCCGCCGTGCTGCACATCATCGTTGCCGCGCTATTCACATGGTTGGGCGCGTATCTCATCAAACGCGCCCCGCGTGATGTGCCTCTTGTTCACTGGACTCGGGGCGTTGGCTTATCCGGCTGGCGTGATTGCGGATGCGTTCGCGCACCCTATCGGAGTCGTGCTGGCCGCGTTGCCTGCCGTATTTTGGGCGGTGGTCGCCGTCCGCCTGTGGTCACGCCATGCAGACTCGCCCGCGCCGCGTTCTATTCGCGCCATTTGGATACTCTTTACGCTGTTCATCGGGTTGGGCGCGGGCTTATTGGTGTTGCCGCTAGACCTTATCCCCAAAAGTTGGCTACTCGTCTCGGCGGGGACGGATGTGCTGATGCTAGGCATCGCTATCGCCGCGTTTGACGCCTTCAATCAAGGCGAAAGCCTCCGGCGCGATATGCTGGGGTCGGCATTGGCCTCGGCGCGGGGATGGGCTTGGCCTTTGGCGGGCAGGCGGGGCTATTGGGCGCACCGCTGGCCGTGGTCATCCCTCTGACGCTGACCGCCGTCGTCCTCCCGATGTTAGCCGAGCCATTGCAAGCCGCGCTTGACCGCCTCACATTGTCCGAATCGCCGCAAATACAACATGCCCGCGCTGAACTTCGCGCCGCCGCTGACGCTTTGCCCCGCGCCCTCCCCGCTGAAAGCCTCGCCGGATTGGATGAAGAATCGTTTGCCCGAATCACCCGCCGTGCCTTGAGCGCCATGACCGACCTCTCGAAATTGGCCGCCAGCCCGCTGGCCTATCACCCGCATGTGACGGCGAGACTATCGCCATCATCAGACGGGGCGCAAGTTTTGGCGCGTGCCGCCGCCCTAAAAGCGGTACTAGCCGAGTCTATCGCCAAGCTCAAGCCCGAAGGCGAGGCGTCCTTTGGCACATCGGATGAGTGGCGGCACTATAACGCGCTGTATTTCCCGTATGCCATCGGGTTAAAACCCTATCGCGCCGATTCAAGCATCACCGACCCAGCGCATAAGGCCGCACTGACATGGTTTCAATCGCAAGTGCCAGAGCGCACGCTGCATCACTGGCAAACCGCCGCCGCCCGCTTGATTGCACAGGATTTGCGCGGCGATTTGTAGGGGCGTCAGCGTGCTGCGCCCTGCAAACAACTACGCTTTTTGGCAGTAATTGGCAGTCTTTTTCATAGATATTGCAGTGCCATTCGGGGGAAGATGAGGGTATCGCAGTCGTTTTGACTGTGCTTGACCAACATCTTTAGGAGAACCCCACATCATGGCCGCTGTCACCCTCAACACCGCTTCGCCCGTTCAACTACAGGCCGCCCAACGCGGCGCAACCGTCTTGCGTATTGATGCCGTCTATACCGAATTGATTGGCCTCGGCTTGCTGCTCGGCGGGGAAGGGATGGCCGAGGCACTGGGGTTATTGCCTATCGGCCTGTATAACCTCTTGGGTGTGGGGATGTTCCTGTATGGCATCGGCTTGTGGGTCGCGCGACCTCGCGTTGGATGGGCGTCGGAGTGCTACGCGCTCAGATTGCGGCCAATGTGGTCTGGCTGGTCGCAACCGAGGCGTTGCTTTTGCTCGGCATCGTCCCCTTCACGGGGTTGGGAATCGGCGTGCTGATCGTCGCTAACCTGATTGTGATTACGCTCACCGTCCTACAATGGCGCGCCGCCAATCGTTTAGCGTAAGGGCGCTGGTTCTAATAGCGAACGCCCAGAAGTTGCTATGGGGGGCGGGGGACATAAGCCCGGCCCATACCCATATACGCCTTATATCGAATGATTCGCCGCTGGAAGCTAAAGCATTCCGCTAGAAAACTGCTTGTAAGCCCGCTAAAGAGGCTGGTTTTCGGATTCTGACGCGGCGATTTCAATAAAATGACGGCGCGTGTAATCACCGACGATTTTGGCGTCTGGCGATAGGCCGACCACCCACTCGGTCAGCTTGCGGACGGCGAAATGCACCCCATCCGTCGGGCGCGGTGTCCCAATTGACCCCAACGACACGACGAACTCGCCGGTTTCGGGATTTAGCATCACCAGCAATCCGACCTGCTGATGGATGCTCGGCTCGACGACGAAAACCTCAATCAACAATGCGTCAGGCTTGCTAAAGGCGGCCATATAGGTGATATACAGCCCGCCTTCGGCCTGCGTCTTGAATGGGACAAATTTGGCCGCGAGGTCGGCGGGCGATAGCGGCTGGGTGATTTTCATGTGCGGCATGGCAAGCTCTCGGATGACGGGCAAATCTAGCGCGGGTTGGTCATTGCGCCGGTAGACGAAATAGTGACCGGGGCGGCCTTGCTGATAGCCCCGCGCCTCATATTTGGTCATCACGCCGACGGTACGCTCCCATCCCCACGGCTCCGGGGCGAAGGTATTGGTCAGCCCCGATGTGTCGGCCAAGAGTTCGGCGCTCATGTCGGCGTAGTCGCGGATGTCCGTCGCCAGCGTGAATAATCCGCCCGGTTTCAAGCGGCTGACCATCAAATCCAGCGTATTACGCTGAATCAGGCGGCGCTGGGCGTGACTGGTCTTAAACCACGGGTCGGGGAAGTTAACGTGAATCTCGTCCAACGTTTCCGGCTCAAACACATGCGCGAAGGCGGTCTCGGCGCGGGCGAACATCACGCGGACGTTGGGCAATTCGCCACGGTCACACGCGCCCTCAGCTTTGCGAAGGCTGATGGAGTCGATTTCGATGCCGAGGATGGACGACTCCGGCTGGCTCTTGGACAGCCAGCGCAAAAATTGACCGTAGCCGAAGCCAATCTCTAGGATGCGCGGGGCGTCCGGCGCGTGATTCGGGAACAGGTCGCCCCAAACCAGCGGCCACGGCACATGGATGGCGTCTAGGCGCGGGACGACATTGCGGGTCGGTCTAGGCATAGGTCAGGCCGTCACCTTGCACGGGTTGGTCAACGTGCCGAAGCCGTCAATCGTGACGCTGACGACATCGCCATCTTTCAAAAAGCGCGGCGGGGTTTGGCCTTTGCCAACGCCCGATGGCGTGCCGGTCAGGATGATGTCGCCGGGGTCAAGCGTCACCCAATGGCTGATGTAGCTGATGAGCGAATCGACGCGGTGCAGCATCAGTTCGGTGCTGGCGTCTTGCATCGTCTCACCGTTAACGCTGGTCGAGATGTGTAACGCTTGCGGGTCAGCGACATCGTGCTTGGTGACGAGGACAGGTCCCAACGGACAAAACGTATCCATCCCCTTAGCGCGAATCCATTGCGGCTCGCTCTGTTGCAAATCGCGGGCGCTGATGTCGTTAGCGATGGTGTAGCCGTAGACGGCTCTGAGCGCTTCTTCTGGGCTGATTTTGCTGACATGCTTGCCCATCACGACCGCCAACTCACCTTCCCAATCGACTTGTTGCGAGGCCGACTCGCTCCATGTGATGGTCTGACCGTTCCCGATAATCGAGGACGGTAGTTTGGCGAACATCAGCGGCTTTTCGGGGGTTTGATTGCCCATTTCCTTGATATGGTCGGCGTAGTTGCGGCCAATCGCAATGATTTTGCGCGGGCGCAACGGGGCGTGAATCACGCACTCAGCCAATGGAAAACGCAACGTGGTTTCGGTGGGGGTGATGCCTGCGTCAATCAGGTTGAGCATATCGAGCGTCCACGCGGCTGCGGTGACGACGCCATCGCGCAAGATGCCAACGCCATTACGGATAGGGTGAGAGAAGCTGACGAGTTGCATAAGCGGAGTCCTGAGGTTTAAGTGATGAGTGATGAGTAAGGTTTGTAGATAGCTTGGTATGTGTTGATGGATAAGCTTGGTGAAAAACGGACAGAGTGATGCAATATCTGTCGATAGACCTAAATCTAAAGTGATTATATCGCCTAAGTGGGGGCAATCTCATCACTAAGCTTTATTTCCTTGTCCGTGTCGTAATCGCATCTTTGAGCAGGGCGATACGCTCTGGGCGGTAGGTTTCTAGCTCTTTCCGCAGACGGTCAAGCAACTTAGGGGTGAAATCCAGTTCCATGACCAGTGCGGCCTGTTCGGTATTCAGACGTTCGGCCAATGCGTCGAGTTGTACGCTGTGCTGACGGTTATCCAGCAACAACGATACCAGCCGCCCGACGAGGAATCCGATGATTCCGCCGCCGATGACCCCGGCGAAAATCGCCCCGATTTCCAGCAGAAGGTTTGATCCCGCGAATCCGTAAACCGTGACGCCCAACCCTACCGCCCCGACCACCGCACCAGCGATTCCGCCGAAAATACCGGCTTCTTCGCCTCGGATTTCATCATCAATCACGATAGTACGGTCTGTTTTGGTTTTGGCAATCACCGTCGCCCGATACATCTTCAGGTCTGGTAAGCCACTGAGGTGATCGAGGGCGCGTGTGAGGACTTCGCGCTTGGCAAAAATGGCTGCCACATATTCCGTCGCCATGCGGCGGCACTCCCCTACTGGTTCTTGATGCGGGTTAGTGTATCACACGCGATGTCAAATGGGTGATTACAAGGCTATAATTTTTGCGAGTTCAGAAATTGACAGTAGCCAGTTTGCAGTTAAATCGTCAAGATAGGTGATTAGCATTGAATAAGATGAGACCCCCAACTTCACACTGCACACTTCAAACTTCCCACTAAAAAAAGAGTTTCCACATGACCGATCATTTACAATTTGTGCCGATATTGGTGGTGGGGTTCATCACCGCGCTGGCGTTGACGCCGGTCAGCCGACAGTTGGCGATGCGGCTGGGCGTGGTCGCCAAGCCCAACAACCGCACCATCCACAACGGTAATATGCCGCTTTTGGGCGGGCTTGCCATCTATATCGGGTTCACGTTGTCGCTTTTGCTGTTCAGTCCGCCGACCTATATCGCCCAATTCGCGGCTGTATTGGCCGGGGCGGGGTTCATTGCCGCCATCGGCGCGGTGGATGACCGTTACAACCTGAATATCCGCACGCGCTTCATCGCGGCTGCGGTGGCGGGGGCGTTCGTTGTGCTATCGGGCATCTCGCTCCATATCACCGGCCTGTGGTTCATTGACGGGCCGCTGACCATTTTCTGGATTATGGCGCTGACCAACGCGGTCAATTTCCAAGACAATATGGATGGCTTATCGGCGGGCAGTAGCGCGATTTCCGCCGCGTTTTTCCTCCTGATTGCGCTATCACAGGGGTTGATATTGGTCAGTTTGTTGGCGGCGGCGGTCTTGGGTAGCGCCCTCGGCTTCCTTGTGCATAATTTCGCGCCGTCGTCCACCTTCATGGGCGATATGGGCGCGTTGATGCTAGGATTCGTGCTGGCGGTCATCGGCATCAAAATCGAAATGGTCAGCCCGCCCTTTAACCCACAGTGGATTATCCCCATACTGGTGATGTGGTTGCCCGCCTTCGACATCAACCTCGTGATTTTCACGCGCATTAGCGAGGGGCGTTCGCCGGGGCAAGCGGGGCGCGACCACACCAGCCATCGCCTGATGAGTTTGGGTCTGTCGCATCGCAAGGTCTTGTTCATCTTATATGTGACCTGTGCGCTGTTCGGGCTGGCCGGACTCGCCTTGAGCATCACCGCGTCTTGGCCGTTGGCGCTGGCGTGCGTTGGCCTGATTGCCGCCCAATATTTTCTGGCGTGGAAAATCCGTAAGAACCATCAAATTAAAACCTAAACGAGACCCGATAGTATGAAAACGGATATGGCAGTGCCATGCCCCTACAGGATAGGTAAGGAAAATCGTATGCGTTATGTTGTGACCGGCGGCGCGGGCTTCATTGGCTCGCACATCGCTTATCGTTTGCTATCTGAGGGTCATCAGGTCGCTGTGGTCGATAATTTGCTCACCGGCCAGCGCAGCAATTTAGATGTGCTAACCCCGTTTGGCGATGCATTCAGCTTTCATGAGGCCAGCATCACCGACTCCGCCGCGATGTTGGACGCCTTCAAAGGCGCAGAGGTGGTCTATCATCAGGCCGCGCTCCCCAGCGTGCCGCGCAGCGTTGATAACCCGCTGGAGACGCACCTGCATTGCGCCACCGGTACGCTGACCGTGCTGGACGCCGCCCGCCGGGTCGGAGTGCGGCGGGTAGTCTATGCGGCGTCGTCATCGGTTTATGGCGAACAGCCGGGGGAGTTCAAAACTGAGGACATGCTCCCGCGCCCGATTTCGCCGTATGGGGTCGCCAAATTAACCGGCGAACTGTACTGCCAAGTTTTCACCCAAACCTACGGCCTCGAAACCGTGGTATTGCGCTATTTCAACGTGTTTGGCCCGCGCCAAGACCCAGACAGCCCGTATGCGGCGGTGATTCCGCTGTTCATCCGCGCCATGCTCAAGGGGCAAGCCCCGACCCTCAACGGGGATGGGATGCAGAGCCGCGACTTCACGTATATCGATAACGTGGTGCATGGGAATCTATTGGCGGCCAGCGCCCCGGACGCCAACGGTCAGGTGATGAACCTCGCCACGGGCGGGCGAGTCGGGCTGCTCGAATTGGTCGATAAGATTAACGCGCTGCTGGGGACGGACATCGCGCCGGTATTCGCGCCCGCCCGCAACGGAGACATCAAGCACAGTCGCGCCGCGATTGACCGCGCCCGCGACTTGTTGGATTTTTCGCCCATCGTCAGTTTCGATGACGGCCTCGCCCGCACGCTGGCCTACTATCGTACAATGGCGTGATAGGTATAAAAGTTAGGAGGTCGCCATGATAAATGATTCACCCACCCGCACGATGACCGTTGAGGAGTTTGACCAATGGGTGTTGTTGCCGGAAAACGCCGGGCGCGATTTCGAGTTCGTGAATCAGGAGATTATCGAAGTGGTCTCAAACAATCGTTCGTCCAATTATGCAGCGATTTTCACGGGTGAACTTTACGTTTTTCTCCGCGATAAAGACCTCGGCTCGTTGACCAGCTCCGACGGCGGTTATCGCATCGCGGGCGAGCGTTATATCCCGGATGTCGCGTTCATCAGCAAGGCCAAACTGCCGACTCCCACCGATGATGCCTATTTGCCCATCCCACCAGACTTGGCGGTTGAGGTGCTGTCGCCGTCGAATAGTGATGAAGAAATCCGCATCAAAGTGGTGAACTATCTCAGTGAAAATGTGGTGGTCTGGCTGGTCAACCCCACCGATAAGCGCGTTGAGGTGTATGTGCCGGGGAAGAAGGCCGTCATCTTGACCGCCGCCGATACGTTGGACGGTTCGCCCGTTTTACCGGGATTTTCGCTCCCACTCAAACTGGTTTTTAAGGAATAAATGCGCGTTTTTCACCTGATTAAAGCCGCCGGAATCGCTGGGGCAGAGCGTCATCTGCTGGATTTGTTGCCGGGGCTACGCGCCAACGGAATCGACGCCCAATTTCTGCTGCTGACCCCGCCGGGGGAGGCCGCCCAACCGTTGATTGAGGCCGCCCGCGCCCGTGACATCCCGACTCAAACCCTGAGTTTACCGCGCAGCGCCTCCCCATCTGCGCTGATGGAATTGAGCAACCTATTGCGCGACTCAAAACCGGACATCGTACACACCCATCTGATCCACGCCGATCTATACGGCACAATTGCGACGCGGCTGGCCGGAATTCGGCGGGTGATACACAGCGTTCACAACGACAACCCGCATTTTGACCGCCTGCCGTTGCGCGTGATGTTCCGGGCGTTATGGGCGCTGACAGAGCGCGGCGTGTGTATCTCACAAGCCGTGCAGCGTTATGTCCTCAAGGTTGAAGGCGCACCTGCCGACAAACTTCACCAAATTTACTACGGTTTGCCGTTGCCCGTCCCACGCTATGATCGTCAGACCATCCGCGCCGGACTAGCCGCGCAAATCCTCGATTTGCCGATAGATGGGGTTTGGGTCGGGATTTTCAGCCGCCTGATTGAGCAGAAGGGCATCCCGTATGGCCTAGCGGCGTTCGCGCAAGTTGCGTCAGAATATCCCACCGCGCATCTTTTAATTGCGGGCGACGGGGTATTGCGGGCAGACTTCGAAGCACAGGCGCAGAATTTAGGCTTGGGCGGGCGGGTTCATTTTCTGGGATGGCGGACGGATGCGCCTCAGTTGATGGCGGGCTTAGACCTGTTCCTGATGCCCAGCTTATGGGAAGGATTCGGCATGACGCTGTTGGAGGCGATGGCGCAAGCCGTCCCGATTCTGGGCAGCACGGCGGGGGCGATTCCAGAGGTGGTGCGCGACGGCGACACTGGCTTGACCGTCCCTCCGGCGGATGCGGGCGCGATTGCGGCGGCGCTGCGGATTCTGTTGGCGGACGCGGGGTTACGTCAACGGATGGGTGAGGCGGGCTTGGCGCGTTTGGGCGCACACTTCAGCGCCGAGAAGATGATTCAGGCGCATGTGGCGTTGTATGCGGGGTGAGATTTTTTATATCCACTGAAAGTGATGTAGCCTATTGCTATTCTGTATCGGATTTATTACGCCACTTGTTCAATGCTTCCCATGCTTTGGGTGTGCCAATGATTTCAAGTTTTGTATGAGCCCAATCTGATAACCTCGTCCCGTCAACATATTCTTTGTGTTTTGGCAGTTGTTGAACACACCAATCAATTGCAGCACCTAAAGCATCGGCTGTTCCTATATTGAGAAGAGCTTCCAATGCTAGGTCATGTATGTGTCTCCCCGGATGTTTTAATTCGGTATCAAGTAACAGCTTGATTAAATCAGGAACAGCCTCTTCAGCCTTCATTGCGCCGAGTGTTTCTACCGCTTCACCCCTAATATAGCCATCAGAGTCCATCAAAGCGCCAATGAGTGACTCTATAGATTCAGGATTATTGAATCTTGATAATCCCTTAACAGCAGCAGCACGAATGAGAAACTCAGGATGGTGCAATGCTTTGGCTATATGACCGATTGAAGAAGGATCTCTAATGTCACCAAGAGCCTCTATAATTAAGTTTTTGATTATTGAGGGGTTTTCAGAACTATCCAATTCAGACAACAATAATGGCACACAAGAGTTCTTAAAGCGATTTGTCATTGTTTTTTGAAAACACATATCAATACTGCTAGGCCCACCAAAATGACCTTTCTCATAGATTTTTCGCATAATTTCCATCATCATTGAGAAGGTTTCGATTCCAATATCAGCTAGCTCATACCAAATGTGAAGATGCTCGTCATGACGGTAATCTCTATAGGAAGGTTTTATGGCTTCTTGTCTTAATCTTTCACGCGCTTTGAGGTCACCTAGTTTAGCTAGAGCTGCATTAATGATGATTTGAACGTAAAAATTATCTTTATTAAGAGCGGAAGGTTCAACTAAATCTTGGAGCGGTTTAACTGCCCTAATATCCCGAATTGCACCCAAAGCTCTTACTGTACATATAAAATCTTCTGGTTTATGTAAGACATGTAACAGCGCAGGAATTGCGTTTTTCCCAAAACCCACAATAATTTCGAGAATATCAACTTGCCAATAACTTGGACAACTCGCGTAACCACCCATAATGGAGTAAATCACGGAAACACCACCTAATTGTGCCAGTGATCTTGCCGTATCTAAAATATAGTTCGCATCTCCTCTATTTTTTGCGGAAAGTAACTGTTCTTCTAACTGTCTGCGTATCTTATGCTGAATAGATAGATCAATCTCCAGCCCAGAACAAATACACTTTGAAGCAAGTATCAAGTCAAATACGGCAATTTCCATGATAAATAGATTCACATTATCAACAATGCCGCATAGTGCAATAAATACATTATCCCAATGAAATTTAACACGCTTCCAGAGTTCATCATATTTAGCTTTAAATAACATATTTTCAAAACTAAGGTTCTCAAGTGACGTAGCAGCAAAATAGGCTAACAAAGCAGGGTGAAAAAACTGAATTGTTTCTTGAAAGTGTGTATCTCCACCAAAAGTTATCTCTCTATTCTTTACTTGGATTAAGTTCAGTTTTGTAGCCAATTGAAAAAGATTTCTTACTGCGCGATTTTTTCCCAGACCCATTAAAAATCGACCTTCTATTTTATAAATACCGTAGCGGATAGCATCTTCTAGTTCTAATATCAGGGAATCGGATTCAAATTTACGCAATATTTCCAATGCTATATGACCGAAAACATTTTGCATTCGATCCAACTCTACCCAACCTTTTTCGTGACGCGCACTGCTCCATAGTTTTTTGATAAAATCATCTACTAACCTACCCTGATTACCTCGTTTTAACTCTACGCTTGTAATTAAGTTCTCAAGAGGCACATCATTCAAAAATGAGGTATCAGTGTTAGATTCGACGCGCACACTAGGATCGTTTTCGTTCACACCACGTTGGTCTTGTATGGCCTTTATCAGTGTTTTTAGTCCGTTCTCAAAATTCACAGACAAATCAACGTACTGCTTAGTCGTTAGACTCCATGGGAATTCCTCCTCATCGAGAGGTTCTTTTAAGACTACATATAACTGTCGTTCTTGCCGCTTCTTGGGATTGAGAAAATTCCACCATTCAGCTTTACAATTAGCATTGGACGCACTCTTTTTAGACAAGACAAAAATACAATAGGTACATCCATGGATGGCGGTTTGGATTCGGACATCCCAATCATCCCCAACGGTGATGTTCTTATGGTCAACCCAAGTATCGATACCAGCAGCTTCCAGTGTGTTGTGAAGCCGTGTGACAAAATCATCGTCAGGTGTTGCATGGGAAATAAAAACTAGTTCATGCGCCATATTGTTACGCCGCCCGACATTTGGCGCACAGGCCGTAGAACTCTAACAGGTGGCCGATGATATGGATGCCGGTGCTGGCTTCCAGTTGAGTCGCCAGCGCGTCAAGGCCGCAATCGTCGAACTCAATCACCGCGCCGCAGCCGGTACACACCACATGATGATGATGACCGTTCGGCAACAGCACAAATACCGGCGTCCCGCTGCTCTCGACAAAGGTCGGGCGAATCAGCGACAAGCGCGAGAGCATGTCTAGCGTGCGGAAAACACTGGCGCGGCCAATCGCCGGGTCAAGCGTCGCCACCGCGTCCAACACTTGCGCGGAGGTCATGTGTCCGCCGCCGCGCTCCAACGCCTCTAAGACGGTCTGGCGGGCGTGGGTGATTTTATAACCCGCGTCGCGCAGGCGTTGAAGTCGTTGAGAATCGGTCATGATTCGTCACACCTGATAATGCGGATAAAATCGGCGTGGTAGGTGGCGGCTGCGCCAGCGGGGCGCACCTGCACGCGGATTCGGTAGCCGGGGAT
>Ga0163147_10005510_pt1 | contig 15363 bp, 10 predicted proteins | sample OliLakLV19MP6G1_FD_148597 | JGI IMG/M metagenome (GOLD analysis project Ga0163147, IMG submission 148597) | Freshwater microbial mat bacterial communities from Lake Vanda, McMurdo Dry Valleys, Antarctica- Oligotrophic Lake LV.19.MP6.G1 | ecosystem: Environmental > Aquatic > Freshwater > Lake >...
GCCGGGCTTGAGGGCATCCATCGCTTGTTTGTAGGCGTCGAAGCCGAGGAAGCGGCGATCTTGGGGAACGTCGACTTTTTCGCCGAATTGCGTTTTGAGCCTGTCGTAGTTGCTGTTCAGCTTCTGGGGCACGACATCGGCGATGGCGACGAGCTTGGTGGGTCCGTTGTCGACGGAGAGGGCGTTGGCGGCGGCTCCGGTGCCGCGGCCGCCGGCACCGATGAGGGCGACTTCGACGGTGTTGTTTTCGGCGGCGTGGACGTGGGGGAGTGTTATGCCGGCGAATGCGGCGGCTGTGGATGCAGTTAGAAAATGACGGCGGGAATTCTCACTCATGAGTGGCAGGATCCTTTCTACGAGGTCAGCATATCGCATATGGATCCGGCGCGCCGCGAACTGTTCGCTTTGGGTTGCTTGCGCGAGAGGGTCAAGCCCCGGCGACTGCTGGCAATACTATAGTGTTGGTGGCACCCCAGCCAGTGGTTCAAGCTTTGATCGAGTTCCTCGCGGGCTCTCATTCGCCTTTCCGGCATGTCGGTCCAGCAATTTCAAGATCTCCTGAGATTGCGCATGGTCAGCGTCTGCCGTCCGCCATCCGTTTCTGAGCTTGCGCAGAAAGCAACGAGCAACTCAGAACAATAAGACTCAGCACAATCCTCATCCATGCATTCTACGCGATAGGCGCTAAACTAGAAGCAACCCACCCGCGAGAAGAAACGGCAGCGTCCCAATCATCTATGCTTGATCGCATCTCCGTGCACGGAGCAAGGCAGCACAATCTTAAGAACATCGACGTCGAGATTCCACGCAACACTTTTACGGTGATTACGGGGCTTTCCGGCTCCGGCAAGTCCTCGCTTGCGTTCGACACCATTTACGCCGAAGGCCAGCGGCGCTACGTCGAAACTCTCTCGCCGTACGCGCGCCAGTTTCTGGATCAGATGGAACGCCCCGAAGTCGATTCCATCGACGGGTTGTCGCCGGCGATCTCGATCGAACAGAAGACCACCAATCGAAGTCCGCGATCGACCGTCGGCACGATCACCGAGATCTACGACTATCTGCGCCTGCTGTATTCATCCATTGGGATTCCGCATTGCCCGGATTGCGGTACAGAGATCGCCAAGCAGTCGCCGGAACAGATCTTGCAGCAGATCATGGAAACGCAGAAAGACGAGCGGATCATGATTCTCGCGCCGATGGTGCGCGGACGCAAGGGCGAGTATAAGAAAGAGATCGAGAAGCTGCAGAAGTCCGGATATGTGCGTGCGCGCATCGACGGCGAACTGCGTGCGCTCGACGAAGAGATCGCGCTCGACAAGCGCAAAAACCATACGATCGATGTCGTCATCGACCGGCTGATCATCAAACCGGGCATCGAAAAGCGGCTTGAAGAATCGTTGGCTAAGGCGTTCAAACTTGCTGAAGGTCTGGTCATTGTCGCGATAGTGGACGGTGCAGAGAGGCTCTATTCGCAGAAGCTGGCGTGTCCTGAGTGCGGCACGAGCGTGCCGCAGTTGGAACCGCGATCGTTTTCGTTCAACTCGCCTTATGGCGCTTGCGAGAACTGCAATGGGCTGGGCTCGAAGTGGTCCTTCGATCCAGACAAAGTGATTGTGGATTCGGCAAAGGCGCTTTTCGAAGGCGGACTTGGACCGGGCGCGTCGTCGCAGACGATGAACATCCTGGTGCAAAACGCCGCCAACAAAGCGAAGATCGATTGGGGATCGCCGTTTGAGCAACTGGCGCCGAAGCAGCAGCAGTATTTGCTCGAAGGCGGCCCCGGATATCCGGGTATTTTAGGGATTCTCACAAAGACCTTCGAGGAAAGTGGCGAAGCGTATCGCGATCACTTAATGGAATATATGTCGCCTGCGACTTGCGCGGTATGCAAAGGCAAGCGGCTGCGTCCGGCATCGTTGGCGGTGCGGATGAAGGGCATCTCGATTGCCGAATTCACTGGCAAGTCGTTGAAGACCTCGTTGGCAATCTGCAAGAGTTGGAAGCTCACCGATCGCGAGAAACAAGTAGCGGCGCGGCTGGTGGAAGAGATTCAGCATCGGATGGAATTTCTGGATGCCGTCGGGCTTGACTATCTTTCTTTGGAACGTTCGGCGGCGACGCTCAGCGGCGGTGAGGCGCAGCGCATCCGGTTGGCCACGCAGATTGGTTCGCGATTGCGCGGCGTCCTCTATGTGCTCGATGAGCCTTCGATTGGCCTGCATCCGCGCGACAACGAGCGACTCATTCAGACGCTCACGCATTTGCGCGATCTCGGCAACACGGTGCTCGTGGTCGAGCATGACGAAGAGACGATCATGCGGGCGGACTATGTGATCGATCTGGGTCCTGCGGCTGGGCGGTTGGGTGGCACTTTGATGGCGCAAGGTAAACCTGCCGATATAGCCGCGAATCAGTATTCATTGACCGGCCAGTATTTGTCAGGCACCCGTAAAATCGAGGTTCCGAAGCAGCGACGTCCTGGAAATGGCGAGAAGATTATTATCCGCGGGGCGACCGAGCACAACTTGAAGTCAGTGGACGCGGAGTTTCCGCTGGGCACGCTGACGGTGGTTACGGGTGTTTCAGGAAGCGGCAAGTCGACACTGATCAACGACATTCTGTATCGCTCGCTGGCCAAGGAGATCTATCGCGCAAAAGCGGAGCCGGGCGCGCATGTTTCGATCGGCGGACTCGAGTTTCTCGACAAGGTCGTGGAGATCGATCAGTCGCCGATTGGACGCACGCCGCGTTCGAATCCGGCGACCTATACGGGCGTGTTCACGCCGATTCGCGAACTCTATTCGATGCTGCCGGAATCGCGCGAGCGCGGATACAAGATGGGGCGGTTCAGTTTCAACGTCAAGGGTGGACGCTGTGAGGGCTGCCAGGGTGACGGCCTAAAGCGCATCGAGATGAACTTTCTGCCAGACGTTTATGTGATGTGCGATACCTGCCGGGGCAAGCGTTACAACTACGAGACGCTGCAGGTGAAGTTCAAGGGTAAGTCGATTTCCGATCTCTTAGAGACCACGGTTGAGGACGCGTTGCCGCTGCTGGAAAATTTCCCGCTGATTAAATCGAAAATTGAGACGTTGGCGGCGGTGGGGCTGGGATATCTGCACCTGGGGCAGTCGTCGACGACTCTGTCTGGCGGTGAGGCGCAGCGCATTAAGCTAGCGCGCGAGTTGTCACGGCGGCAGACCGGGCGGACGATGTATATCCTCGATGAGCCGACTACGGGGCTACATTTCGAGGACGTCAACCGGTTGTTGGAAGTGATCCAGCGGCTGGTGAGCTTTGGGAATACGGTGATCGTGATCGAGCACAATCTGGATGTGATCAAATGCGCGGATTGGGTGATCGATCTGGGTCCCGAGGGTGGCGATGGGGGCGGAACGATTGTGGTGGCGGGCACGCCGGAACAGATCGTGAAGAACAAGAAGAGCCATACGGCGCGTGCGTTGGCTCCTTTGTTGGCGCGCGGCTGAGCACGCCCGTCGTCAAAATCTGCGTTGGTCGGTCTTAGACAATATGCTCTTTCCTTTGTTGTTGATTCTTCTTCTGCCCGTTGTGGCCTGATTGTTTTGGCAGATGGAAATACACTATATTGCCGCACAAAAGTCGGCGTTGTGACGGATTCCTGGTTCCGGTTGACGCGAAAGCCGGATGGAGGGGTCAACGTAGTTCCGGCGCGCGAATTCTTGGTGGATGTGAATGACGCGGGCTCCGTAGAAGCCGCTTCGAGGTTCGCCCAAGGCAAACAATGTGGCTCGTCGGGCAGCACCTGTTTTTTGGCGCCCTCGTGTTCAGGCGGGTTCGTGGTTGCCGCACCAAACGCTTTGGGGTTCTCGGGCGGCTATGCCCGGTATACGTTCGTGCGACTCGACGGGACCGGCAAACTGGCCTGGATCGAGCAGGACTTCGCCTGCAGCTCATTCATAGGGAATCCACCGACACCACCGCTACAGGCAGGGCTCCACAACGCTGAGACCATGGTTCCGCTGGCGGCGGCGGGCGTGACGGTTCCGGCTGGGTCCGTGCTGGCCAATCGCGCAGTGGGGCGGCGGATGGTTGTGGAATCGCGCGGCGCGTTGCTGCGGAATGCGGGATGGTTGCAATGGTGGTCGGCGGGGCGGGTTGCAAGCGGTGGCACACAGAGATGCAGCTTTGGAGGCGGTGACCGATTCCACCGGATGCCAGATTGTGTGTCGCACGGCGGCATCGACGCGTTGGCTCGATTGCCGGGACGCGTCCGCGGATAACGACCTGAGATTCACGAGCTAAATGGACGCACTTTCGACAGACGGCAGAATGCTTGCCTATGTGGACTCGACCGGCGATCTCGCGGTTTACGATCGCGCAACACGAGGTTCGATCAGCGGACTGTTTCCCGTTGGGGCTGGCACCATCGAGTCGATTGCAGTGGGCGGCGAGCGTTCGTTGTTTGTTTCGTCCTACGGTGCCGGGCTCTTGCATATGGATTTATACACTGGCGAAGTAACGACGCTGGTGTCGATTTTGCCGGAACTTTCCGGCGCGATAGCCAAAAGCGCTCCTCTATACATTTCTTGCCCGCTTTACTGCTACGGTCCAATAGAACCTGTGTATATGGTCTCGCCGGGGGCGCGACTGCCCGTTGGGACCGGAAGCGGCCTGTATCTCGACGACTGGACTTGGAGCATCGGGGGCAGCAGCAGTTCACACGAGTTGCATCAAGTTCCGTCTGGGATTTCCGGACGACACACCGGGACGGTCACCCGCCCCGACCTGCCCTGGTTCGCTTTGAAGTTCATGGTTTGGGTGCAGCCCCGCGAAGTCGCATGCTTTGGGTCGTATCATCTGGACGACTTCCATGGCGTGGCGACGGAGAATCCGGCAAAAGTGGGCGAGACGATTCGAGTTTACATGACGGGCTTGAGCGGCGTGACCGCGGTTCCGTTTCAACAACCGAACCCGGAAGGGATCGCGGTGGCGAATCCGCCGGCACTGGCGGATTCCGGGGCCCCCGAGATTCTTGCCTTTGTACTCACGCCAGGAGACATCGGGGTCCAACATGTCGATCTGAGGGTTTTGCGGCCGTCTACGCAGGATCGGCTGTTCGATCCGATGGTTTCGCAGTACGGATGCGCGCCACCGCCGGTTCGTTAAGATCGCATGAAGTTTCATTCATGAATCCTTTTTCTTTTTATAATCAACAGCATACAAGAACATCTTGTCACTCCTTGACAACGTGTGCTAATAATTAAGTAGAGTCCATCTGGGTTCGGACTCTGTGTAGTTTTCCGTTTGCGCCGGTCTCGCGCGATTCGCAAGACGCCCGGACAGGCGAACGACCCATCAGACGTTACTGGAGGTTGTACTCATGAATATTCGTCCGCTCTATGACCGCATTGTGATCAAGCGGTCCGAAGAGAAGGAAAACAAGGTCGGTGGATTGTTTATTCCCGACTCTGCGAAAGAAAAGCCGCAGGAAGCCGAGGTAGTCGCTGTCGGTCGAGGCAAGCGTCTCGAAGACGGCACGATTGTGCCGCTCGACGTGAAAGTCGGCGACACCATCCTTTTCGGCAAGTATTCCGGTTCGGACATCAAGATCGATGGCCAGGAATACATGATTATGCGTGAAGACGAAGTGCTCGGCATCGTCGAGACCAAGTAGTTACTAAGAGGAAAGAGGAATCCAAACATGCCAGCCAAGCAAGTACTTTATGGTGAAGCAGCCCGGCAGAAGATCCTGTCTGGCGTCAACCAGCTCGCCGATGCCGTGAAGGTCACGCTCGGACCCAAGGGCCGCAATGTGGTTCTTGAGAAAAAGTTCGGTGGACCTACGATTACCAAGGACGGTGTCACCGTTGCCAAGGAAATCGAACTGCGCGATCCGCTCGAGAACATGGGTGCCCAGATGGTGCGCGAAGTGGCGTCCAAGACCAGCGACATCGCCGGTGACGGAACCACCACCGCGACGATTCTCGCCCAGGCGATCTTCCGCGAAGGCGTGAAGTCGGTTGCCGCCGGTGCGAACCCGATGGCCCTGAAGCGCGGTATCGAAAAGGCCGTTGCTGTGGTTGTCGAAGAAGTCCGCAAGGCCGCGAAGCCGGTTTCGGGCGACATGATCGCTCAGGTCGGAACCATTTCCGCCAACGGCGATGCGACTATCGGCAACATCATTGCGGAAGCGATGAAAAAGGTCGGCAAAGACGGCGTCATCACTGTCGAAGAGTCGAAGACCATGGTCACCGAACTCCAGACCGTTGACGGCATGCAGTTCGACCGCGGCTACCTTTCGCCCTACTTCATCTCCGATCCGGACCGTATGGAATGCGTCCTCGAGGACCCGTACATCCTGATCCACGAGAAGAAGATCAGCAACATGAAAGACCTGCTTCCCGTTCTCGAGCAGATCGCCCGCAGCGGCAAGCCGTTGCTCGTGATCGCGGAAGAAGTGGAAGGCGAAGCGCTCGCGACCCTCGTCGTGAACAAGCTCCGTGGCACCCTGAACGCCTGCGCCGTGAAGGCACCGGGCTTCGGTGACCGCCGCAAGGCAATGCTCGAGGACATCGCGATCCTCACCGGCGGCCAGGCGATCTTCGAAGAAACCGGCATCAAGCTCGAAGGTGTCCAGTTGAAGGACCTCGGCCGTGCGAAGCGCGTGACCGTGGACAAGGACAACACCACCATCATCGATGGCGCTGGTGAAGCGAAGACCATCGAAGGCCGCATCAAGCAGCTCCGCGCGCAGATCGAAGAAACCACTTCGGACTACGATCGTGAGAAGTTGCAGGAGCGCCTCGCGAAGCTGGCCGGTGGCGTTGCGGTGATCAAGGTTGGCGCCGCGACCGAAACCGAAATGAAGGAAAAGAAGGCACGCGTCGAAGACGCGCTGCACGCAACCCGCGCTGCCGTCGAAGAAGGCATCGTTCCGGGCGGCGGCGTGGCTCTGCTCCGCGCAGGCAAGGCGCTGGCTGGCATGGACGTGACGGGCGACGAGCGTACGGGTGTGAACATCATCCTGCGCGCTTGTGAAGAGCCTGTGCGTCAGATCTGCGGAAACGCCGGTTTCGAGGGTTCGATCATCGTGGAAAAGATCCGTCAGAACGACGAATTCAACTACGGTTTCAACGCTCAGACCGAAGAGTACCAGGATCTGGTTGCCAACGGCGTGATCGATCCGGCCAAGGTTACCCGCTCGGCGATGCAGAACGCATCCTCGATCTCGGGACTCATGCTGACCACGGAAGCGATGATCTGCGAGATTCCGGAGAGGAAGTCTGCACCTTCCGGCGGCGGTGGCGAGCACGGCCCGGGCGGCATGGACTACTAAGTCCAGCCTTCCATCTCTTAGTTAGCTCGAAAGACAGAAGCCCGCCCTTGGACGAGAGTCCTGGGGCGGGCTTTTTGCCGGTTGTAGCGACATACGGCGCCTAGTCTGCGCGTTTTTTGTTTGACTGCCTAATCCTGCTGGCCGAGTCTCGCGACTAAGGGGTGGAGGCGGCGATGCAGAACGCGTCGTCGATCTCGGGCCTCATGCTGACCACGGAAGCGATGATCTGCGAGATTCCGGGGAGGAAGTCTGCTCCCGCCGGCGGCGGTGGCGAGCACGGCCCAGACGGCATGGACTACCTAGTCCTTCGCTGTTCTCGGTTGGAAAGTAAAGGCCCGTCTCCGAAAGGGGTACGGGCTTTTGTAATTTTGCACCTTGTCATGTCGCCTTTCCCCACACGTTTCCGATTCTTCAATCAAGCGCCGATGGCTTGATGCCTAGACGCAGCGAGCCAATGTCGGTCGGTTAAAGGGGGGGGTGGCTATGTTAACAAAAGCGCAACTGCGTGTATACAAGAACTGGGTAGGCGAGAGGCCAGTCGAAATTCGAAGTTCGGCGTTTCACGCCGGTGGGTGGCATGAGGTGTTTCCGGATCACGAGCCGTTTCCGGAATGGGCTCACTCCGTCCGCAACTACTTCAATGAGACCCCGGCTTCGCTTCGGCTCCATTTTCAGAAAGGTCGCCCTCCAGGGAGTCTGCCCAGGTTCTACAGTTCCCCTTTAGGACCGACCGCTCTTCCCGCAGGGCTGCAAGCTTTGGCTCTAACGGGGGACACCTATCAGGACGAGAGTGGGCTCATTTGGTACCAGATGAGCACGGCCGGAGCAGTCTATCACTATCCTGGCGATGTCACGTTCTATAAAAAACTCGACGCGGGCGCAAAATACCAGTCGTTCATGCCCGTCTTCAAACTGATATCTCCCGACGAAACCGGCGGTTCCCGGGAAATCATCGTCCGAAATTGGATGACCAACTATGTCCCGCTTACTAACATCGAATGGGGCGAAGAAACGATCGGCAAGGGCGAATGGGTAAGTATCATTGCCAAGACCGTATTCGACAAAGCTTACGAAGGATCCTATAACTACTCCGAAACCGTGATGAAGGGTTTAGATGCTCACGAATATCGGGACGTGAAGCCGCATAAGAATAACCCGGTCTACAAAAACCCGATCCACCCATGGACCAAGATCGAAGATCGCAGGTTCCCACTAAACCCGATGGCCAGGTAGAGTAGGGTTAGTAGGGTTCTGGTTGCTTGCGGCGTCATCGATCCGGCCAAGATGACCCGCTCGGGGATGCAGAACGCATCCTCGATCTCGGGACTCATGCTGACCACGGAAGCGATGATCTGCGAGATTCCGGAAGGAAGTCTGCTCCTTCCGGCGGCGGTGGCGAGCACGGCCCGGGCGGCATGGACTACTAAGTCCTTCGCTGTTCTCGGTTGGAAAGTAAAGGCCCGTCTCCGAAAGGAGGCGGGCTTTTTGGATTTTCGGGGGCAATCGGATTCCGGCGGTGCCTGAAGCAACGCGACGGCGGGATACTATACTTCGCCGTGTCTTTTTCTCGAGAGTCTTTGGATTTCGTCTTGCGTCATCACAACGGCCTCAATCGGCAAGCCCATGAAGACGAGCAGCGCATCCATGCTGGGTGCAGGGGGGAAACGGTGGCCGCCGAAGTGTTTGCCACGGGACGCCGACGGACCGAACTGGTTCCAGATTAACTCCCGTTGGGCGTCGTTCAGCCCAACGTATTTCGCGTTGCTACCATTTTTCAGAATCTTCGCTTCCTTCTGCAGATGGTTTGAGATCATTCCCCAAAGGTGTACTCTTTTGATCTCATCCATGTCACGGGGTGTGAAAATCTGCGGCAGAGGAAGGTTGGATTGGGCCGTTGTATACATGCTGCCGTTAAAGCCCTGGGTCTGGCGGCGATGCTTCTCAATCGCGAGATAGTATCTGGTGGCTTCGACCACGGCCTGCATTCGATTGGCCGAATCGACGACCTCTTTGACCGCCTTGCTGGTTACGTCCGCGTCTGCCAATTCCGGCGGTGGCGTCGACTCGGGCACAAGGTTGTTGACCGCTGACGATATGTCCTTCGCAGCCCCACTGACCTTGCCGTGGACCTCCGCGGCCTTTTCGCCGAAGTTGTAGGTAGTGCGAATGGCCAAAGTTAACGTTGCGGAAATTGGAGCGTTCTGATTCCATCGATTTGCGATTCTGACGGCCTTTTCCGCCGTCTGCACGATCTGCGCGAATCTGACCAAAGGAATAAGTTGTTGCGCCAGGGCCCATCCCAGATCGAGGATTCCCGCCAGCATCGACGGCGATGCCGGTGTATCTCGGAATTTCAGGAACTCGTCGCGAGCTCCGTTGAGCATACCGATGCTGGCAATCATGTTGTTACTGAAGCGATCGCGAAAATTGGTCGTGTGACCGAATGCAAGATCGTAGTCAAGATCGACGTGTGGTTTACCCAAGTCAGCCCCCTATCCACTCAATCGAAAAACGGCGGTGCCGGATGACAACTCGACACAACAAAAGCGGAACGGTGGCGGATGATGTTCTTCCGCTTGACGTTGCGAACAATCAGTTCCTGGGGACCCTCCGGTGCCGTCGGGCGAAATGTACTTGAACACAGGCATCGAGTTATAGGTCGCAAGCGCGGCTGCTGCCTTCTTACCCCAAGTGACATCGCCCGCAAAGTGATAGATAGAGCCAACTTTGTCTATCTCGAACCACGGCTTCCGGTTTTCATCGAGATAGACAAACCCGGTGAGGGCGAAGGCGTGCAATCCGACAGGAACGGAGACCCAGGAGAATCCGGGTAACCGGATGTGCGTCGGCAGTCGATTCTTCATGCGCTGCATGTATAGCTGGGCTGATTCGGATCCGAGCAATTTGAGAGAGATGGGCGTCTCGTTGAAGTAATTTCTCACTCGACTGGGCCATTCGGGTAGCACGTCAACGTCGCGGGTCTTCGGAATCGGTATTCCATGTAAGCCACCCATCTCTATCCCGATGATGCGCGCGAACACCCAACTCCATCCGCCCGCAGCAAAAACGTGCTTGCGAATCTCCACAGGGCTTTTGCCCTTCCAGTTTTCGAATTTGCTCAGATCTGAGATTGTCATTTTCCCCCCCCGACTTTCTGGTCGAAGATGAGCATTGGAAACTGACACCGTCTATCGTGAAACCGCGAGCCTAACCGCCTCCGCCGTGAGCGGGTGCGCATTCCCCAGCGAACTACGGAGATGTTCCGTCGCGGCGCGATACAAGTTTTGAGCCTCTTCCCGCTCCCCTTGCGCCTGCATCGCGCGGCCAAGCGCGAGGCAGGCCCGTCCCAAATCGCTCGAGAACGAATCCGCAGGCCTGCTCGCCCGCAACAGCTCGTAGGACCTCTGCGCATCCGCGAGCGCGCCGGCGACATCATCAAGCTTCAATCGAAACTGCGAACGCCTGGTGAGTAGGGTCGGAAGGAAATCCTTGCCTTCCTGCCGGGACTCGATACATTCCTCCGTCAAGTTCACCGCAAGGTCCCCCAAGCGCAATGCCTCGCGCCACTCACCCCGCGCGTAGGCCGTCAACGACCGTAGCGACGCCTCGGACGCGAACGCCACGTGGCCCGCCGGATACAGGCGCCGGTTCAGCGGAGCCAACTCTTCGATCACGCGCGACGCCTGATCCAGCTCGTTGAGATTCCGGTGAATCGCATTCTGCACAAACAGCGACTGCAGCACAACCACCGCAAGCCCGGCCTGCTTTGCGCGATCGCGGGCCCGGTGCACGTAATCGTTTCCCTCGCGATCCCGCCCCAGCGCCGAGAGAACGCGCCCATAGTTCAACAGCAGCATGGGGGAAACCGCGTCCTCTCCTTCGCTCGCCTTGCCGATCTCAATCGCGCGCCGAAAAATCTTTTCGGCCTCGAGTTCCCGCCCAAGCAGATTGAGCGTCAGCGCCCAATTATTGAACAGCGTTCCTGCCCGTTGCGTCTCGTTGCGGCCTAGCGCCTTCATCAGCGCATCGGCCTCTTCCGAAGTGGCGACCGCCTGTTGCAACTGCCCGTCGCCGCGGTAGGATTCGGCGAGATCCAACAACGCCGACAGGTCCGCCACCCGTGAATGGTAAGGCGCGCGCTTCAGTTCCTCGCGGGCTGCAAGAAGGTATGAAATCGCTTCCGGCCCTGCGCCTATGTGACGTGAGACAAAACTTGCTTCTTTGAAGCAATAGGATCGGTCGAGTGCGTATGCCGGCTCAGCGGGAAGCTCTCGCAGGCCCTCGTTCCAGAGTTCCTTCGCTCTCGCATTCTGGCCGTTCTCCACGGCGATGGAGGCCATCGCGCACGAAGCCCGCGCCCGGGTGGGCGCGTCGGGTAAAGCGCGAGACCGTTGGTACGCCCGTTCAAGCACCCGCTTCGCGCGGTCGGCGGCATCGGCAGCCTTGTACTGCTGGCCAATGGAAATGAGCAATGACACATGGCTGGCGGGATTGGTTTCGGCCTGCCGTTCCACAATGTGTTCCGCTTTACCCAGCAACTCAAGAACTGTGAACGGCTTGCCCATCGGCGCCGCATCGTAAAGCAGAAAAGCGTCCAGATCACTGATCTCTTCGGCACGCGCCAGTTGCCGGAAGGCAAAATCCCGCTGCGCCTGCGCCGTTCGCGACTGAGACCACGTCGCAAGCGCGCCAGCGATTGTTGCAAGCACTGCGAAAACACCCAGTGCCGTCGCCGCGCGATTTCGGCGCACGAATTTGCGCAGCGTGTATATTGCGCCCGGCGCGCGCGCCAAGACTGGCTGATCGAACAAGTATCGCTCGATGTCTGCCGCGAACTCGCTTGCCGAAGCGTAGCGGCGCGTCCGATCCCGGTCCAGAGCCTTCAGCGTGATCCACTCCAGGTCGCCCTTCAGGAGTCTCCTCAAATCCTCGGCAGAAGCCGCCCGATTCCGCGCAATCCCGTCGAGTTCCTCCCCGGTCATCCGGCGGACCCGCGCCAGCGGGCTCATTTCATCGGTACCGTGGCCCGCCGCCGCGTCTCGCGGCGTCACACCCGTCAGCAACTCATAGAGCAGGACGCCCATCGAATAAATGTCACTGGTGCTGTCAATAGCCTCTCCACTCTCTTGCTCCGGACTCATATAGCGAGGCGTGCCGATACGCGCGCCGGCTTCCGTATGCGAGGTGTTGCCGCTCAGGCCGGCATTCACGGCCTTCGCGATACCGAAGTCAATGACCTTCGGCACGGCGCCGCCGTCCTGTTCGATCACAAGGATATTGGAAGGCTTCAGATCCCGATGAATCACACCCTTCTGGTGGGCATGCTGCACGCCCGCGCAAACCTGTTGAAAGATCCGCAGCCTTTCCTTGCAACTGAGGCGCCTCGAATCGCAATATTTCGTAACTGGCTCGCCAGCGGCGTATTCCATCGCGAAGTAGGGATGCCCTTCGCCGGTGACACCGGCATCGTACAAGCGGGCGATGTTTGGATGTTCCATCATCGCCAGTGCCTGGCGTTCGTAAGCAAACCGCGCGATCAGGCTCTTGCCGCCAAGCAACCGGATCACCTTGATCGCCAGTTGCCTTTTAACGGGCTCGGTCTGATGCGCGAGGTAGACGATTCCCATGCCGCCTTCGCCCAGCGTCTCAAGCACTTGATATGGTCCGATCGCTTCAGGCTGTTCCGCGCCCGGGAACGCAACGCCAGCGTCAAGGAAATCGCCCAGATGTCGTTGCTCTTCGAGTAACGCCCGGAGTTCCGCACCAAGCGCGGGATCGGCAGTGCTTAAGGACGCAAGATAGTCCTCACGGCTGGACTCGTCCAGGGTGAGCGCCGCATCCAAGTGCGGACTGACCTTGCGCCATTGCTCCGGACTCAAATTTGACATCGTCGTCCCATCCTTAAACTGGGAATCGAAATCTGCAAGGCTAAACCGACAAATCCGCGCGAATGGACCGGTGCAGAAAAATCCGCGCTTTCTCCCACTGCCGCAGGATGGTCCGCTCCGAAACCCCGCGCATGATTGCGATTTCCGTAAACGCGAATCCACAGAAGAACTTCAGATCGACCAATTCGGCCAGGGCGGGCTCCGCCTTTGCCAGTTCATCGAGTCCGTCACTAAGCTGAGTCAATTCCCGGATGCCGGAAGAAACCAGGCCATCGTTGGTCTCAATCGAAGTGATTTCGAAAAGGCCTCCGCGTTTCTGGGCGCGGCGGTTGCGGACGTGATCGATGATCAGTCCGCGCATAGCCTTGGCGGCATAGGCGAGAAATTGTGGCCTGTCGGCGAACGCCGTACCTTCCCTGACGGAGATGCTCAGGTACGCTTCATGCAGCAGCGTGGTGGGAGACAGCGTCAACTGCCCGGAAGATCGCGCCAATTCGCGCCGGGCAACCCGGTGTAATTCCGCGTAAAGTTCCACGAAGATCGCCTCATTCGCGGAGGATTCGCCCTGCCTCGCTGCGGCTATCAGTGAGGTTAGCGTCTGTTGCGGTAGAGCCATCACTATCAATATAACGCCGCCGGCATGATCCATTCCTTGCAAGGCGACCCGCTCGGCCCTGCAGAACGCGTCCTCGATCGCCCGGCTTGATGCTGACGACCGAAGCGATGATGTGCGAGATCCCGGAGAAGAAGTCCGTTCCCTCCGGCGGCGGTGGTGAGCACGGCCCGGGCGGCATGGACTACTAGTCCTTCGCTCTGTTGTTTTGAGAAAGCCCGTCTCCGCAAGGGGGCGGGATTATTCGCGTTAGCATTGCTGGAATGGAAACCGAAGAACATCGCCCCCCCCAAGGTCGAGCCGAAGCACGTTGACGAGCTTGCAAACATCTTCTCTTCGTCAGCCTTACTCTTGCGACCGCTTCGGTGATTGTCGTTCTGGCACTCTCGCCCTCGATCACGAAGAAACGTATTCTGAAAGACGAGATCCCGAAACTCAAGACGTTTGAAACGAGTGTGACTGAGAACCTCTTGAATCCCTTATTCCAAAGCCGTTCTGTCCGAATCGACTTTCTCTCGGACATAAAGAGCCAGTGCGTTGTCGCGAGTGTTCCCAATGTACTCCCTCGCACCACCGCCCGATCCGCCCGATCCACGCGTGGATGTCGAGGAGACCGCGTATGCCGACGACCGAATCCTGGCTCGATGCTGACCTTCAGCTCAGGCACGCAAGGCTATTGACAAATTGGCTATGGCCGATCAATGGCGTTACTGGCACGTGGCAAACTGCGGATTCCTGTGGCACGACAAAACGTATTTCCAAGTTAAGTATCGTTGCGGAACCACAAGAAGGCTGTCCCTCGCTGGTGGCAAAGGTGGCGCAACCAGTCCAATCCAATGAATTGACCATCATGTACTGGCCAAGCATTGCGGACCGACGCCCTGTTGCTTGCCCCCGAAAAGCAGATGTTCTGGATCCCTTCAAGTCAGATACAAGAGGCTTGAAGGTTTGCTCGAGCCTTTCGGCTCTCGGTTTCCAAATCTGACTGATCTGCTTCCATCGCCGCAGGAAATGACTATTGAGGAACTGAGCAATTCACTTACTGGGGGAGGGCGAGAAATTATGGTGAAAGTTCTTGGCGTTGAAGTCCCCCTCAACGGACCGCCCTACGTCGTTGGGATTCTCGCAGGGAAGCGATGGTACGAGTTCCTATCTGCGGCGTACCGCGGGGGGGTCGGATCTCAGTCACTCCTTGCTGGAGCGGTGGCTGTTCGAGGAAGAGCACTGGCCCGAAGACGTGGCCCACTCGCTGGCAACCGAGTACGACAAATCCAAAACGATGTTCCAGGTTTTTCTCGCGAGCTGATCTTGGAAGCGTCCAGGCCATCGTCCAAGGACCTCGCCGAGGAGATCGCAGCCTGTCCGCGTCCAGTTGTCATTGTCGACACATGTTCGCTTCTCGATGTGTTCCGGTCCGCTTTCCGGAACGATGTCGAGGTTGCCATCCTGAATGCTGCCTTGGACTTGGTGGACGATGTTCAGTCCGATCACCCCAAGACATGGGTGGACCCGTCACATCTTTTAGCGAGCTACTCCGCCTG
>Ga0163147_10005512_pt1 | contig 15359 bp, 8 predicted proteins | sample OliLakLV19MP6G1_FD_148597 | JGI IMG/M metagenome (GOLD analysis project Ga0163147, IMG submission 148597) | Freshwater microbial mat bacterial communities from Lake Vanda, McMurdo Dry Valleys, Antarctica- Oligotrophic Lake LV.19.MP6.G1 | ecosystem: Environmental > Aquatic > Freshwater > Lake >...
CCTCCACGCTCGTCAGCCGCCCGAGCCCGTCGTACCGATACCGCATCACCACCCCGCGCCCATCGACCCGCTCCGCAATCTGGCCCGAAAAGTTGTACCGAAACCGCAGTGTCGCCGTCGAGCTGCCTGCAAAGCACATGATGGCGATGGCCAGCACAAACAACTTGTCTATAATGGAACTTCGCCCTGTCATAAACATGAGTGATATACGATAACAATTATCTCGCAGCCCCATATTGTTCCCGCGTCATCGAAACAAGACACAGCTTCGCGCGTCGCCGCGCTATTCTTTGGCGCGGCCAAGATTGCCGTCGCGCAGCAGGCTTCGTGATGCCTCGCTGACTCGCCAGTCGACACCCGCTTCTAAAACCAAACAGAGTACCCCGCACGGCTCGACGCGACGTGGTAATACATTAGCAAATTCATCATAATATTTGGGATCTCCAGCTGCACTTCTATCTTCAAAGCAATGAATCGGCAGAAGCTCTCCCAATTCAAACGGTCGGTTTGATAAATGCCTTACTACTCCACGGTTCCAGAGTGTAGGCACTGAAATTATAGGAGGTAACAATAATTCGTCCACAAAGAGACGATCAGGCGGATTGGGCTCAGCGTGGTACTGTCGGAATATGTAAAGTAATATTCCGTCTTGCGGCACGGACTTCCAACGTTGATAAGCGGCATTTACGGCAATAACACGCCCAAAGATCCATCCGAGAGTCGGTGCGTGAGAGGCGAAGATGTCTCCCTTGGCCGGGTTGTGACGGCTGCGGGGAAGTCGATCCAGGAACCGGGGTCGGATACTTGCCATAGTCTACTTCCAACCGATCCGCACGTTGTTTCGCATCAACCAACTCGTGCCCGCGTGGATAGCGGAAGAGTAGTCAAGTTGCTTATTGCCAATACTCTTGCTCTTGTTCTCGAACTGTGGATTAGAAATGATAAGCACAGTTTCGATAGCCATGGCAAGTCGACGCGGAAGTGGTGGCGTGATGAACTCCAGATCATCAAAGCCCCTACGGTTTCGACTAGAATTGTGTTGAGACAACCGCGGTCGTTTTCCTTGCGATGTTATCCCTACATATACAGCATCGGAACCACGATATGCAATGTACACTTGAGTGTCGCAGGGACCGCCGGCGACAAATTTGAGAGCACCTTTTGCCGCGGCCACTCCTCGCGCAGCAAGCCCCGAAGCCCGCCCCATTCTCGCCGCGACTTTGGAAAACGACTTGGCTGCGTACTGGGCGGCAACATCAAGAGCTTTCGCCCCAACCCGCGACGCGAATCCAAGTGCCGCCGAGAGACCCTTGTTGGCGACCACGCCGAAGGCCATGCTGATGGCGATGTCCGACGGATCTTGCCCTTCAAGAATCCCCAGAGCAAGGTCGCCGGCCATCGAAACGAGTGGGATTGGAATGTACGAGCTGATCGTCGCCGCCAGATAAGCAGCGGCTAGTGCGCCTCTTCCAAGCTGTGAGAGGAACGCAGACCGCTCCGCGGCGGACTCCTCGACATACTCATCCACCATGCTGAACGGGTCCCACTCCAGCCCGAGCGGATCGCCCCGCTGCCAGGGGTTGGACCCCAGATACGCGTACAGCGACATCCCATCGCCGTACAGCGTTTCCATATCCATCGACATAACCGCGGCATTGTGCGTCTGCCCGTGATACCCCACGCTCTCCATCAGAGTCAACCCGCTCGCATTCGGATCGCCCTGCAACCACCTGCCCAACTGCGGCGAGTACACCCGGTTCCGAACATGGTGAACCGCGTGCGCGAACGGCACCAATCTCGGCGGCTCCGCATTCGCGCCGGGAGTCCCGATGGTTGTACCATGCGCTACCGACCCGTTCGCGCCAGTTCCGCCCGCCGCGACACCCACATCCAATCTGTCAATGAACTGGCTCTTGTGCCCGCACCTCAACAGCGCGTGCGGGGCCAAGTGCTCGGCCGTTACGACCGATCCGTACGCATCGTACACCCACTGCGCCACCACCCGCGCCAGCCCGCCATGCCCTTGACCATCGGTCCCGTTCAGATCGCACAGCGCCACGTTGTCGCCGCCGCCATCCTGCAACACCCACGTCGGGCTCCCGCTCGGCCCCCCCGGCACCGTCTGCGGCCCGAACTGCACCAGCAGCTCATCCGCGCCGCCATACCCATCCCCCGTACCCCAGATGTACTCCCGCGAGATCGTCGCACCCGCGCTCGACATCTCGGCCGCGGCCTGCTCCAGGTCCAGTGTCGCGCCCGAAGGGTCCGTACCTTCCAGCAACGCCTGGTTCGCCTGCGCCTCGATCTCACCTTCCTCTTCCGTCCCGCCCGCCACATTCGGCAGCGGATTCGTCACCACCTCCTGCACACGACGCAGGCCGTCGTAATAGAACCGCTCGACCCTGACCTGCCCGCCCGCGGCAGACCACGTCGGCACCGGCACCGGCCACGGACTCTGCGTCCGCACCAGCCTCCCCAGCCCATCATAAGTATGGTGCTTGACCAGCTCGTCGATCGCGATCGACGGCGGCACCAGCACCTCCGTCATGTTGGTCAGCTCGTTCGGGTTCGACAGCCCCGTCACGTCGCTCACCGTTCCGAACGGCCACGATTCGCCCGTCGAGTGCCCCTTGCCCACCTGCACCAGCCGGTTCCACGCATCGTATTGATAAACATACGTTCCGTCGAACAGCAGGTTGCCCGCGGCATCGTAATAAACGTTGTTCGTCGAGGTGGTCGGTGGATTCCCTCCGCCCCCCCCCGCGCCAAAGTCTCCGAACGCCAGATCCGCGATCTGGTTCCGACCATTCACCTCGTGCCGCACGCCCCTGGCATCATCCCCGCCCGTGCCGCCGGCACCCGAACCGATCGACCACGGTGTCCCCGCGCCATCCAGGTTGCCGGTCGAGAAGCGCCCATACCAGCCCGGGTCGCTCGGGTCCGCGGTCGGCGGCCCCGTCGTCCCCGCGGCCGCGCCGCCCACCCAGTTCCCCAGCAAGTCCAGGTTCCACGCATCGGCCCGCAGCCGATCCTGCGACTGAATCGCGGCCGCGCCATTCGCGTCGATCGCGAGCGTTCCGACATCGCTCCCCACCAGCCGGTTGAGCTGGTCGTACCGATGCACCTGCGACCGCACGTTGATCCCATCCGAGACCGAGGGCACCGCCGCCTGCATCACCAGCGCCGACACACGGTTCCCGGCCGCGTCGTGCGTGTACTGCGCCCGGTACAGCGCCGCGTCCATAACAACCCCGCCATCGAACCCGCGCCTCCGCCAAGCCACATCCCGCACCCGTCCGAACATATCCAGCCCCGGCAGCCCCACCACGTTCTCATCCACGCCCCGCGCATCGTGAACGATCGAACCGCCCGCGAGCGACCACGCCATTCGCCGATCCCCGCCCGAGCGATCGAACGCGGCCACCGAGTAGTTGAGCGATGCCGTGTCGATCCGGGATACCCGCGAGAGCAGGTCGTTGATCGACCCCGGCTCGCCGTAGCCGAGCGACACATGCCGCCGGTTCTGCAGCGTGCCGCCACCGACGACGACGGTCGTGTCCGGCCGCGGATACGACATCGATACCAATCGGTTGTGCCCGATCGCCGTGACCTCGCCGGCTGAGTTCACCGCGGTCGGCGCGTAGTCCCAGGCATAGTTCATCCGCGGCGTCGCGGCCGGATCGGTGGTGGTGGAGGCCGCACCGATCCCCTGCCGCTCAGCCAGCAGATTCCCGCGCGCATCGATCTCGAAGGTCGTCTCCGAAATCATCCCGTCGTACTCGTCGAACGCCCGCACCACCGCCAGCCGTCCCGCATCCTCGTACGCATACGCCACGCGGCCCATTCGATCCGCCGGCGAGCCCGTGTACGGTGACATCCCTTCGGGATACTTGGCCATGAAGCTGGTCGAATCGATCACCCCCAGCGGTCCGGGAACATCGCCGTCGTACCTCCCCACCTCCACGCTCGTCAGCCGCCCGAGCCCGTCGTACCGATACCGCATCACCACCCCGCGCCCATCGACCCGCTCCGCAATCTGGCCCGAAAAGTTGTACCGAAACCGCAGTGTCGCCGTCGAGCTGCCCCCGCCCGCAGGTTGATCGAGAATGGCAATGTGGCTGGCATCGCGCGAGACGACGCGGAACTGATCGTCGACGACGTAAGCGCCGACATCGCGCTGCACAGGGAGCGGATCGCCCACCGGCGGCGGAGGATTCGGTTGCAGAAGGTGCTCGGTCGAACCTCTCGGCGGTGGATACACCGGATATGGCACCATCTCCAGAATGTCGTTCGGGTCCGCATCGTAATGCACCCGGCTCACCTGGTCGTACGTCCCCTCCACCCGCCGCTTGGTCTTCATCGCCACCAGCTTGCCCAGGTGGTGCTCATACTCCGTCGTCCGGCGCAGCGCGGCCGAGCTGGCGACCACCGTGTGATAGCGGTTCTCCGTCTTGCTCTTGATGCGTCCCGCCGCGTCGTACCGCATCTCGGTCACGCTGCCATCCGGGTCCAGCATGTGCGATTGCAGACCCACCTCGTTGTACTTGTACATCCGCACCAGCGCCACATCCGGCAGCCCCGACGGCATCGTCGCCGTCGCCAGCCCGCCCGGATCGACCGCAAACGTCTCGTCGAGTATGACCGCGACCGGTCCCTGCCGCGAGAACGCCGGCGCGGCCGCGACGTAGCCGCCCGTGCTGCCAGTCCCCAGCTCCGCCGTCACCGTCGCGCGCTTCTGTTCGTCAAACCACGCCACGCTCCGCGTCTGTACCGCGTTGCCGATCGAAAGTCGGGCTGCCCCGCCCGTGATGAACTTCATCCGGTCCCAGTGGTCGGTCTGAATCGCGTTGCCGTCGGCGTCATACCCATAATCCGTGCGCGTCAGCTCGTAGTCACCAGACCCCGGCGCAACCGTCGCCACCGACGCCACCCTCCCAACCCCATCCAGCTTTGTGATCCGCGTCGGCTGGCTCGGCGACTGCGCATAAACCTCCTGCCCGCCCTGACCGGTGAAGCGGAAATCCGCGTGATACGGCGGCACCGCCCCTGTCTGCCCCTCGGGCGCTATCCAGGCCACATCGTAAGTCCGCCGCTCGTAGGCCGTCCCGTCCGCCCCGTAAAACGTCTCCGTCAGCGACACCGGGCGCGCGGCCGCCCCCGCCCCCAGAAACGCCGCGGCCGCCGGAATCTCCTCCGCCGTCGTGAGATTCGACGGGTCCAGCGACCCCGCCACCGGGTCCGTCGCCGTGCGCCCATACGACACCACCAGCCGCGGCCGATCGAGGTGATCCAAATACGTCAGCGTCGTCGAAAGCCTTTGCGCCGACTGCGGATTGCCCTTGTCGAACTGGTCCGTGCGCACCGGACGCATCCGCCAGTCGTAGCGCGTTACCGTCGCGTACCCGTACTCATCTTCAACCGGTGCATTGCCGTAGAAGTCCGTCGCCCAGGCAGGCGAAGCCGTGTACCGCCGCGAGATCGTCGGAAGCCAGGCATCGTTGACCCCCGCGCCGATCTCCGTGCGCCCGACGAGAACCATGTTATAAGTTTCCGGGCCCGGCACGGGATCGTTGATGTCGATGGTCGGCTCGAACGGAAGGCGCCCATTCGCGACGTTCTCCGCGATGATCGCCCACGCCCGATCCTTCGTCCCAACATACGTCCGCAGATCCTGCCCCAGCGAGTTCCGCGTCCGTCGCGTCACCGTCCCGTCGTTGTCACGCTCGCGCACCACCTCGCCCAGATCGTTGACCTCCTTGTATCCCACCTGCACCAGCCGACCGAAGTCGTCCGGCTCGATCAGCTCGGCGCGAGACATCCGTCCGTTAGAATCGAATCCGTACTCTGCCCCCCGAATCACCACATACGGCGGCGCAGTCGACAGATCGGAGAACCCCAGGTTCACCGTCTCGGGCACATAGTCGACGCGCCAGCTCTTCCGCGGCGCCCCGCGCGGCTCGCGGCCACCATACTCCTTCACCTCCCCGGGCATCCGCGTTTCGAACGACCCGCAGTTTCCGCCCGCCTCGCGGCAGATCAGGTCGTTGAATACATACTCAACCGCATACTCGTCATCCGGCTGGGTCGAAGGATCGATCACGATGATCCGCCGCGCCCACCGCCGTCCGTTCGGAAAGCAGATGTCCGACAGCCCGTACCCGTCGTAGCGAAAGTGCGTCACATAACTGAGCGCGGGCGTCGATGACAGCCGCGTCAGCCCGCGCGGATGCGCCGGCACATTCACCGTCGCGTCCGGAGGTTCCGGGCACGGCACATTCCCCACCGGCAACCCCGGCTCCGCATCCATCACCGTGTGCAACGCACGACCCTGGTCGTCGCGCTGGTAATAAGTGAACAGCAGCGTGGCCAGCGATTCCCCGGAACCGGGATCGGGCCCGGGGGCGCTGGGATCCTGCACCAACCCCGTGTTCGACCACGACATGTTGCCGCTGGGGTCGTAATCCTCTTGTTGGATCGGGTAATAAAACGACCCGCCCGGACGCTGCCGACGCGGCGGGCCGATCACCGTGCGATACTCCACGGGGTATTCCGACTCGGGTATCGGCGGCTCGCCCGCGGCCGGCTGCACCGCCCGTCTCACCACCTTGTAATACGTCGCTTTCCACCCGGGGTCGGCGACCTCCTGGGTGGTGCGGTCGGGCATCACAGGCATTCGAGAGTGCGAAGGGTGCAGAAACTCGATCTCGCATGCCGGGTCCGGCCGCGGGCCGGTCTCGAAAAAGCTCTGTTTGGTGTAAACGCGACCCGATACCACCGGTGTCACTCCAGCACCATTCGGGTAGCTGGTCCCTTGACGAATCCCCTCCGCCATCACCTGAATCCGTCCCGACCACGGCGTGGCCGCGGCATCGACGGTCGGCTCGGGTTGACCGACAAGTCCATACTCGAAAAACCGCGTCAGCCCCTGGGTGTTTTCCGCCGCGTTGCCGAGCAGCTTCGCCGCCGACCACCCCACCGAGCGGTGCTCGACCAGCACCAGCTCGCTCCTGATCGCCGCGAGCGGATCGACCGCCGACCCAGGCGGAACCGGACCGAGATCCACGACGCTCCCGACAGGTCTGTAAATGTACTGCTCACCCAACCCTCCGCCCGAAACCCGCGCGCCCATCGAAGTGAACTCCCACTTCGTGTCCCGCAGCACATGCCCCGCGGCATTCACCTCGACGACGCGACGACTGATCTGGCCGGGCTTGACCGCATCCGGCCCCTCGTAGTTTTTGGACGGGTCCACCATCTGCTCGCGACTCTCAAACTCATCGATGATGCTGATCCAGCGCGATTTGCTGAGGTCCGGAAGCCCGGGCGATGGGCCCAATCCGCTCTCGTAGTGCGCGCGCCACATGTAGGGGTGGGCGTACGCGCTGCGGCGTGGGACGAGCCAAGGAGCATACGGAAGATGATCTACAAGCTGAAACGGATTGCCCGATGATGCCTCGATGTTTCCCGGTGCGACTGCAAGACGATACACGCGATAGTGGTGCCTCGCATTCCCTTTGTTGATTGATACCTCGCCAACCGTGTTCGGACCATTCATATTTACAACATTCTGGATGGGTGCATCGGGCGTTATAAATTCACCTGCCACAAGCATCGCAGCCGCAGGCGCGGACCAATGGGCATCGGTCGGCCATGGGATCAGCCCGAGATTACCCGAGCTCTGGTTCGACCCCGATACATCGATGTGAACGCTCGCAAGCTCGACAACTTTCTTAAGAGTGTCGCTAGAGATCGGCGACCCTGTTCCGATAAGACCATCAGCGCCACGCTCATCGTTCCCCACATAACCGCACGCCAGCTCATTGACGGTCAGCGCGTGTCCGATACCAATATTACCGTCTACATCGACTTGAATGGATTCGAGACGCTCCAAGTCGCTCTGTTCAAATATGGCATGAAGCCACGGAATAACATGCCAACTGACCGGCTGAGGTTTTCCATAATGAAACACCTTCGCAGATGAGACTTCCGTGAAGTTCGGCGTAGTTGTGGGCGACAGGTCCGGCGTCCGCGTTCTGGTGGTTGTTGTGGTCTTGATGAGCCTAGCTGGAAACTCGACAATTCCTGTATAGCCCGCGAGTTCGCCACGATCATGCTCTGACGTACGTTGATAATGATACCGAATTTCGTGCTTCCAGTTCGTCGGAAGCGGTGGCTGCAATGCCGCGAAAGGATCTGCACCAGCATCCACGGAATCGGGATGTCTCACCGATAACGACCCGGTCGAATCATCATGGTGAACTTTCAGACACTCGGCAGGAAGTCCGTTCGGAAGAGAACCCTCATACACCCGAATTCGATCGATCACCGATTGACCAAAAGATTCGAGCACTTCTGGAGGAGGCCAAGGGACAGATCGCTGGCCCGGAGTGCTATCGAACGCATGGGCGAACCAATTCAATATCCAAGTCGCGGCAAGTTGAGTGTTGCCTACCCTCCGATGTGCATACAAAAGTGTCCACCGCACGATGTTGTTCGAAACCAGGCGAATAGATTTTATTTGACCCTTGCTTAGACAGTCCTGCATGCACTCCACACAGTCCGCCGTGCCCTCGCCGGGCGTATTAGGCGAGCCCGGTATATGGACGTAATCGATCTGCTGGAACGGTGCCCCGCAGTGTTCGATCTCAACGACGTGGCCGTAGCGATCTTCTATTTTTGTGCAAAGGCCGTAATATGGGATGCCGAGGCCGGGATTCGCGAGTGCATACCACGGGTCGTGCCCGTCGCGACAAGGTTCGTCGGCCTGTTCCGGCAATACGGGTCTCGCATGCAGGCTCGTTTGTGCGCCGTGTGGATGTCGATTGATCGGACAATTTTCAGGGACCGCGTGCGGGGGGTTACATTCCGAACCGGCATCTGGGCGCACATTCGGCGGCACATCCTCGCGATGTACCTCAAAGGTGTACTTGATTGCGCCGTCGTAAAGGTAGGCATAGTACTCCGTGGGAACCGCTCCGTGAGGCTCGCCACCGTTGTGCTCCAACCTTGCACGGAATCGTGGCGGCGCTTCGTACCGGCAATCGCTTTCTATAAGTTGGAACGGAATCGACCGGTGCGCATCGATCACTAGCCAACACGTTCGCGGCTGATTCCCGAGTACATCGGGCAGCGCAGCGTCGATCAGCAGCAGCGGATTCTCTCCGATCATCCAGCCCGTCCCTGCCCAGTCCCACCAACTCGCTTGCGATTGCGCCGTTATCGTCGGCCAATGAACATTCGCCGAGCGCGTACGCGTCAGTCGAAACGTCGCTCCGTCGAAAGGCAGTTCGAGATCCGTGGTGCCGATCAACGGAGCGCCGGTGACAAGGTCGACAACGCCATCGATCGTCGGCCGCGAGACACCGTGCCAGCCGGTTGGGCTTGCGGCCATTCCCGGAGGAAGCAAGCACACCGAGTCTTGCCCGATGGTCGCCGCAGGCGACAGCCAGTCACCAGGAGCGGGCGAACTGATCCCCGAGAAGTTGAACGGAAATCCTTGACTTCTGGCGGCCCCCTGATGGCTCCAGTCAAAGAGAATACGAGGGGGCGCGTCAGCGAAGGGGCCGCCATCGGGTTCGTAGGGGTGGTCAGTTGCTAGCTGCCACCAGCAGACCGACAGCGCCGGTGTCGGCGGAACGGTCACGGCCGGATCCCCGAGGGCCACGCAAGGATCGGGCCCGAAAAGATATGGCGGGCGACCGAGAAATCCGTCTAAACTTGGGGCAGGCGCTTCGACAACCGGAACGAAGTACTTGGACAGGGTACATGGCGGGTCCTGGTTGGTTGGTTGTCCCCAGGCTGCGCTCCACGCCAAGGCGACCCCGACCACCACGGCCCGAACCAGACTGTTGCGTGCAGTCTTCTTGACCGTTTGGCAACCACGACCAGCAATTTCGCGCATCTTTCAATCTCCCCAGCTCGTCGGCAATCGACTCGGTTGCCATCCCATACGCCGGTTTTCTACACAGCGATCCACTCGGTCGCCGCGCTCGTCGTTGACACTGTAATCAATTTCTCCAACACCGCAAGTTCGAGTGGACTTGTGGATAACTGCGTGACTGCGCTGGTTTGCATCGGCATCGGCTCACCCCCGCTCCCGCGGCGCACAATCGATCGAGCCGTGCGAGTCGTGGCGTCGTCACGAGATAGGCGCAACGAAACGCGCTGCCGCGCCATGGAGCCGTTACCACACTCGGCACGCCAGCGCAACCCGCCGCGTAATCCGTGAAAGCAAGAAGACACTTTCTCTTTTTCCACCCGCCATTAGCAACATGCGTATCTCGGATAAGACTCGCCCTCGCACAAACGTCGATATGCCAACATCCACTTGTTCCCTACCCCTTCTGGTTCCGCCCCGCGGCCCTCCGCGCGTGCCCCCGCGTCTCTGCGGCGAACTCTCCCCAATACACTCTCCCATGACCCCGCGCCCTCCCGCCGTCGTCCTCCTCTCCGGCGGCCTCGACAGCGCCACCGTCCTCGCCATGGCGCGCCATCGAGGCTTCGACAGCCACACACTCTCCTTCGACTACGGCCAGCGCCACCGCCACGAGCTCGCGGCCGCGAGCGCCATCGCCAAGGTGCTCGGGGCGACCCGCCATGTGGTCACCACCATCGACCTGCGAGTCTTCGGCGGCTCAGCGCTCACCTCCGACGTCGAGGTGCCCAAAGACGGTGCGACCGGCGACGTGCCCATCACCTACGTCCCCGCGCGCAACCTCATCTTCCTCTCCTTCGCCGTCGCGTTCGCCGAGGTCATCGAGGCCCGCGACATCTTCATCGGTGTCAATGCGCTCGACTACTCCGGCTACCCCGACTGCCGCGACGAGTTCATCCGGGCTTTCGAGCTCGCGGCCAACCTCGCCACCCGCGCCGGCACCCAGCACCACGCCCGCTCCCCCGAACCGTTCCTCCGCATCCACGCCCCGCTCATGCACATGACCAAAGCCGACATCATCCGCGCCGGCACCGCCCTCGGTGTCGATTACGCCCTCACCCATTCGTGCTACGACCCTGTCGAACACCCGGGCAGCGCAACCCTCGCCTGCGGCCGCTGCGACTCCTGCCGCCTCCGCGCCAAAGGCTTCCTCGAGAGCGGCCTTCCCGACCCCACGCGCTACGCATAGCCCGAGTGCGCTTTGCGCGCATTCCCCCAGCCCGCGATACACTCCGCCCATGAGCCACGGACATGAAGGCGCGGTGGTGCTGCTCGAAACCCGAACCGGCTTCGAGGCCGAATCCATCGCCGCGGCCCTCACCGCACGCGGGATCGAAGCCCGGCCCGCCGATGTCAACTCGGCCGCGATGTTCTCCAACATCATCGTCCGCCCCAAGGTGCTCGTACCCGCACACACCGAAGGCCTGGCCCGACAGCTCCTCGCCGAGATCAAGGCCGAGATGACCCAGATCGACTGGGACACCATGGATGTCGGCCCCGAGGAGAACATCCCGCGCCTCCACGCCGCGCTCCGCGGCCGGCGCATCATCGCCACCCTCAGCATCCTGCTCGTCCCCGTCGGCCTCGGCGTTCTCTCGATCGGTGCGCAGCGCGGCGACACCATGCTCCAGGCCATCGGCGGCGCGGTCCTGCTCATCTCCATCACCATCGCGCTCTCGCTCATGGTGTTCGTCGGACGGCGCGTCGATCCCGACGACTGACAGCTCAGGCCGCGGCCCGCCGCTGCCCCCGCGCCCTGACCCAGATGTTCAACAACTCAACCCCCAAGCTGAACGCCATCGCGAAATAGACGTACCCCTTCTCGATGTGCTTGCCGCATCCCTCGGCCACCAGCATCACGCCGATCAGCAGCAGAAAGCTCAGCGCCAGCATCTTGAGCGTCGGGTGCCGGTCGATCACACTGGTGATATACCCCGAGAACGCCAGCATGAAGAGCACCGAGATCACCACCGCGGCGATCATGATGTTGACGCTCTTGGCCATCCCCACCGCGGTGATGACGCTGTCGAGGCTGAACACCAGATCGAGCAGGAGAATTTGGATGAGGATCATCGCAAAGGAAGCCTTCTTGACGGTTCGCGGCTTTACCCCCACCGCCAATCCCGTCCCCATCCCGGTCCCGGCGACGGGCGGCGGCCTGCCCACATCGCCGGGCAGGTGAACTTCGCCCGCGCCCTCGATCTTGTGATGCACTTCCAGCGTCGCCTTCACCAGCAGAAACAGCCCGCCGATCAGCAGCACCAGATCCTTGCCGGTAAAGCCGTGGTCGATCACCCACCCGACATGGAAGAGCACCTGCGTCAGCTTCATGATCAGCGAGATGCTGAGCAACAGCCCGATGCGCATGAGCATCGCCAGGCTCAGCCCGATCAACCGCGCCTTGTTCCGCTGCTCGGGCGGCAGCCGCCCCGCGAGGATCGCGATGAACACGATGTTGTCGATGCCGAGCACGATCTCAAGCCCGGTGAGCGTGAGCAGCGCGGCAATGTTGTCGGCGGTTAAGAAGTCCATCTCGTCTGGTGTCCTCGCGCAACGAGCCGTTACTGGGTGAAGAGGCCGTGAAGATCCACGTCGCGTTTCTGAACACCGCGATGTCCTACGAAGTCGCCCATCGCGGCTCGTCCCTCTCGAAGCCGCTTCTCTGTGGCTTTAATGGCCGCTTCGCTGATGTCGATACCGATGAACCGACGACCGAGCAGAACCGCGGCTTCCAGCGTCGTGCCGGAACCGCAGTAACAGTCGAGCACCAGGTCGCCCGGATTGGTTGTCGCCGCCACCAGCCGCGAAACGAGTTCGAAGCTCTTCTCTGTCGGATAGCCGGTGATGTGAACATTCTGGTTGTGAGCATCCTTGAACGCCATCCAGATATCCTGCGCCGGAATCCCTTTGCTCTTGTCGAAGTACACTTTGCGCCGGGGATTTCCGCTCGGCGACCAATAGATGTCACCCGCCGCATCGAACTCGTCGAGCGTGCTTGGGGGATACTGCCAATGCTTGCCCTTCGGCGGCACTTTGTCGCGCCAAGGTTGGCCCGTGGCACCCCGCCGGATTCCCGGAGCGTGTACCGGCACCTTTTTGTACCGACGCCCCGAGACTTCGTCGATGCACGGATACTCCTCTAAAACTTTGGCATCGGTCCAGGCATCGTACGGTCGGTGCCAGACATTCAGGCTCGTCTTCGTGTAAAACAGAACGTGATCCGCGATGTTCCCGAAGTTGTTGCGGGTGTAGTTCTTGGTGTTGCACTTTTTCCGCGTGATGAAGTTCCGAAAGTTGTCCCTGCCGAACACCTCGTCCATAACCAGCTTGGCCTCGAAGACCATCTTCTGATCAAGGTGGACGAAGATCGATCCGTCATCGGCGAGCAAGTCGTGCAGCACGATCAATCGCTTTCGCAAAGTTTCGATGTACTCAGCACCTCCGAGATGATCGTCGTAGGCGTGGTTGACGTCACGGTCGACGAACGCCATCGAGGTGGCGTAAGGCGGATCGATATATACGCTCCGCACCTGACCCCGCACGCCGCCCTGCTGTCTGAGCCAAAGCAGCGCCGATAGGTTGTCGCCCTCGAACAACCGCCCTGCGCTCTCGGCAAGTTCGATCTCGGAGGGTGCCTCGAACGGCAATGCGAGCACATCGCCCCGCGGTAACTTGCCCGGATATTCGAGTGCATATTCCAACTGCTTGGCCCCGCGCTTTGATGGAACTCCCGTCGCCATCGGTCAAGCCTCCAGCCATTCAGCGGTGATTCGTTCCGGCACCATCCGCAATGTCACGACCCGGATCCTGCCCTTGCCGGATCTCTCCAAGTGCTCATAGTCCGGCCACATCGAGCCCAGCAGCAAGCCCGGGCCATCATTGAGGAAGATCACCTTGAGCGTATTCAGGCCCTTGCGCTTGGCAAAGCGGAGGATCTCGGCCGCGGCCTCCCGCGAGCTTCCCGTGCGATCGTCTTCCTGACCACCGCCACGATCGCTGTCGTAGTGTGCAAAGCCGATCGCCAACACCTTGCCGCTCTTCTCGATCACAAAGTCCGCGGGACGACCGGGCTTTGGATACTTCTCCCAAACAGTCCCCAGGAGAACGTCTCTTCCCGCGCGTTCGGGACCATCCACCCCGAATCCCGGAAGTTGCCCGCGGATCATTCCGAAGAACTTCTCGGTCAGGTCGTAGCCGCGTTTGCCACGATCCTTGTACTCCCACAGGATCGCGCAGAGTGCTTCATCGGGCATCGGGCGCGACGCGAATGCCCGCTGAACTTCCTGAATCGGTCGGAAGCCCGCGCCGAATTGCTGGCAGATCTCCTTCACCCGCGACTTCTGTTTGAGCATTTCGACTGGAGTCACCGGGCTGACATACTTCCGAAACACCCTTGCGAGCTGCACCCTCATCCACGTCTCGGTCAACTCGCAGATGTTCGCGAAGAGCGCCGCGGATGACTCGGAACGCTTGAGGAGCTGGTCGAACAGGACGAGCACCGGTTTGTACAACTCGCACGCCTCCGGCAGCACGTCGGGATAGAACTCGCCGGTGGCAAGAGTGATCCAAGTCGCGGCATCCTGCTTGTACTCGCCGAAGCCCTTTCGCGGTTCGGGGCGCAACGCCGCGGAGGATGCGGAAGGAATGGTCCTGGGTTTCTTCGCGTGGGGCATTGTAAAGCAACTCTTGCCAAGAATCGTACACGTTCCGAACGTACGGGCGACGCATCTCCATGAATGGCCCTGTCAGCCGAGCGCAAACACCACCAACCCCACATTCACCGCATTAAACCCCGCGTGCATCACCACCGGCACCCCCAGCCGGCCCGTCCGCTCATACGCGATCCCCAGCCCCACGCTCAGCACGAACAGCGACACCACCGCGCTCGGCGGCGCGAGCGCCAAGTGCATGAGCGCAAACACCCCGCTGGTCAGCAGCACCGCCGCCCACCCCTGCCATGCTCCGCGCGTCAAGCGCAGAAACATCGACTGCACGCATAGCCGGTACAGCAACTCCTCCACGATCGGCGCGCCGATCACCACCGCCCCGACCATCACCCACGCCCACACCCGCTCGTCGCCCGCTGCCGCATCCACAACCAACCGATCTCTCAGCTCGCGCAGCGTGTCGTGCTTGACGATGTCGTTCGGCCCGCGAGTCACCCACGCCTCCGCCGCCGCGGCCGCCGACGATACCAAGATATAGAACGGCGCCACCAGCAGCAGCGCCAGCGCCCCGCGCGGCAGATCACCCGCCCCCACTCGCAGTCCCGTCCGTTCCGTCGCTCGCACACGCAGCAGCCACACCAGCGCCACCCCGATCCCGATCGCCACCGCATACCCGCCTGCCTGGGCCGCGGCCTTGCGCGGAAAGCCCTCCGGCATTCCCCCGGCCTCCGCCGCGGCCCAGGCAGGCGGGTATGCGG
>Ga0163147_10005517_pt1 | contig 15348 bp, 10 predicted proteins | sample OliLakLV19MP6G1_FD_148597 | JGI IMG/M metagenome (GOLD analysis project Ga0163147, IMG submission 148597) | Freshwater microbial mat bacterial communities from Lake Vanda, McMurdo Dry Valleys, Antarctica- Oligotrophic Lake LV.19.MP6.G1 | ecosystem: Environmental > Aquatic > Freshwater > Lake >...
ACCTACAAGTACCGCGTGAGCGCCTACGATGTCGTACCGAACCATTCGGCGTGGACGGCGGCGCCGGTATCGGTGACGACGATGACACCCCCGCCCGACACCACCCCGCCCTCCGTCCCGGCCGGGCTTGCCGGAACGGCGGTCTCGGCAACCCAGATCAATCTGACCTGGAGTGCCTCGACCGACAGCGTCGGCGTCAAGGGCTACTACGTCTACCTCAATGATGTGGCGCTGGGCACAACTGCCACGACATCATTCCAGCACACCGGCTTGACCGCGGGCACCACGTACAACTATCGCGTGAGCGCCTACGATGCAGTACCGAACCATTCGGCGTGGACGGCGGCTCCGGTATCGGTGACGACAAAGACGCAGGCGCAACCCGGCACAGTGCAATTTTTCGCCACCTTCCCAACGGCTCCGTATCGGACCGCCACAGGTGACGGGGTGTCCAATGACAATGTGTGGTGGGTGGAGCAAAAAGCCGGGACCAACCGCGCGACCGTCGCAAACGTCGGACGCGATGGCGGAACGGGCCTGCGCCTGCACACGGAACCCGGCGACAACAACGTCTCCGGCAGCGGCGCCCACGAGCGCAACGATGTCGCGCTACCCCAGTCGGCCACCGACGGCTACCAGGGCCGGGAATCCTGGTGGGCGCACTCGGTCCAGTTTCCTTCGGACTACGTGACCCCGCCCGCGGGATCCTGGGGCACCATCTTCGATTTCCACGACACCAGGAATCAGGGAGGACAGGCCAATTTTCACATCTTCACCGGGTCTGACGGCCGGATGTCCCTGCGCGGCCAGGCCGGGCCGACCGTGGTCATGGACAGCGCCGGAAACCAATACAGTTTCGGGGCGGATGTTGGCCCGATCGTGAAGGGCGGCTGGTACGATTTCGTCTACCACGTGAAGTGGTCCTCCGGTTCCGATGGCTACTTTCAGGCGTGGGTCAACGGCGTGCTGAAGCTGGATCACCGTGGGCCGACGCTCTACGAGGGGTACGGCGTTTTCCTCAAGCTTGCCAACTACCACTCGGCATTCGGGCAAAGCACCGCGGTCATCCACGACCGCGTGATCCGCGGCACGACGGCACTCTCCGTTTCGGTGGGGCCGCTGGAGGGAGTTCTGACGATGGTAAACGGAGTTCTGACGGCTACGCCGTAATCCACACCGCAAACCATGCCTTATAAGCATGGTGCTGCGTTGCCTGCGAGAAAAGCCGGTGGAGCGATCCGCCGGCTTTTTTTTGGACCAGCACGATGAACACAACATAATCCGAACGAGCCATTTTCCACCCTTGCAGATAGAGGGTGAATGTAGGATAGTAACTACAGGTGTAGGTCACTTACTACACCGCTTGGAAACCAGATGGCCAACTCGTTGTTACCAGCTTGTCTCTGCCGAAGCCAAACGAAGCGTAGTCATCTGTTTCTCTGCTGATTGAGAAGTTCCCTGGGGCGCGGCCGCGAGGCCACGCCCTTGTTTTTTCCGCCTCCCGGCGATTCCCCCATGGTCCGGATGGATCATGGGCCGGCGCCTGTCGCGGCGCGTGGTCTGCATTTTGCCCCGCGTAGATTGAGCCCCTTGCGAACGGATCGCGAGGACTCGATATGCGCACCACGGCTTCCGAGCACGGCCTGAAGATTTTCACCACCTGCCCCACTACGCTGACGGCGCAGTCCGGGACCAGTTTCCGCGAGCTGGAGAAAGTGGCGCGCTGCAGTGAGGCCGCCGGGTGCGAAGGCATCCTCGTGTTTACCGACAACGCGCAACTGGATCCCTGGCTGGTCTCGCAGATCATCATCGGGGCCACAGAGCGCCTCTGTCCCCTGGTGGCGATCCAGCCGGTCTACATGCATCCCTACAGCGTGGCGAAGATGATCACTTCGCTGGCCTTTCTGCACGGCCGCCGCGTATACCTGAACATGGTGGCGGGCGGATTCAAGAACGACCTCACGGCGCTCAACGACCTCACACCCCACGATGATCGTTACGTGCGGTTGATCGAGTACGCCACGGTCATTCAGAAACTGCTGCGATCGGCCGATCCGGTGAGCTTCGAAGGCCTCTACTACAAGGTGGCCAACCTCAGGCTTACGCCGCCGCTGCCTGCCAGCCTGATGCCCGGCCTGCTGGTTTCCGGTTCCTCGGAAGCGGGCATGCAGGCCGCGCGGCAACTCGGGGCGACGGCCGTCGAATACCCGAAGCCTCCGTCCGAGTACGCGGCGGCCCCGCCCGGGGATGCCACGGCGAACGGCATCCGTATCGGCATCATCGCCCGCCCGCAAGACGGCGAAGCCTGGACCGCCGCGCGCACGCGCTACCCCGAAGACCGCAAGGGACAGCTTACTCATCAGTTGGCGATGAAGGTATCGGATTCCTCCTGGCACCGGCAACTCTCGGAACTCGGCAATACGGAGATGGGAAAAGAGAATCCGTACTGGCTGGTACCGTTCCAGAACTACAAGGCCATTTGCCCGTTTCTGGTAGGTAGTTACGATCGGGTAGCGGACGAACTGTCTCGCTACGTCGACGCCGGCTACCGCACGTTCATTCTCGATGTGCCCCCGAGTGAAGAGGAGATGGAGCACATCGGCATTGTGTTCGAGCGCGCCGTGGCGCGTTGTCCTGCATGATGGCGCAGTTGCGGAACAAGGGAGCGGCCACGCAGGCGCAGCCAGTGGGCGGGGTGCGTCCTGGCCGGAGCCGTCACGATCGTCACGCCCCCGGCCATGCAATGGCAGGAGAAACCGGCCGCCATGACGTCATGGCGGTCCGCTGCACATCGGCGGGGAAATCCTGATCGATGAATTTCAATAGCGCCAACATTCCCGGCGTGACCGCGGATTCACCGGCACTGCCCGCCGCGGCGCTGATCGTCATTGTTGCGGCGGCAATGGCCGCGTTCGCAGGACTGGCGACCGCCGTCGTCGGCGGCATGGCTGGCGACCGTGCCGTCTACTACGTGGCTGTCTTCGCCAGTCTTGTCATCGGCGGCCTGGTAACGCTTACACGACGGGAGCCGCTGCGATTCGCTTTTCTGGCGCTGATCGCCTGCTTTCCCGTCGCGGCTGCGACACTCCCGCCAGGGCGCTTCGGCCTGGATGTCTTCCAGGCAGTCATGATCGTGCTCATGATCGGGCTGGCCGCGAAACAACTGACCAGTCCTTCCGGGTCATTGGCGTCGTTTTTCCCAACCCGGGCTTTGTTGCTCGCGTGTGTGCTCATCATTCCCTGCATCGCGTTTTCGCAGTTTCCGCTGTGGTCCGTGCGGGAGTTCGTGTTCAAAAACCTTACCGTCTACTTTTTCCTGCTGTTCGCGCTGGAGGAGTTGAAGCGGGACGGAGGGTTCGAACGCCTGGTTCTCCTTCTCTCGGTCGTATTGCTGGTCATGGCCGGCGGCCTCTTCATCGACCACTTCCTGCACCTGAATCTGAGCTTGCGGGGCAGCAACCTGAACCAGTCAACCATTTCCGAATCCGGACTGGCGATTTACCGGGCGGGGGGGTTCTTCCAGGACCCGCAAAGGGCCGGCGCCTATCTCGCGTGCATGATCACGTTCCTGCTGCTCCTTTCCGTCCGGGGCCGGTTCGACGGCATGAAGATGCGCTTTCTGGTCTGGGCCGCGATCGCAGTCAGCCTGGGCGCGCTGGTGACGACGATATCCCGTACCGCCATTTTGGCGTGCCTGGCCGTATCCGCGGTGACGCTGTTCCTGTTCAACAAGTGGAATGCCGTCGCCAAACTGTTGATCATGGGGAGCGTGATCGCCGTTGCGCTGGCCCTGGCGCTCGTACCCATGGAAACGTGGCTGAACACGGTTCCAACGACCGTTCTGGAGCGCTTTTTATACCTGAGCGAAGAAACCGAGCACCGGCTCACGATCTGGGTAGATACCTGGGATATGTTCGCCGACCATCCGATAACAGGCATCGGGTTGGCCAGCTTCCAGCCCTACCTCATCGAAACACGGCCGGGTGTGTTCAACTACTACGACATCGGCACGACAAAGGGCATTTCATACATCCCGGATCAACCGGAAAGCGGTTTTCTCAAGATCCTTTACGAAGGTGGAGTCCTCGGCTCGCTCGCGGCCCTGGTAGTGGTCGGCGATGCGATCAGGCGCGCCATGACTGTCCTGGCAGGCGACAAGGCGAGTCCGGATGCGCGCACAGAGCTGATCGCGGCGCTCGCGGCGCTCGCCACCTTCGGTGCAACATTCGTGACGCTCTACACTCCGTCGGACGGGAGAATTGCGGCGCTGTTTGCCATTTTACTTGCCGTAATCCTGCACCGTTCGCTACAGCTTGAGCGTATGACGCAGGGTACCTGATGTGCCGCAATGAAAATCCAACCAGACGAGGCGGCACCGCGCAGGCTGATCGGCCGTGCTTCGATCGTAGCTGCCGGAACGTTCTACCAGCAGTGCGTGTCGCTCCTGTCGGGCTTGATCGTGGCCCGCGTCATCGGCGCATCGGACTACGGGATCTTCAACCTCGCCCGCAATCTGCTGGACCTGACCGCGATAGTGACCCGCCTGGGACTCGACGTAGGGCTGCAAAGGCACTTTGGAGAGAGTAATGGCGGACCGGACCGTACCGCGCATGTTCGGGTACTCCGGCGGGTCCGCCTCCTGGCAGGCACGTTCGCCCTGCTCCCGGCGATTGCCGTTGCGCTCGGTTTGGGCCGAGTCGTGGAGGCCAACTTCTACCAGTACCCCCACTTTGCCGAAATCCTCCTGTGCCTCGCGCTCGCACTGCCGTTTTTGACCGACATTGCGGTATTGGGTGGCGCATACCGGGGCATTTTCAAACTGGCTCCGCCCGTGCTTGCCGAGTGCGTCCTGTTGCCGACCATCCGCCTTTCGGCGATTCTCATCCTGTTCCTGGCCGGATGGCGCCTCTGGGCCGTGGTCGTGGGAACCACGCTCGGATCGTTGCTGGCTTCGGCGTTCCTCGCGACGCGCGCCCGTTCCGATTTTCATGCAGGCGATCGCGCCACACCGCAGGCATGGGGCGAAACGTTTCGCGTGATGCGTTACTCGGGCGTTCTGGCCGGGGCGGTACTCGTCGTTTCTCTTACCGCCAGCATGGACATGCTGATATTGGGCCGTTTCGCGACCGCACAGGACCTGGGACAGTATTCCCTGGTAAAGATGCTGCTGGTGCTGATGGGCGTTTTCGGCGTCGCCTTTGGACAGGGGCTCGGTGCATTGATCGCCGAACGGCACGTACGAGCAGACCTTGCCGGCATGGTGCACGTTATGTCCTTGAGCACCCGGCTGGTTACCCTGCTCACGCTGCCGGTTTTTGCGATCTTCCTGTTTTGGGGCGCGCAGTTTCCTCCCCTTTTTGGTCCGTCGTTTGTGACTTCCCAGGCTGTCGTAAGCTGGCTGGCGGCCGGACAATATGTCTTCATCGTCTTCGGGCCGTCGGGCTGGGCCCTGTCGATGACGGGCAAGCATGTTCTCGAGCTGAAAATCCTTTCGATCGGCCTTGCGGTCTCGGCACTCCTCTGCTGGATTGCGATTCCCGAGTACGGCCAGCTTGGTGCGGCAGTCGCGACATTCACGTCCATTGCGGTGGCAAACGCAACGAGGGTTCTGTTCGTCCGCCGCACGTTGGGGGCATTTCCATTTGGCGCTGACATTATTGTCATCACAGCGGCGGGAATCGCGATGGCATGGGGCTGCCGCGCGGCAATCGCACAGGCTTCCCTCCCTCCGCTCTGGGAAACTCTGGCAGGAATCGGGTGCTTCGTACTGGCATATGGGGTAATAGGCTGGACCTTGTTGCTGCGAAAACCTGAAAGGACGGGAGTTCACGCCGTGTTCAGAGGCGCGATCAGAAAGTTTATTTCCAATGGCCACTAGGCACCTTCCGGCACGCGGTCGCACCGATGGCGAACTCCACGTCGCGGAGGCCGTTCACCACCAAAGAATATGTCCCGGGAAAAAACTATGAGGATCGCACTCCTGGCGCTCCATTTTTCAGAGTACGCCAGCCGCCTCGCGCTCGCCCTTTCGGCCAAACATGAAGTCCTGCTCATACTGCGTACCAGCAATGCCCGCAGCGAACTGACGGATGACTTGCTCGATCTGCTGCACAAAACCGTTACCGTCCGATTCCTGGAACCGGGCAGGATGCGGGATCCGCGCACTCTCGGCACCAGTCTCCGGATAAACAGGATCCTGAGGGACTTCTCTCCCGAGATCCTGCACATCCAGGAAGTTCACCCTGTCCTGGTGGGGTGGACGTTGTACTCGTACCGCAAGCGCATTCCCGTCCTGATTACGGTGCACGACCCCGTTCCGCATTCCGGCGGGCTCTCCAGGCATGGCTGGCAATGGAGAATCGTTACCTGGTTCCGCGGCCGGGCAGACCGGCTGATCGTGCATGGGCCGCGCATGCAGGCGGAACTCGAAGACCTGGATTCCCGGGTGGCCGGACGGGTTGACATCGTTCCCCATGGCATACTCGGCCGGACGGATATCGACACTGATATTTCGGGCTTCGAGCCGGGAGCCTTCCTGTTCTTCGGCCGCGTGCTGGCTTACAAGGGTTTGCGCTATCTGCTGGACGCCGGCGATATTCTGCACGCTCGCGGATATGCCTTCAGGGTCATCGTGGCCGGCACGGGCAGCGACCTGGAGCTTCATCGGGCGCGAATCGCATCCTGCCCCTGGATCGACCTGATCGATCGTTACATTGCGCCGGCGGAGGTGCCAAGCCTGTTCCGCAGAGCCATGGCCGTGGTGTTGCCCTATACCGATGCTACGCAGAGCGGCGTCGGCGCAATGGCATTTGCCGGCTCACGGCCGGTTATCGCAACCGACGTTGGCGACGTCCCCGACGTCGTGATCGATGGCCAGACCGGATTGATCGTCCCTCCGCGGGACGGCACAGCACTTGCGGATGCCATGGAGAAACTCCTGGCCGACCCGCGGCTGCGCGACTCGCTGGCGACAGGTGCTTCCCGATTCGCGACCGAGAAGTTGTCCTGGTCGAGCATCGCCGAAGTGACGGAAGGGGTTTACCGTCACGCTCCACGCGCACCCACGGCAACACCTCGCAGCGGTTCGGAATTGATCGGGAGCCGGACCGTGAATCCTGTCACGCTTGGCGTCCTGCTGGACGGAAGAGTCCAGGAAAGCTGGGCGCTCGAATCTTTGCGCCAGGCCCTGGCCGTGCCGGGCGTCAGATTGGCGACTGTGGCCGTTGCCCGCGGGATGGCCCGAGAGTCGTTTGCCTCGCACCTGCACAAGATTTTTGACCGCATCGACAAGGCCATGCGATGCCGGCGGGAGAGGCTGTTTACCCCCACTGACGTTGCCTCACAATTCGCGGTCCCGTTGCTGAATGTCGGAATCACCCGCCACAGCGACGGCTGGGGCCTGGATGAGGCGGGAGCCGCCACGTTGAGGCAGTGCGAAGTCGATGTCTGGTTGTGTTTCGCCGCCAGTCCACCACGGCGGCCGGTGACTCCCATTTCCCGGCTGGGTGTTTGGGGAATCGCGATCGGAAAGGACGTATCGGCGACGAACATCTGGGGCGGCGCCATGGAACTTAGCGCCGGCAGCCCGGTAACCATGGTCAGTGTCGTCGATTACGCGGCGTCGGGGGCTGGCCTGCTATACCGGACCTTCGGCGCGACCATCACCAACTCGGTTCGGCGCAATCGTCTGAATGCGCTGCACAAGGGAATGAGTTTCTACAGACGCATACTGCAACACTTGACTGTTGATGGGGATACCTGGGGCCTCGCAGCGCCACGGATGGCGGTCCCCACGCGCTATCCCGCACTGCGCGAGCCGACTGTTTCCGCGGTCGCTCGCGTGGCCTGGCGTTGGGCATCAAATATCGCGCTCACGCGTTTGCGTTCGTTGAATTGGCGCGACCAGTGGCAGATGGCGTATTACTTCGCCGACAAGGACGAGGCGGGTGTGCGCTTTGACCGGCTGCGTTACCTGGTGCCTCCCAAAGACCGCTTCTGGGCTGATCCATTCGCGGTCGAGCACGAAGGCCGGTCCTTCATCTTCTTCGAGGAACTGCCTTTCGCCACGCAGAAGGGGCACATCATGGCGGTCGAGGTGTTCGAAAACGGCGAACCCGGCGAACCGCAAGTCGCTCTCGAGCGTCCCTACCACCTCTCGTATCCGTTCATCTTCTCCTGGGAGGGGTCACTGTACATGATGCCGGAAACGGCGGCCAACGGAACAGTCGAAGTCTACCGCTGCGAGTCGTTTCCGCTGCGGTGGAGCCTGCACCGGGTTGTCCTCGAAAATATCAGCGCGTATGACGCCACCTTGTGGCAGGACAAAGATCGTTGGTGGATGTTCGTCAACGTCGCAGAGCCTGGAGCGGACAGCAGCGATGAGCTGCATCTTTACTCGGGCATGACGCCGCTCGGCCCCTGGACTGCCCATCGCGCCAATCCAGTGGTTTCCGATGTGCGCAGCGCGCGCCCCGCCGGACCGCTGTTTTCGCGCGACGGGGTGCTGTACCGGCCGAGCCAGGACTGCTCTTTGGCCTATGGACACTCCGTGTTGATCAATCGGGTGGACGTCCTCCGCGACGACGCTTACCGGGAAACAGCCGTTGACCGGGTATCACCGGGCTGGCGCAAGGACATTTTGCATGTCCACACGCTCGGCGGAAGCGGACGACTGCGCGTTATCGACTACCTGGTCAGCCGCAAACAACGGTTCTGAGCCGGCTTTCGCCGGTCAATCGGGGCGCCGCGATCCTTCCACGTCGTGGCGGATCACGCGGCGGTGGATAACAGCGCTCGCCTGCCGATAAGCAACGTGGTAGTTGGCGAGCTTGAGGTAGCAGCCCTGCCCGACGTAGAGCGTTGGTCCCTTGTGCGAAAGCTTCTGCACGCCGTTCACCCACGCATCCAGGAAGCCGTCCGGGCCCGCGGACCACTTCACGTGATAGACAAAATCGTACCAGGTGTTCCTCACGACCGGCCCGATCGGCGCGATGAATGCGCCGTCGCCGGACTTCTCCCCACCGTAGCCCCTGAACCTGAGAATAGGGGGATAGGGGTTTCGCAGCGGATCATTCGGGTCCTGGGAAAGGGTGACAACTTCCGTATGCAAATTGGCTTGCCACGGACCAGGAGCGCTGTTGTGGAAATCGAAGACGACATTCCAACTGAATGAATACTTCGAACTGGCGGACGGAGCGACATAGTCGTCGGGGAACAGGATCGAGTGTTCCCACCACTGCTCCCGGCCCTGGTAACAGCCGGTGTCTTTCTGTGGAAGCGCGACGTCGTTGCGCTCGTGGACGCCGCTGCTCGAAACATTGTCGTCGCCCGGTTCGGTGTGCAGGCGCAGGGCCGTTGCGCCGCCAGGTCCGATGTTGACAAGGGTCGCGCGATTCGTCCCTGCCTTCTGCTCCACCCACCAGACACCATCATCTGAGGTTCCGTCGCCCGGCGCGGTCCTGAACGGGCCCTTCGCGAACGTGGTGAAGTACCGGAACGTCGCCCCGAGCTTGCTGACATCAAGTGCGCCCTCCCGCGGAGGCTTGTCCCCAAACTTCGGAGCGCCCCGGGCGTCGCGCCAGACATAGGCATCCGCTAGTCCGGCGGCAGAAACGAGCAGAAGGCCGGTCGCCGCGAGGACTGCCTTGAGCATTCGGAACCGCGTCCTATTGAGTGGATGCCGCATTTGTCCTTGAAGACGCTGTAGTCGTTGAAGATTCGTTGGTCCCTGAAGCTGCGTTGGCCCTTGAAGCTGCGTCACGCCCGAGCCACTTCCTGAGCATGGATTTTCCCCGGAAGAGGGCCTGGTGGATCCAGTAATCGCCGGCAGAGCGGAAAACGATCATGCGATGATTGGAACGCGTCCGGTTCGCGAAGCGGTACTTGAAAGGCTCGGATCCGACGGTAAAGTCGAACTCCTCGAGCCCCTTCGTGATTGCGTCGTCGAGGAGAAACTTGATCAGGACCTCCCCGGGAGATCTGGCGGCAAAGCGGACATCGAAAGTGGGTTTGTACCAGATGAAACGGCGTTGATACTCGAAACCAAAATGACAGGCCAGCGGCCCGCCGTCGAACAGAACCACGGCGAACCTGAGCCAGCCATGGCGGAAGGTCTCGCTGACGAGTGCCTTGTAGAAGGCCTGCTGGGCGGGATCGAGAAACTGGCTGGGTGAGCCCGTTTGCGCCCGCCGCGCCTTGTGCTGCTCGAAGAAAACACCCAGGTATCCGAGGATTTCATCCTCGCTGGTACATGCGTGGAAGCGGAGCTCCCCGGACTTCTCGAAGAATCTGGTGTGCCTCTTCAGACTGGATTTGTTGGCCGCCTTGCGGTCCGCCTGGCCATCGCCCAGCATCCGCGCCAGGGCGTCCGCCTGAAATTCAACCGTGATTCTTGCGTCGCGTCCTGCAAAGTAGTCGAGGACTCCGGCCTTGTTTGGGGAATGACTGGGGAAGTGGGACAGGTCGATGCGATGGAAACCTTTTGCACCCGCGTTCATCTCTTCCAGCAGCGCACGCAGCACCCCGGGTTCGTCGGGATCCGTTATGAAATCGCAGTAATCGGACGCGCCGTTGAGGCTGCCGATGAAGCGAACATGGCTGCGCACCTGGCCCATGGGGCCCTTTGCCCGGGTGATCATCATTGGCGCAATGCCAACCAGCTCGGCGCCCACATACCCGAGGATCACGAACAGTTCATGGGAGCCGCGAAACGCTTTCCACCAGCAGGCATGCCATGGAAACGTCTGGAACACGCTGTGATTGCGGGAACGATTCAGCAGCTTCGTCCATGATGCTTCCAGATCGGGAACGTCTTCCCAGCCCTGCAGCCGGGTTGTGCGAACCCGGGTCGTGCTAAGCCGGGTCGTGCTAAGCCGGGTCGTGTCATAGTCCAATGGCGGCCTTTCCTTTCCTGCCTTTCCGTGTCGGCAATGCGCTCCGATTCCTGAGGACCGCAACCCGGGATCCGCGCGATCCACCGGAAGTATCGGCAGCGTACCGATTCAGGTTTTCGTCACCGGGCACGGCACGTGGTCCGAACGGACCACACCGGGGCTGGATCCGGCGGGTGTGGCGACCCCATGCCGTCGATTAGATTGGGCGCTGCAACGGATGATTTGAAAGCGAGCCTCCATGATGCCGGCCATCGCCCCCAACCACGGGCTGAAGAACACCACGATCCGCTCCACCACGCGGCCGGCCCCGGCGCGCTGCCCCTCATGAGCACTCGTCTGATGCAGCAAGGGGTGACCGCGCAAGCAGAGGCGCATCCCGAGGCAACGGCAATCGTATTCAAAGGCACCCGCCTGAGCTACGGCACGCTGGAGGCTACAGCGAACAGGCTCGGCCACCTGTTGCGGGACGCCGGGTGCCGGCGCGGAGATCGGGTTGGCCTGCTGATGCCAAAGATGCCCGCAGCCATCGTGGCAATGCTGGGCACGCTGAAAGCCGATGCGATCTATGTGCCGATGGATCCGGCCAGTCCCGCGGAGCGGCAGGCGCGGGTGCTCGAGATCAGCGACTGCCGTTTCATTCTGGCCGCGGGCCCGGTGGGCCAGGGCCTGCGCGAAACCCTGGCGGCCGCGACGCTGCAACAACAACCCATCATCGGCTGGCTGGACGAGGACCTGCCAGCGCAAACCGATCCCGCACCGGCATTTTCCCTGCGCGACCTTGCCGCATTTCCGGCGACCAACCCGATATCCGCCAACAGCGGCGAAGACGTGGCGCACATCCTGTTCACGTCGGGATCCACCGGGCTGCCCAAGGGCGTGATGATCAGCCACGGAGCCGTCGTGCACCTCATCCAGTGGGCGCAATCGTATTTTGGCATCTCCCGCACCGACCGCATCTCCCAGCATCCGCCGCTGCGATTCGATGTCTCCACATTCGACATCTTCGGCGCCCTCTGCTCCGGCGCCGAACTGCATCTGGTGCCCGCCGAACTGAACCTCCTCCCGCACAAGCTGGCGCAGTTCATTCGCGATGCCCAGCTCACGCAGTGGTTCTCGGTGCCCTCGGTCCTCAATCTGATGGCGAATTTCGACGTGGTGCGCCAGGACGACTTCCCTGCGCTGCGCCGGGTTCTGTTTGCCGGCGAAGCGATACCCACGCCCACCGTTATTCACTGGATGCGGCGGCTCCCGCACGTGCGTTTTAGCAATCTGTACGGCCCCACCGAAACGACCATCGTAAGCAGTTATTACACGCTGCCCCGGTGTCCGGCCGACGAGCGGGAGCCCATTCCCATCGGCACCGCCTGCGCCGGCGAGGAACTGCTGGTTCTGGACGAACAGCTACGGCCGGTGGTTCCCGGTGAGATCGGTGATCTGCATATTCGCGGAGTCGGTTTGAGCCCGGGCTATTGGGGCGATCCAGAAAAAACGCGACACGCATTCCTAGCCTTTCCAGGCGGAACGGGCCCCGGCGACCGCATCTACCGGACCGGCGACCTGGCGCGCTGCTCGGCGGACGGCCTGTTCCATTTCGTCGGCCGCGCTGACACGCAGATAAAGAGTCGCGGGTATCGCATCGAGCTGGGGGAAATCGAGGCCGCGCTGCACTCGATTCCCGGCCTGCAGGAAAGCGCAGTGGTGGCCATCAAGTCGGGGGGCTTCGAAGGCTGGCTGATCTGCTGCGCCTATGTTCCGGCACCGGGCAACGAAATGTCGTCGGTAAAGTTGCGCAAGGCCCTGGCCCGGCTGGTGCCCGGGTACATGATTCCTGCCCGCTGGAAGTGCATGGATGTCCTGTCCAAGAACGACAACGGCAAGATCGATCGCCCCCTGTTAAGGAACCAGTTCATTGTGGTGGACGGCCACCCGGCAATTCCGCGCACCGACGGTACATCCCTGCCCGATCATGCCCGCGGGACGGATCGCAGCGCCAGCCCGGCGCCAGGGCAGCATTGAAGCTTGCACATTTAGATCGCAGATTAACCGCAAGGGACGCAAAGGATTCTTTAATACGCCCTTGAGGGGTGCGACAAGGTGTTTGGCTGTTTCGCAGCCAGGGTTCACGGGCCGGCAATGGCCCATACGAGTTTCTGAAGAACGTTAAAAAGGAACAGCAAGTGACTAACGGCAACGCAATCATCGAGCGCCTCGGCGCTGTGTTCACCGAGACCTTTCACGTCGAAGTACCCTCTCCGGATACCGACCTCCTGGAGTCCGGCATTCTGGATTCTTTTCAGTTCGTGGAATTGCTACTCGCCCTCGAGCAGAACTTCAGCCTCCGCATCAAGATCGACGACATCGACCTCGAGGACCTGCGCACCCTTGCACGGATCGCCAGGCTAGTGGACACGAGCCGCGAGGCGGCGCAAACCCCATCTTTGATACCGGCCTCGAGCGCCGCCGATTGACGATTCGCATTTTTGCCGAGGGCGACGTCGCCGCCGCCGCGGCGCTGTTCGCGCGTGTCTACCCGGAACACCGCTGGCGCTCACGATCCGCGTGCGAAGCCTATTTCCACGAGGTGCTGTTCGAGAACCCCTGGCGCGACCTGGAAATTCCTTCGTGGGTCGCCGAGGAGAATGGCCGCATGGCCGGCTTCTATGCCGTGCTGCCCAGAAAGATGCTGCTGCGCGGGCGCCCGATCCGCGTGGCGGTGGGCTGCCAGTTCATGATGGACCCCGACAACCGTAATAGCCTCGCGGCGCTGCAACTGACAAAAGCCTGCATTTCAGGACCTCAGGATCTTACGTTTGCCGATGGGGCGAGCGCACAGGCGCGGCGCATGTGGGTCGCGATCGGCGGGATTGCGCCGCTTCTCTACGGCCTCCACTGGACCCGGTTGCTGCGGCCCGCCCGGTACGCGCTTTCTCTGGCCGAGGAACGCGGCGCCGTGAATCGCCCCGTCGCTATCGCTGCACGCCCGCTATGCTCAGTGGCCGACGCGCTGTTCGCCCGCTTGCCCCCGAACCGGTTTCTGCGCAACGACGGTCCCCAGGACGACAAGCTGGATCCGGCTTCGATGTTGTCCCATTTTCCGGAAGTCACCGGCGGCAGCGCGCTGCAACCAGACTACGACGCCGCTTCCCTCGCCTGGCTGCTGGAGCAGACCGCACGCAAGAAGCGTCACGGGGACCTGCGCTCGCGGGCCGTAATCGGCGGCAAGCGAAACCTGATCGGTTGGTATCTCTACTATCTGAAGGCCGGCGGTGCCGGCGAAGTCATCCAGATCGCTGCGCTGGACGGCTGTTTCGACCAGGTCATGCAGCACCTTCTGGCCGATGCCTGGAACAACGGCGCGACGGCGCTGAGGGGTCGCGTCGAGCCGCGCTTTGTGCAGGAGCTGTCCGACCGCCACTGCTGGCTTCGACGCGAGGGTCCGTGGACATTGATCCATTCGCGCGATGCCGAAATCGTGGCTGCCATCCAGCAGGGCGACGCCTTCCTGAGTCGCCTGGAGGGCGAATGGTGGCTACGTTTCCAGGGTGGTTGACCCGGAAGGATTCGCCAGGCCGGGCTTTATCCGATCGGTCGACGGCGGCGGCTCTCCAGCGATGATGGCGGACGCGATCCACGCAGCCGGGGGCGTGGTCCGAACGGACTACGGACGGATTCGTCACCTTCAGCCTCGCTTAACGCGGGGATCTCTAGTCTCAGAAGGCTCGTTCCACGCAGCCTGAACGGGGATGGATCTTCATGTCGGGGCTTCATGTTGATGGGGCTTCATGTTGATGGGGCTTCATGTCGATGGGGCTCCACGTCACGGCGACCGTCACGAAGCCAGAGCAGTGGTCCTGCGGACATTTGCGGCAGAACACATAGGGAGGCATCGCGTCGAATGCAATCCGCAAGCGCTGGACGACATGAGGTAACGCCATTCGGATATACAGAACCGACCCGTCGCGCTCCTGACAATCAGGATCAGGGCATTGAAGTTGCCAGGGAACGCGGCCGTTCGCTTGCGGACCAATCAAGGTGCGGCGCGGCACCGGTCCACGCAGGGGCCCTGACGGTTGTGGTGGTCGAGAGCGAAGAGGACCTCTGCCACCACGCTGACGCCTGGCAGGATCTCGCCGACAACGCCATCGAGGCCAACGTTTTTTATGAACCCTGGCTGCTGCGACCGGCGTTACAAACGCTGAACCCGGGCACGCCGTTGCGCCTGGTCTTCATTTACGAGACCGATTCGCCCGCAACCCCCGGACATTCGCGATTGTGCGGGTTCTTCCCCCTTGAGCCGGACAGGCGGTTCCGGAAGTCGCCGATCCGGGCCTGGCGCCTGTGGAAACACCTGCACTGTTTCCTTTGCACGCCGCTGATCCGGCCGGAGCGGGCCCGCGAAACGCTGGCGGCACTGCTGCAATGGGCGGGCGCGGACGGCAGCGCTCACATGCTGGAT
>Ga0163147_10005519_pt1 | contig 15347 bp, 14 predicted proteins | sample OliLakLV19MP6G1_FD_148597 | JGI IMG/M metagenome (GOLD analysis project Ga0163147, IMG submission 148597) | Freshwater microbial mat bacterial communities from Lake Vanda, McMurdo Dry Valleys, Antarctica- Oligotrophic Lake LV.19.MP6.G1 | ecosystem: Environmental > Aquatic > Freshwater > Lake >...
AATTCCTGGATCAAAAAAGAAAGCGCAAAGTAATGGAAATGAAAAAGCTAATTCATAAGTTTGATATAACACCTGACGACCTCGGTTTGCAATTGAATATCAACAACTTGTGAAACGTTAGTCAGAATAATGGCACAAAGAAAAAATACAACTCAGACACCAAAAGAGATTGCTATATTGATTATAAGCAATACAGACTTTGTTGGTAAATTGGAAAAACGAATTGAAATTGGTCAAGAGTTATTTAATCGTTCCATTTCTACCCAAAATGAACTGACAACTGCAAACTTTGATTATAAATTATGGACGGACTATAACTTTGAAATGCTTAAACAAGTGTTTAACATTGAAATTAACGATTATATGGACTCTTATAATCATACTGGCTACACTTTTATGGGACAAATGGGGAAAGTAGAAGGCAATCCTGCTCAGACTTTTAAGAATTTAGTTACTTATAAATTAGACAACCTAAAAAGTTTGCTGACAAGGGCTGAATTATTAAAATCTCAAGTAACTATTAACTCACCCATTTCAGTTGCGACACCAAAAACAACACTTTCAAAAACCGAAGTATTTATTGTTCACGGACATGATGAAGCAGCAAAAACTAAAACTGCACGCTTTATTGAAAAATTAGGTTTAAAACCTATTATACTTCACGAACAAGCAAGTGGAAGCAAAACTGTAATTGAAAAAATTGAAACGTATTCTAATGTAGGTTTTGGAATTGTGCTTTACACGCCTTGCGACACCGGTGCAAAAAATGAAGAAAACCCTAATTTTAAAAATCGCGCAAGACAAAATGTTGTTTTTGAACACGGTTTTTTAATTGGCAAAATAGGAAGAGAGAATGTTTGTGCATTAGTTAAAGACGAAATGGAAACACCTAATGACATTTCAGGAGTTGTTTACGTGAAAATGGACAATGAAGACGCGTGGCATTTAAAAGTTGCACGTGAACTACGAAACTCAGGCTATGAAATTGATATGAATAAAATATAACTGTGCCTAACAGCACCTAAAAAAAATGGCGGGCGAAGTGCGAATACGAACAGGTGAGCAACTAATAAAATTTAGTGAGTATAAACAGTTTAGTGTTCCAAATCCGCCACTTCTTGTAGCCGCAAAACGTTATAAGCCATTTCAAACCGACAACCAACAATAAAAAAACAAGTATGAGCAACAAATTACCAATTCAAATAACTACAATGTTGGCATCTCACGAACACAGATTACATCATTACTTATGGCATCAAGTAAGAAATAGTTGGTGGGATTATTCTGATACTGAACGAAATCAAATTAGACAATTAGGTTGGGAGCCACCAAGACCAGCATATGTTAGAAATTTAAATCCAAGACAATTAGATGTTATGAATAATTCTGGAGAAGACTTTCTCTATATGCACAGAGTTATGATAGCAAGTGTAAATAAAAGGCTAAGAGAAATTTTAGACCCAAACTACATGAAAGTTGAAGGTTGGAAAAATATCCCAATTCCAAATGACCTTGATTTCCCTGTTCCTTTGACATGGGACACTGGCGACCAAGACTTAAACGACTATTTAATTAATGTTAAATCTGATGTTTTTTTTACACAAAGATTAAAACCATTGGAAGACCAATTCACAAACCAAACTTACCTTAAATCAGTAACGCTTGGCGAACTTGGTACACGAATAGAATTTACCATTCATAATTGGTTACATATGAGATTTTGTTCAAAGGTTGAGGAATTCAGACCCGACCCAGACGCTTTTTCAACCTCAATTGATCCTAAGTGGGATGTTCCAACATACGATTGGCTTGGTGACACGTATTCAAGTCATGTAAATTTAACATTCTGGAAACTTCATGGCTGGGTAGACGACAGAATTGAAGATTGGAAAAAAGCAAACAATATTGCAGGTGAAATTAGTTGGATTGGTAAATGGACTGGCGATATGCCAGAACACCCAGAACCTGAAAGTTTACATTCCATTTTAAGTATTGATGCAGAAAAAGAGATGACACATGAACATATAAACCATGACCACGACCATCACATGAAAATGATGAAAGTTTTGAAAATTGTAAATAAGTCTGGAATATGTTCACATTTTTATGACAATATCGACCCGAAATTCAATAAATAAAAACGTAATAACATGGGAAAAATAAAAATTCAAGAAAGTAAAATTGACCTGACAAATGGTCGAACTGGACAAGTAGCTATTTTAATATATGCTGGAGAAGCCGACCCAGTTGCAAAGCTGGACTGGGCGGTTTCCGAATATGTAGGAAACGTAGGACACAACCAGTTTATTGATATTAATATGGACAACCCATGGACAAGGATAATAATTTCTGGCATAAATGAAATGAACCAAGAAGATTTTGACCCAACAAAACATAAATTGAAACCATGACAATATCTAATATGGGTGGAGCCATTGAGCATTGGCTTGGTTTCCAAGATAAAATTGGACGTTCATTTATGATGAACGAAGATGCATTAGAGTATCCTTTGGCGGACTATCTTGTAAATGATGGTAGTATTGACATAAAGTTTGTTGACCTTGAAAAGCCACACCCAAACTTTTCTAATAGACTTGTTGACGTTTCTGTACACGACAGCTTGACTAAACACTTGAATAATATATTTGAATTAAAACTTGCTAAGTCAACTACAAGAAATCAATCTGAGAAACAAAGAATATTTAATGATTTAATGCGACTTCATTTGGCAAACATTGTGACTGGGGACAAATGTTATTTCATAATCACCGGAAAAAGCACAAATTTTCTGCGAGACTTTCAGGACTTTTCAAACAATGAAAATCGTTTTTATAAAAATTGGTTTTCTTTCGCAAAAGGACAAAGCTTGACATTTGATGTTGCCTCTGAGACAAATACAGACTACTTCTCAATTTATCAAACATTCGTCAATAAATATTCTGGTAGTTATCAAGGAACAGGAACTAACGTACTACAGTTACCAAATCAAATTACAACTACTTGTGAATTTATTACAGGATTTAAAGCAACCTTAGTTCCTTATATGACAGGAATATGGTCGGTGATATAAAAGGAAGAGAAACGGCTTATAACAGCACCTACAAAAAATTGGCGGTTCAGTGGTTAAATGAAACTTTGTGCTTCGTATCAAGTTTTGTGGTGGCAGACAGTTTAGTGCTTCGAAATCGCCAACTTCTTGTAGCTGCAAATCGTTACCTGCAAGGCTAAGACGACATGCTAAATAACAATTAATTGACATAAAAATTAACTTTGACAAACAAATAAAAATCATATGGCAAAATTTTTAGACACAACAGGAGTTTCCTATCACTTACAACAACTCATTAATAAAGCGACAGAGAAATTAGTTTTAATCAGTCCCTATCTAAAAATCAACGATAGAATTAAGCAATCTCTTGAGGACAAGAACCGACTCAAAATTGACATCAGAGTTATTTACGGAAAGAACGAATTGCAACCTGACGAGAACAATTGGTTAAAGTCGCAGACAAGTATTCGTTCAAGTTTTTGCAAAGACCTTCATGCTAAATGTTATCTAAACGAAAGTGAAGCCATCATTACTTCAATGAACCTTTACGAATTTTCGCAAGTGAACAACAATGAAATGGGAATTTATGTTGTAAAAGAAACCGACCCAATTTTATACAATGAAATTTCCGAAGAGGTAAAACGACTAATTCGCATAAGTGACGAAATAATCGTTTCAGTTGAAAAGGCACCAACAAAGACAGTAACACCAATAAAAGAGAGCAAACCAGAAATTGATACTCCCAGGAAAGCAAATGTATATGATGGAAAATTTCTTTCCACGACAGCTCTTTCCAAAGAAGTTGGTATTTCAAGTAAAGACCTATTTACAAAATTTGAAAAACTGAGATTGATTGAAAGGAAAAATGACGATTGGGTTTTGACCACCAATGGCAAAGACAAAGGTGCTCAGACAAAAAAGGGACAATACGGTGACTACATTGCGTGGCCAGAGACAATTATTAAAGAAATTATCTAAATCAAAATCGACAGACCTACGAATGACAAGAAGCCCAGCAGGTAACAGGCGTTTGGCAAAAAAGCGGGTTCAGTGGTTAAATGAAGCTTTGTGCTTCGTATCTAGTTTTGTGGTGGCAGACAGTTTAGTGCTTCGAAATCGCCAACTTCTTGTAGCTACCACACGTTATAGCCCATTTTAAAAGACACCAATGAACAAAATCAATCAGAGACAAAACGACAAAATTTTCATCGACTACTTGAAAGCCCAAAGAGTAGCTTACAGTCAATGTAAGACCTATCAATTTGTGGACTTAATAAGTGTTTTAATTGCAATCGTTCTACCAATTATTGGTTTGATAAATAGTGACTATGTGAATTTCTTGGGAGCGTTCGGAGTTATTTGGACGATTATATATCTAGTTGTAGATAATTTTCGAAAAAACAAATCTCAGCAGGGAGCAAAGATTCAAGAACAATTTGATACTGAATTATTTGAAATCTCTTGGAATGACGTTCTTTGTAAAAACAAGGTCAATAAGGACATACAAATTGATTTAGCCAAACGCTATAAATCAAAAGATTTAAGCGATTGGTACTCAAAAGAAATTGGTACTGATATACCACGAGAAATAGCTGTTTTATTATGCCAAAGAATCAATTTCTCTTGGGAACTTAACCTACGAAAGAAGTTTGTGTTATCATTGGTTACAGTTTTACTTGTCTATTATGGGGCAATTATCGTTACTTCAATTTTTGTAAATCTAGGACTTTTAGACACTTTAATTTTGCTAGCCCCATCTATTTCGTTCTTGATTTATGGAGTTCAAAATGTTGGTGCCTTGAAATCACAATCAAAATCGAAAGAAGAGTATTTGGACTTGATAGATTCTAAAATTCAAGATTATTCTTTGAATAAAACTATCTCAAGCAATACTTTTTTAAGACAAGTTCAAGATGTCATTTTTAATCAAAGGAATTTTTTAGAAAAAATCCCTGATTGGTTTTACAACACATTTAAAAAGGATAATGAAAACAGAACCGATGAAATTATAAAATCTATTAAAGCCAATTTCTAATGTCAGTATTTTCACATTTACAAAACACAGCAGACTCTATAAAAATCCAAGATCCTGAAAGAACAGCGATTGATACTTCAATTAGTTCGCTTTCTTATAAACTTGGTTCTTACTTCAACAACATCGAATCAAAATTTGTATATGGTTCTTATGATAGAAGAACCATATTGAGAAGAAGTAAAGACCCAAATTCTGATGTCGACTATATGGTTACATTTAGTGATGGGAGCGGCTGGACACCGCAAACCTTAATGAACAGATTAAAGAAATTTGTAGAAGATAAATATTCTAGAAGTGAAATCTATCAATCTTCACCGACTGTGGTTCTTGAATTGAATCACATAAAATTTGAGTTGGCACCTGCCTATACTAGTTGGGGAACTATTTATATTCCTGCACCAGCATCTGACTATTCACAATGGATAAGCACTAATCCAAACACATTGAAAGACGCTTTAAACGAGAAAAATAGAAACAACCAATATTTGATAAGGAAGTTAGTCCGTTTAATGAAATATTGGAATGTACTGAATGGGAAAGTTTATAGTTCTTATGAATTGGAAAAGTATGTAATCGACAAATCATATTGGCTATGTTCTAACTTGAAAGAGTACTTCTATGCTGCGGCTGAAGGACTTGAGACTTGGAATCTTCCTCAATACAAGCAAAACAAAGTAAATAGACTCAAAGAAATAGTTGCTAAAACCAAGGAGTATGAACGAGATGAAATGCCATATACAGCAGAATCCGAAATAAAAAAAGCAATACCGTGAGAAGAAAAACGGGCTATAACAGCACCTACCCAAAAGGCGGGGTTTCGTGTTCCAAAGACACATTTGTGCAAGCCGAAAATTCAGTTCTCCGAATGAAGTTTTGTGGTAAAAGTCCCGCCCTTCGGGTAGCTGCAAACCGTTATGCAACATTTAAAAAAACAAATATGAAAAAACAGAGAATCACGACAAAAATGATTTCGCTTTTGTTAGCGGGTTCAATTTTACTGACAAGTTGTGCAAGCACGACAATGATTCAATCAAACCCAAGTGGTGCGAAAGTTTACCTAAATGGAGAACCTATGGGAACAACACCACATATCCACCGAGACACAAAGATAGTTGGCAGCACGACCACTGTTAAATTAGAAAAGGAAGGATATGACCCCTTAAACACATCCTTTTCAAGAGATGAAGAAGTTGATGTAGGTGCCATTATTGGGGGACTTTTTGTTTTAGTTCCATTTCTGTGGACAATGAAATACAAGCCAACCCATACTTATGAGTTGACGCCAAGTTCAGGTAACGAACAGCCAATAATTAAAACAAATCCACAGCAAAATCAGACCAAATCAAAGGCTGACAGACTCAGAGAGTTAAAACAACTACTTGATGAAAAGGTCATTACTCAAGAAGAGTATGAAAAAGAAAAGAAGAAAATTTTAGAAGAAGACGAAAAGTAAACGTTGCATAACAGCACCTACAAGAAATTGGCGGTTCAGTGGTTAAATGAAGCTTTGTGCTTCGTATTAACTTTTGTGGTGGCAGACAGTTTAGTGCTTCGAAATCGCCACCTTCTTGTAGCTGCAAAACGTTGTGCGTCATTCTATGGCGACAGTGCTAACTTTGAACTTTACACGCTTTGAATCAACAAATAATTAAAAAATAACAATGGGACTAAAACCTTACGACAGAACACTAACACAAATTTTTAACAACATTCAATACGATGTTGACTTTTATCAGCGTGAATACAAATGGAATGACGAGTTAGAATACAAGCCCGTTTCTTCTCTGTTGAAGGATATTTTTTATCGATTTGATTTGGAAAAATACAACCCAAGTCAAGAAATAAATCAAGAAAGCACAGACAAACTTGAGTGGTATTATCTCAACACTTTTATGACAAATCTCATCAAGGGGAAAAAATATATTGTTGACGGTCAACAAAGACTAACAACTCTTACTTTAGTTTCAATCGGACTTTATCATTTAGCAATTAAACACGGTTTACAACAACACATTATTGACTCCTTAAAAAATTCAATTGTTGGAAATACAGAATTTGGAAAAACTTTTTGGATGGGCTTTAAAGACCGACAAACAGCCATTGATGATGTATTACAATTCAATAACGGGTTTAAAAACTGTAATGACAAGAACGGAGTTTCAGAAAGAAATATTTACAAAAACTACACGGTCATTTTAAACAGTTTAGAATCTAAATTCAAAACACCTCATAAACTTCAAACTTTCATTTCTTATTTCAGACACAGAGTTTATTTAATAGAAATAGAAATTGACAAAGACAAAGATGTGGCGATGGTATTTGAAGTAATCAATGACCGAGGTGTTCCACTAAAACCTTACGAAATATTAAAAGGCAAAATTTTAAGCCAAATTGATATTGCAGACAGAGAAAAATATATTGAAATTTGGGAAGCCCAAATTGAAAAGATTGAAAGAAACGGAGAAAATGAAATTGATGAATTTTTCGGCTACTATTTTCGAAGTAAATATTCTGAAAACGCAGAACAATACAGCAGACTTGATAAGACAAGATACCACAAAACAATTTTTTTAGACGAGTATGATTTGAAAATCGGTTTAAAAAACAATGAGAACAATGCAAGATATTTTGTCGAAAATACATTGCCGTATTTTTCCGATGTCTATGTTGAAATGCTCAAATATTACAACGGTTATCACAAGGACTATGAGTTTATTTTCTTTAACAAACTCAATGATATGGATGGACAATTTGTTTTGACACTTTCATCTATTGACTTAAAGGATACAAATCGAGACGAAAAACTTAAAACTATTCCAAAATATTTTGACAAGTTCTTTAGTTTACTCAATCTAACAAATAGTTACAAGTCAAACGAGTTTAACACAAATGTAATTTCATTAAATTTTTCAATTAGGAACGCAGCGTTGACAATTGCAAAAGACAATTTTGACAATCAACTTTTGACAGCAATAAGAAAGAAATATGACAGAGATACTTTAGACGATGCTTTCAAATATGAGTTCTTTAAAAATGTTGGCTACAACGACTTTGGAAGAACATTCCTAAGATATTATTTTGCAAGGGTTGACCATTTTATAAGCGAATTCTCTAACGAAAGTGAGTATGGTAGTTACTACCAACTTGTTTCGCAATCACAAGGAAATAATGTGTATCACATTGAGCATATAATTACAAATCACCAAGATAATTTAAATCTCTTTGCTGACGAAGAAGAGTTTAATGCTCAACGAAACCGACTTGGTGGACTTTTGTTATTAAAAGGCAAGGACAACCAATCATCAGGCGATGAACTCTATTCAGAGAAGTTGAAAACATACAATGTGATAGGAACTTTTTATGCAAGGACATTGCTTCCAGATATGTATCACAAGAAAGTAACTTTCGCTAAATACATAAGCGACCAAAAATTAAATTTCAAACCTTACAGCACTTATGGTAAAACTGAAATTGAGGAACGACATTTACTTTTATACGACTTGACAAAGAGAATATGGGACTAACGAACAAAGTTTTTGCAACCTATAGCAGTATCGCTACTTTGGAAGAAGAACGAACGCACAAACAGCAGCTACCCAAAAGGCGGGGTTTCGTGTTCCAAAGACAGTTTTGTGGTTAATGGAAGTTTAGTTTTTCAAATCAAGTTTTGTGGTAAAAGCCCCGCCCTTCGGGTAGCTGCAAACCGTTACAAGCAAGCCTAAAAAACCGACACGACCGACAAAAAACCTACAGAAAAAAGACCAGAATGCCAACGCTTCGCAAAATTAAAAGAGCTGCAATGCCTACGCACAAGCCGACCCAAATTGCAGCACATTTAATTTTGCCCTACCGCACCCAAAGCCCACCCACCTCCCGACAACTGGACTGTTGAAAATTTGGAGGAAACTTTAGGCTGGCTTTTTAAAATTAGTTTTATATTTGCCAATATTTGTCAAGTCAAAACAAAGCACATTGAAAACAATTGGGACAATTTTAAGAGAGTTAAGAGAAAGCAAAGGATTATTGCTTAGAGAAGTTGGAGCGAAGCTTTCTCTCGACCCGACAATTTTGAGCAAAATCGAGCAAGACAAACGTATGCCGACAAAGGAGCAAGTAAAATCACTTGCCAACTTTTATAAAGACCAAAAAAACGAAGTAATAATAGCTTGGCTTTCTGACAAACTATATTATGAAGTTCAAGACGAAGATTTGGCTTTACAAGCAATGCAAGTAGCGGAAGAGAAAATTAAATACAATAAAAAGAAAACTAAATAATGGCTGTAAATTTTTCCGAAATATTAGTTGTTGGGGTTTCCAGCCGAGCACTTTTCAATCTTGAAAAGGAAAATGAAATCTTTAATGCCGAAGGTATTTCTGGCTTTAGAAAATACCAACTTGAACACGAAGACGAACCTTTAGAACTTGGAACAGCATTTCATCTCGTTCAAAGTTTACTTCACTTAAACGAAAATGCTAAAAAGAGAATTGTTGAAGTTGTTGTAATGTCAAGGAACAGTCCTGAAACTGGTGTTAGAATTATGAACTCCGTGGGGAAACATAATTTAGACATTACCCGAATGGCTTTTAGTGGAGGCGAACCTTTAGCACCTTATATTGATGCTTTTGATATTGACTTATTTTTAAGTAAAGACCTTAAAGATGTTCAAAGTGTAATTGATTCTAAAAAATGTGCAGCCGCATACATTTACGAGCCACCAACAGAATTTAAGCCAACTGACAACAGAGTGAAAATTGCATTTGATGCTGATGCAGTTCTATTTTCAGATGAATCGGAGCATCGATATAAAACAGAAGGAATAGAGGCATTTCATAAATACGAGAAAGAACATCAAGATGAGCCTTTGGGCGAAGGCCCTTTTGCAAAGTTATTAATCAAACTTTCAAAAATTCAAGAAGAATTGCCAACAACAATTGAGCTATCGCCATTGAGGATTGCAATTGTAACCGCAAGAAATGCACCTTCTCATATGCGAGTAATTAAAACACTTCGTAAATGGGGCGTTTATGTTGACGAAGCCTATTTTTTAGGCGGTCTTTCAAAAGACAATGTTCTAAAGGCATTTGGAGCACACATATTTTTTGACGACCAAGAAGTTCACTTGACTGAATCATCTAAAGTAGTTCCTTCTGGAAAAGTTCCTTACGCATCAGATTCTCCATTACTGAAATTGAATGGACAAGTTAAACTCACCAAAGCAAAAGACGAATAATGAAATTATACGAAACACTTGAAAAGCAACTTAAAAAAGAACCCAACTTCGTTACTGACAACGGAGAACTAAAAAAGTGGGTTGTAATAAATAAAGCACAGAATTATGATGCTGAACTTATTGGTTTGTTGCTGGACGACAAAGAACTGAAAGCAAAATTCTTTCTTGACATCAAAGATGTATTGGTGTTCAACCAATCTTTATTCATACAGTTTTTAGAGCAGAAGAATTATTTGAACGACAGCTATACTTCATACAAAAACAAAGTAGGTTTAAACATTGACGGTAAATATTTAAAACAACGCAACGAAGTTGCTTTGGTTTGGCCTTTTAAAGACTGTGTATTAGAAGGTGGACAAAGTCGTGAAGAAGATAAACGAGAAGAAATATTTTTTAATGAAACGCTTGCACAAGATGAAATTACCCAACTGTTAGAACCAAAAGTTTTGACCAATGCCAAACGCTACACAGGGAAAGGAGAAAAGCCACTTGACAAATTAAATCGTAACGAGCAAGGCGTAATTACCGACAACTTAATTATAAAAGGCAACAACCTTTTGGCGCTGCATTCTTTGAAAGAAGAGTTTGCTGGAACAGTAAAGCTGATTTACATAGATCCTCCTTATAATACTGATAAAGGTGGATTCAATTATAATGACTCTTTTAGTCATTCGTCTTGGCTAACCTTTATGAAAAACCGATTAGAGGTTGCGTTCACTTTATTAAGAAACGATGGCATTCTTTTAATAAACTCTGATGAAATTGAACATAGCTATCTAAAGACTCTATGTGACGAAATATTTAAAAGAGAAAACTTTAAAGGTGACTTTATTTGGCAAAAAAGAAAAGGTGGGGGTAATGACAGCTATTTTTTAGCTCTTGATCATGACTACATAAGTGTTTATACTAAAGATGGAACAAAAACTTCTCATGATAAGTGGAGAACTGGTTATGCTGACGAGTATTTAAAGAGATATAGGGAAGTTGATGAAAATGGTGAAAGATATTATTGGGATACATTGGCGAGAGATGGTCTTCAAAATCCTATAGCTGTGATTATTAAAACGCCAGATGATGCAGAAATTACTATTAATTCTCAGAAACCATTACTGACGATAAAAGAACAATTAAAAACGGGACATGTAAAATTTACTAAGACAAAAAATGGTTGGAGTTTACATCATCGAGTTTATATGCCAGAAGGAAAAGTTGCAAGGTCAATTCTTGATTCATTCGGAACTAATAAAACGGCAAAGGACGAAATAGTTGAACTTTTTGGTGAAAGTCTATTTAAATATCCGAAACCTGAAACACTAATCAATTATCTTGTCGAGCTGTTTAGTCAAAAGAAAGATATTGTTTTAGATTTTTTTGTAGGTTCTGGAACAACTGCCGCAGTTTGTCACAAAATGGATCGTCAGTATCTAGTCATTGATCAAATGAACTATATTGAGACAGTTGCTGTCGAAAGATTAAGAAAAGTAATAGGAGGTGAGCAAGGCGGTATTAGCCAAAAAGCTGAATGGAATGGTGGTGGTGAGTTCGTTTACCTCGAACTAAAAAAATATAATCAGACCTTCATTGAGCAAATTGAAACTGCTAAAGACACAAAAGCAGTACTGAAAATTTGGGCAGAAATGAAACTAAAATCTTTTCTCAATTACAATGTAGATATTCAAAAGCAAGAAGAACATATTGAGGAATTTAAAGCCTTGTCTTTAGTAGAGCAAAAACAACACTTGATTGAACTGCTTGACAAAAACCAATTGTATGTAAATCTTTCATCGCTTAACGATAAAGACTTTGCAGTGACAGCAGAAGAAAAGAAAGTAACACAAGATTTTTACCAAATAAAAAAGTAATCCAATGAGCTTTTTACACGATACATTGGTTCAGGAATTTGGTAGAAGAGAAATTGCCCGTGTTCCAGTTCCCAATTACATAACAGATAATTTAAAACCCGGATACGGTCAACGACCTTATCAAATAGAATCGTTTCAGCGTTACATACTTTGCCATTCCGAAGATTTTACAGGCAGACCTAAAAAACCATTTCATTTGCTATATAATATGGCAACAGGGAGCGGAAAGACATTGGTAATGGCTGGCTTGATGCTTTACTTGTATGAAAAAGGTTTTAGAAACTTTTTGTTTTTCGTAAACTCAAACAATATCATCAAGAAAACGAAAGACAATTTTTTGAATCCACAGGCTTCAAAATATTTGTTCAATGACAAAATAGTAATTGACGGAAAAGAAGTTTACATAAAGGAAACAGACACCTTTGAAAGTGCTGATGATAAAAACATCAATATCAAATTCACAACAATTCACCAACTGCACATTGACTTAAACAACACCAAAGAAAACAGCGTTACTTACGAAGATTTTAAAGACAAGAAAATGGTGCTTATTGCTGATGAAGCGCACCATTTAAGTTCAGCAACAAAGAACAACGGTGATTTATTTGGTAGTTGGGAAGGAACAGTAATAGAAATTCTAAAGCAGAATTTCGACAACATACTTTTAGAATTTACTGCAACACTTGACTATGACAATGCCGAAATTTTAAAAAAATACCAAGACAAGGTTATCTTCAAATACGACCTTGCACAATTCAGAATTGACAAATATTCTAAAGAAATAAATCTTGTAAGGTCATTGTATGACGAACAAGAACGCATCATACAAGCATTGATTTTAAACTTGTATCGTCAAGAGTTGGCAACAGCCAACAATATAAATTTAAAGCCAGTAATTCTTTTCAAGGCAAAAAAGACAATCAAAGAATCGGAACAAAACAAGGTTAATTTCCATAATCTTATTGATTTAATGTCAGCCCAAACTATTGAACAAATTCGCAATACTGCAACTGTTTCAATAATTCAAAAGGCTTTTGCATTTTTCGACAACAAAAGTATTTCAGCATCAGAAATTGCAAAAAGAATCAAATCAAATTTCCGTTTTGAAAATTGCATCAGTGCAAACAATGATGAAGAAGCAGAAAAAAACCAATTGTTGCTAAACACGTTGGAAGATGAAAACAACCCAATCAGAGCAGTTTTTGCAGTGCAAAAATTAAATGAAGGGTGGGATGTTTTGAATTTGTTTGATATTGTTCGTTTGTATGAAGGACAAAATACAGGAGGAACAAATACAACTGTTGGGGCAACAACACTTTCAGAAGCTCAATTAATTGGACGAGGTGCAAGATATTTCCCTTTTGCTTTAGAGCAAGGACAAGACAAATTCACTCGAAAATATGATGATGACCAAGCCAACGATTTGAAAATACTCGAAGAACTTTATTACCATACAAAAGAAGACAGTCGTTACATTTCCGAATTGAAAAAAGCACTTGTAGAATCGGGCATTTATGAGGATGAAGATAAATTAGTAACAAAGCAACTTACTTTAAAACTTGATTTTAAAGAGACGGAATTTTACAAAACTGGAAAAGTAGTTTACAACAGGAAAGTTGATAAAAGTTACAACAATGTAAAATCGTTTGTAGACTTAGGTGTTTCAAAACGCAATTTTGCTTTTACGCTTTCATCGGGTTCAGGTAGAATTTCAAGTGCATTTAGTAAAGAAGAAGAAACCACTACCGAAAAGATAGAAAGCAAAGACATTAAAGTTTCAGCTATTTCAAAACATATCATTCGTTTTGCATTGGCTCAAAATCCATATTTCTACTTTGACAGTTTAGAAAGGTTTTTCCCTAATGTAGAATCACTTTCAAAATTTATTGACAGCAAAGACTATTTGGGTGGTTTAGAAATTACTTTCAATGCTTCAAAAATAAGACTTGCAGACATTTCAAACCACGACTTTTTATTAGCTATTCAAGGACTATTGCAAAGCATTGAAATGGAAATCAAATCAAACTTGACAGAGTTTGAAGGTTCTGACTACATCAAAGAATATGTTCATAAGGTTTTCAAAGACAAGGAAATTAAAGTTTACAAAGACAGCGAACGAGCACACGGACAAGAAGCATTTGTAGCCAACGAACCTTGGTATGTTTACAATGCAAACTACGGAACAAGCGAAGAGAAAAAATTTGTAGAATTGTTTCAAAGAAGATTTGAAGGTCTCAAAGAAAAATTCACGAACATTTACCTAATCCGAAACGAAAGAGAAATAAAAATCATAGACAAATTAGGCAGAGCATTTGAACCTGACTTTGTCTTATTCTGCAAACAAAAGAAAGGCAAAGAGTTGACTTATCAAGTTTTCATTGAGCCGAAAGGTGCTCACTTAATTGCCAACGACAAGTGGAAAGAAGAATTTTTGAAACAAATCAGAGAAGAAGAAAAGACCATCAAAATTGACACAGACAATTATGTAGTTACTGGTGTTCCTTTCTACAACTATGAAAACGAAAACGAATTTAAAAAGACATTAGAGGACACATTAAAAATATAGCCAACGCTTTTGGTGGCACATTTGTATTTTTTGCAACCGCATAGACCAACGCAAAAAAATCCAAAAGAGCCATCAAGCCAACGAACCAAGACAGCAGTAAATAATGGACAGTCGAGCAACGACAGAGAGAACACCAGCTTGTAACAGCACCTACCCAAAAGGCGGGGTTTTGTGCTTCGCAGACACATTTGTGCAAGCCGAAAGTTCAGTTCTCCGAATGAAGTTTTGTGGTAAAAGTCCCGCCCTTCGGGTAGCTGCAAACCGTTGCGGCCAATTGTTTGGACAGATTTGACTAACGATTCGTGGCATATCCGCCTACCGCACTGCATCCGAGAGAGATTCTCGCCCACGCTTTTGGCACTTGCCGCAGCCGTTCAAACCCACCGCGCCACCAAAGCTACGGCAAGAGCCACACCCAAGCATCAGTAATCCACATCCCCTCTAAGCTTTCCATTACTGACTCCCTTCGAAATCGTAACAATTCATAAGTACACACAACCTTATTCCAAAATGCCTATTCCATCCAACAAGCCTGCCCAATTTGTAATTGAAACCAATGCAGGTTTTTGTGACAACTATGGCATTAAAGAAGGAGACAAAATAA
>Ga0163147_10005520_pt1 | contig 15346 bp, 10 predicted proteins | sample OliLakLV19MP6G1_FD_148597 | JGI IMG/M metagenome (GOLD analysis project Ga0163147, IMG submission 148597) | Freshwater microbial mat bacterial communities from Lake Vanda, McMurdo Dry Valleys, Antarctica- Oligotrophic Lake LV.19.MP6.G1 | ecosystem: Environmental > Aquatic > Freshwater > Lake >...
CCAAACGTCAGTGTACTTTCCGGGTCTTTTTCCGCGAGTGCGCCGCGCAAGTCAAAGATTTGGTCGCGTAGGGCAGCCGCCTTCTCGAATTCAAGCGACTGTGCGGCCTTCTTCATCTCTTTTTCCAACTCTTTAATCATCTGTTGCAATTCAGACACGGGCATAGCGACGAGATCAAGCCCTTCACCTTCCGCCTCGCCTTCTTCACTCACCATCGTCTTGACACGATCCGTCAGGTCGCGTATCTGTTTGATAATGCTCGCCGGGACGATGCCGTGTTCTTCGTTATAGGTGCGCTGAATATTGCGGCGGCGTTCTGTCTCGTCTAGTGCGCGTTGCATTGAGTCCGTGATGCGATTGGCATAGAGAATGACTAAGCCCTCAATGTGTCGGGCTGCGCGTCCTATAATTTGGATGAGTGCTTGCTCTGAGCGCAAAAAGCCTTCCTTATCCGCGTCCAGAATGGCGACAAGCGACACTTCCGGTAAGTCGATCCCTTCACGCAGCAGGTTAATGCCGACGATGACATCATAGACACCCAATCGCAAATCCCGCAGGATTTCAACCCGTTCTAGCGTTTCAATTTCGGCATGGAGATACTGTGCTTTGATTCCCGATTCGTTGAGATAACCCGCTAATTCTTCTGACATACGCTGCGTGAGTGTGGTGATGATGGTGCGTTGGCCTTTCTTCACACGCAGGGCAACTTCTTGCAGCAAATCATCAATCTGCCCTTCAATCGGACGCACTGACGTAATCGGATCAAGCACACCCGTCGGGCGGATGATCTGCTGGACGACGGCTTGATTGACTGTGCCTTCGTAGGGGCCAGGGGTCGCGCTGGTGAAGATGGCCTGATTAATCCGTTCCTCAAATTCTTCAAATTTAAGGGGTCGATTATCTAACGCACTTGGCAGGCGAAAACCATAATCTACAAGATTCATCTTGCGCTGACGATCCCCGTTATACATGCCGCGAATCTGCGGAATGGTCATGTGGCTTTCGTCAATTACGAGCAGAAAATCATCTGGGAAGTAATCAATTAACGTGTGCGGTGGGCTGCCGGGTGGGCGTTGATCGAGATGGCGTGAATAATTTTCGATGCCGGACGCATAACCGACCTCACGAATCATTTCAATATCGTAGCGCGTGCGCTGTTCGATGCGCTGCGCTTCTACCAGCTTGCCCTCGTGCTTGAAGAAGGTGATTTGTTCTTCCAATTCCTGTTCGATGTCGTGGACGGCTTGCTTAGTCTTATCATCATCCGCAATGAACTGCTTAGTCGGGAAGATAGTTACGCTGGGATGTTCGGCGTAAACTTCGCCGGTCAGCGGGTCGAATTCGCTAATACGCTCGATCTCATCGCCGAACATGGCTATGCGGTAGGCGATCTCCGAATAGCCCGGATAGATTTCCAGTGTGTCGCCGCGCACGCGAAATGTACCACGATGTAAATCCATGTCGTTGCGGCTGTATTGAATCGTCACCAATTTGCGGAGGATGATGTCTCGCCGCAGCGTTGTGCTGCCTACGCTGAGTTCTACTTGTGCCTTCGCCCATGCTTGTGGGTCGCCCACACCGTAAATGCACGAAACAGAAGCCACAATCAGCACATCGCGCCGCGAGAGCAGCGAAGCCGTTGATGCCAGCCGCAAGCGGTCAATCGTCTCGTTAATCTGTGTTTGTTTGTCGATATGCAGATCAAAACGCGGGACGTAGGCTTCTGGCTGATAGTAATCATAATAGCTGACGAAGTATTCGACGGCGTTGTTCGGGAAGAATTCTTTAAATTCGGCATAAAGCTGTGCGGCGAGGGTCTTATTATGCGCGAGGACAAGCGTGGGCTTTTGTACCTCTTGCACGACCATTGCCGCCGAATAAGTTTTGCCTGTGCCAGTGGCACCGAGCAAGGTTTGATATTTTAGGCCGTTATGAAGACCTTCGACCAAGCCCTTAATTGCCTTGGGTTGGTCGCCAGTGGGCTTGAAATCGGATGCGATTTGAAAAGGGGGCATCGAGACTCCTTAATCGGAACATCAGTTCGGATGGGGATAGAACATTATAGCATATTTTTCGCCATCTGCCAGCGTTGGATTCATCCGTACCACTCTCCAATTTGCTGGATAGAATCGGCAATAACAACCTCGTTTTCGCCCCAAGGTTGGATGCGCCCGACATAGAAAACGTCGCGAGGACGAGGACGCATTGCAAGGGCTTCTCTCCCTTCTGAAATGCCGACGATGAAGCGTAATCCGGCATGACGACACGCTGCCATCACCCAAGGATTAACCCGGTCACTCTGATAATTGTATCCGCTTCCATAAGGTGTGATGAGCGCCCTTACGTCCGAGCCTGTCCGCTCATGAATGGTCTGTGCCGAAGTGACGATTTCAGCAATGTAATCATCATCATCAAAATTCGGGTTATCCAGATTGGAGTGATAGGCCGTGTGGCTTTCTAGCGCGATACCGTCCCTCAGCCATGTTGTAATTTCTGCCCATCGCGAGTCATCTTGTGGACAATCGGGGCGCGTGATGATGCCGAATGTGCCTCGGAAGCCATAATTAACGAGCGTGTTTTTCATGCTGGCAAAATGCTCAAAACTCGGATTGCCCTGTGCCATACACAGATCATCAATGGAGATCAAGATCGGCTTTTCCGGCAAGCTAAATCGCCCAAATAAGGCATTTTCTAAATCTCTATAGGTAATGCCTATATAACCTTCCTCGGTTAGATAATCCAGAATTTGCGGAAAGATGCGATGGTGACGACTGTGGAGCATGAGCGATGTTGGCATAGGGATCGCTTCGTCTGCTAGGGCAGCTTGGAAGGGCAGCGCCTGAGTAGTGAAGACTATCCCGCTAACTGCAAGCAGTTTTAGAAAGTCGCGTCGTTTGAGCGATGAGAGAGCCATGATGATTTAACCTAATGTTGTTGATGTCCTTCGTATGGTGTGAAATGTAAAAGGATTTTTATAAGCGCTTGCTGTTCGTGGGATGGGCGGAGGTCAATCGTCAGGAAGTGCGGACAGAGCAGGCTTAACACGATATAATCTTGAAAAATGGATTGTGTTAAAAGGTGAAATATGACTATTTCTTTCCAGCCACATGAACAGTTTGCCACCACTGTGCGCGGACTGCGGCGCGATACTCCGCCGATGAAGTTATATGAGAAAGCCAAAAAGTACGGCATCTGGAATCCGAGTGACATTGACCTGACCCAAGACAAAATCGATTGGCAAAAGCTCGCGCCGGATGAGCAGGATGTCATTTTGCGACTGACGGCACAGTTCCAGGCAGGGGAGGAAGCGGTAACGCTTGATTTGCTGCCGCTGATGATGACGATTGCTAAAGAGGGGCGCATCGAAGAGGAAATGTTCCTCACGACGTTTCTCTGGGAAGAAGCCAAGCACACGGATTTTTTTAGCCGCTTTTTGACCGAAGTAGTAGGTCATTCCGGTGATTTGAGCCATTATCATCTGCCGAACTATAAGGCCGTATTTTATGAGGCACTGCCGCAGGCACTTGACCGCCTCGCGTATGATTCATCGCCGGAAGCGCAGGTGATTGCCTCCGTCACGTATAACATGATTGTCGAAGGCGTTCTGGCGGAGACGGGCTATCACAGCTACTACACGACGCTGCGCGATAATCATTTAATGCCGGGGACGATGCGCGGGATTGATTTGCTCAAGCAGGATGAATCGCGCCATATTGCTTATGGCATCTATTTGATCTCGCGTTTGGTAGCGGAGAATCCGCATTTGTGGGAGGTGGCGGAAACCACGATGAACACGCTGCTTATGCCGGCGCTTGGTGTCGTAACGGAAGCTTTCGCCTGTTACGATCCAGTGCCATTTGGCCTTGATCTGGACCGCGTCTTTAGAAGATGTGATTGTGGTCACGCAGGCAGCAATTGATGCCGATGATGCTTGAGGGTGTACTTATGGAGTTCACATAAAACTCCCTTAAAGATTCAGGAAATCGCCGTTGACACTGCTCTCCCGTTATGATACTATATTCAAGCGGGATAGAGCAGCGGCAGCTCGTCAGGCTCATAACCTGAAGGTCGTGCGTTCAAATCGCACTCCCGCAATTTTTCCTAAAACCCCCAAAACGGTGATATAGCTCAGTTGGTTAGAGCGAACGACTCATAATCGTTAGGTCCTTGGTTCAAGTCCAAGTATCACCAACTGATACCATTTTCAAATTGACCTTTTATAAGGTCTTTTTTTGTTGTATTGAACCTTAATCATGTTATACTCATGAATAAAATTAAGGTTCTAAAATGAAAAGAGAAATAAGAGAACAAGCGAGAGTATTGCGTTTTCAAGGTATGTCGGTGCGCGATATTTGCCTGACTTTAGGTGTGGCGAAAAGTTCTATCAGTTTATGGGTACGTGATATTGAACTTACACAAGATCAAGTCGAGAAATTAAAACAAAAGCAGCATTTATACGGCGCACAGCATGAAGGGGGACGGACAAACCGAAAAAAATATCTAGAGCTTAGAAAGATCTATCAGGAAGAGGGACGAGCCAGAGCTAAAGAAGGAAACCCTCTCCATTTAGCGGGCTGTATGCTTTATTGGGCGGAAGGCGCGAAACATAGAAATCGTGTCGTATTTGTAAATTCTGATCTGATGCCAATATGATGCGTATGTTTATTCGTTTTCTCCGAGAAGAATTCAATATCGCCAGTTCAGAGTTTTCTCTACAAATTCATTGTCATAATGTAGAAGATATACCGCGTATTGAGCAATATTGGTTGGATATATTAAGTTTATCTGTTTCCTGCCTGCAAAAAACGCAGGTTAAAAAGGGAAGTGATTCAAGAAGAAATATTTTGGAAAATGGCGTATGCAGCCTTAATTTAGGAAATACAAAGGTCGCTATGCACATTTTCGGTGCGATACAAGAATATGGCGGTTTTGAGAATCCGGCGTGGCTGTTTTAGCTTTCCAGCCGCACTAGATCGTCCCATGTTTCACGCGGACGAGTGATTGACCATGATGCGCCGTCTTCACTGACCATCACTTCGGGGGGACGTGGGCGGGCATTATAATTACTCGCCATGACCATGCCATATGCGCCGCTTGTCAACACGGCTAACAGATCACTTGGCTGCATTTCTGGCAGCAAAACCGCTTTTCCTAGTACATCGGCTGTCTCACACACCGGCCCCACAATATTGACGGGATGCAAATCACCATTGGATTGCTTCAATGGGACGATTTCGTGATGTGCGCCGTAAAGCGCCGGACGGATGAGTTCGGTCATGCTGGCGTCGACGATATAAAAAATTTCTCCGGCTTGCTGTTTCACATACAGAATTTCACTCACAAGTATTCCTGCATCCGCGATGATAGAACGTCCCGGCTCCAAAAGCACATCATAACCTTGTAACAACGGTGCAAGCGCCTCCGCAAACGATTTCCACTCCGGTAATGCTTCTTTCATCTGATAACCGACAGGTAGGCCGCCGCCGATATTGACCGTCCGAATATCACTATAAGGCGCGATCAATTCCAGCGCGATTTCAACCGCTTTAACCGTGCCTTCGGTATCATGAAGCTGGCTGCCGATATGGACGTGAATCCCAGCAAAGCGCAGATGAGGATACTCTTTTCGGTGCGCTAAAAGGCCAGAAATGACTTCTGCCGTTAGGCCAAATTTCGCGCCACCATGCCCAGTAGCGATATAAGGATGGGTATTTGCAGTGACTTCGGGATTCAAGCGCAGCGCGATTTGGGCAGATGTGCCAAGTTCGGCTGCGATGTCGTTAATCAATTGGCACTCACGCACATTTTCCACATTAAACCAGCCGACCCCTTGTTCAAGCGCGTAACGCAGTTCAGACGGGGATTTACCCACACCTGCGAAGACGATATTTTCGGCTTTTGCACCGGCTCTTAATGCGAGGAAAATTTCTCCGCCGCTAACGGCATCAATTCCTACGCCAGCATGGATGAGGGTTCGCAAAATGGTAAGATTGGCATGTCATGAAATGCAGCTTTAAGACGATTCAGATTCGCCAGCACCCGTTTTAGGCTGTAGATATAAACCGGCGTGCCGACTTGCGTTGCGATTTCGGCGACGGCGATAGAGTCGCAGTAAAGGGTATTGTTTTTATATGCGAAAGACTCATTGAGCATATTTTATTTTAACCCTAACAGTTCAAAAATCGGCACGCTCCCAATCCCTTTGAGCGTCACAGGCTCTAAGGGATGTACCTGTGCATGTCCTTCAATCATGTCGCGTGTCATCTGGTCGATGATGATCTGCTCGGCAGAGGCAGCACTGCAAAGCCGTGCGCCCAGATTCATAATCCGTCCCATCGCGGTAAAATCCGTGCGAATCGGCGGACCAAACTCACCCGCAATCACTTCGCCCGAACTTACGCCAATGCCCATATCGGGTAAATGCTTGCCTTGCGCTTTCAGTTCTGCCTGAATATTAGCATGGACAATCTGCATTTCTACGGCGGCCTGTGCTGCATGAATGGCATGATCTTCCATACGAATGGGGCTGCCGAAAAGGGCAATCACTTGATCGCCTACAAATTTATCGAGGGTGCCACCGTGCTTAAAAATAACGTTGGTCATGCTGCCAAGAAAAATATTAAGGCTGCTGACCAATTCTTCTGGGCCAATTTGTTCCGCCCATTCCGTACTGCCGCGTAAATCGGCAAAGAGTGTACTGAGGATAACGCGCTCCCCTGCGAGCATATTTGAGTCGGCACGCTGCAAAAGGAGTTCTAAGACTTTAGGATCAACCGAGCGTCCTAACACCTTCCGCATCCGGCGGCGTTCTAACTGTTCAAATACGGCAGTATCGACCTGGCTGGTGATGGCGGTTAAGATGCGGCGATCTTCGGAACTGAAGCCGTTCACACTGAAGCTGTTGACGACCCCAAAAACACCAATAATTTTTTCGTTTAAGATGAGTGGTATCGCAATGATTGAGCGAACAGCACCCTCTTTATGGGTTTGATGAATTGTTTTTCCAACAGTCAACGCTTCCAACGAAACTTGTTTAATCGTCTTAAGGTAATCGGCGGATGTAAGCAGACTTTCGCGGGTGCTGGCTTTAAGTTCTAGCCGTTCTTCGCCGCTTTCTTCATAAAGCATGAGATAGCCTGCTTCGCTGGTCACGGCTTTGCAGAGTTCAATCAACACCAAATGAAGCATTTGATTAAAATCGCCACCACGATCACGAATCCGATCTACCTCATAAATGGTTTCCAATTCTTTGCTGCGCTGTACCAATTGTTGCAACGTGCGGCTGTGGGCAATTGCGGAATCCATTTGTGATGTCATCGCAAAGAGCAAACGTTGATCAGCCAAGCTGAAGGCTTTTTTGCGCCCGACAATGACCGTACCTAGCCTTTCTCCGCCGATGATAAATGGCGCTGCCATCAAATGAAGCCATTCTCGATCTGGCGCTGTTCCGAGCATCTGCGTCGTCGTGATTTGCGCTGTGAGTTGTTTAATTTTTTCCAGCGTTTCCGTCGGTAGGTCATTTTTATCGACCATGCCACGCAGCAGAATTTCGCCGCTGTCGATATGGCTCAAAAGCAGCATACACAATTCAGCCTTAAGGCGATCCACGTTTAGACCGACAAATCTACCAATGAGGTGATCTTCATCCGGGTTATCGTCTTTCATACGGTCAATTTGGTAGATCGTCTCTAACTCAATGTTGCGTTGACTTATGCTCCAGATCATACGGGCTTGCATGACGGCGGAATCAATTTGACTTTCCGCGATTTTGAGGAGTTCAATTTCGTCGGCATTAAAAGTCTCGCTGCTTCGTGCCAGAAAAATACCGCCGAGAGGCTTAACAAGAACAATTGGGATGCCAAGGGTATGCTTCCAACGGGTATCTAAAAGTGAATCGGGCGCTTCTAGCATCATCGCTTGGCGGCAAAGCATATTGGCTTCATTTTCGCTGGCACCGATACTTAACACTACTTCTATGGCATCTCCGGCTTCATTGAGCAGCAGCAATCCACAAGCCTCAGCCTGAAATTGTTCTTTTAAGAGGTAAAGTATTCCCCGAAACATGCCATCGGGATTTTGTGTCATGTCGGCGGTGTCGCGGGTGCTATCAAGCGCTAACAGAAGCGCAAGTTGTTTTTCTTTTTGGGCAAGAAGATCGCTGGTCATAAATAATTTGATGCTCCCTCTAACGGGACAATAATGAACATCCTGTATTGTAGTAGTGTTGGCGCTTTACGGAAAGTAAAGATCAGAGTATTGATGCACGGGATTAGGCGGGTTATCCTCATAGGAGCAGCTTTGCTCAAGACAGGCAGGTGAAACCATTGACCGTCGATAATAATGAAACAAAATTGGCAACCGCTTACGAGGCCATCCGCCGCCGTGAGTATGAATTGATTACCGATATGCTGGAAGTGCTGCCGAAGATCGACACGCTGCCAGAAGAGCGTATTGGGCAAGTGCGTGATGCGTTGTTCCACGCTGACCATCCCTTTTTGATGGTGTTTGTGGGGCCGTTTAATTCTGGTAAATCTAGCTTGATTAATGCGCTGCTCGGCAAGCCAGATTTGCTGCGTGTGGGGCCAGTGCCGACGACGGATCGGATCAATATCCTGCGTTATGGCGATGAACCGCAGCAGATGGATTCTGGCGGCGAGGTCGATACCTTTTTTTATCCTTCCCCCATGCTCAAAAAAGTCAGCTTTGTCGATACACCGGGGCTAGAATCAATCTTCCAAAAGCATGAAGACACGACACGTAAATTTTTGCATCGCAGTGATGTTGTGCTGCTTGTGATGCTGGCGACACAGGCGATGACCAGCAGCAATCTGGAATATATGCAAAAACTGCGTGAATATGGCAAAAAGGTGATTATCGTCATCAATCAGGCCGACTTGCTTTCGCCTGAACAAACCGAAACTGTTCGCACGTATGTCCTCGATCAAAGCCAGGATAAACTCGGCTATAAGCCGGATGTTTGGCTGGTATCCGCTAAAAAGGGCATCGAAGCACGGGCAGGCGGCGAATTAAATGAAACACTCTGGCAGGAAAGCGGCCTCGCACAGCTAGAGCAGTATATCGACAGCCAACTGGACGATGCGGAACGTTTGCGCCAGAAACTACAAACACCGCTGCAAATTATACAAAACGTCAATCGCGCCGCGCTTGAATCTGTTAAGGCGAATCAGGCGGTTCTCGATCAGTACCAGAGCATTGCTGATAATGTGAAATCGCAATTGACCGCATATCGTCGTGAGCAGGAAAAAATTGTCCGCGAGGTGAATGATGAAATCGGTAAGAAATTTGCCGATGCCGCCGAGCGGGGCAAAGAGGCGATTGATGAAACCTTCCAATTCTCGCGCTCAATTGGTTCAGTCGGGATCGGTTTAGGGGAATTAACTGGGTTAGCCCGCTTATTCCGGCGCGGACAAAAACAATCCCGCACCCGTCTGGCCTTCGAGCGCCATAAGGTCTATGATCCGATCCGCGAACTGCCGGAAGTAGTGGATAAACTTGCGCCGCGCTTGGAAGGCAAAGATATGCAGGATATTGATGACCTTGTGAAATACGGCGGACGAGAGATCAATGCCTTGCCGCCGACGATTCGCAGTAAGGTCATTGGGACGATTCAATCACCTGTACAATATGACCGCGCCGCGCTGCAAGCGGTTCGACCCGCCAGAATTAGAAGCCATCGAAGAAAAAGCGCGGGTGGATGAAACTGAAAAACTGGATACCAGCTTGCGAAATGTGCTTTTCGGGCTGGCGATTTGGGAATTGTTGGTGATTCTTACGCTGATTGTGATACTCGTCACGGGTACGATTGATTTTAGTCAGCCGTCCTCGCTCTTGGTGATTTTGCTTCTCTTCGGCTTGGGTGTCGCGGGCTTACTGATTATGCCGATTTCAGGACGCTTGTTGCAGGCAGCGCATACCAATCGCATGTTGAAAATTCAGGCGGATTATGTGGAAAAATTGAGCAAAGCCTCTGATAAACAGGTCGAATATGGGATGCAGCTTCGGCAAAATGTCGTCGCGCCGCTCACGCGCTTGGTAGAAACACAAACGACTCTACAAAATGAGCAGATGACGAAACTCCAAAATGCACAGCAGCAAATGACGACGATTGAGGCGGACATCTCCAAAATGGGGAAGCGCTCATTTCTTGGATTGAGAGGGTAACAAAATATGGTTGCGATGGCATTAGACGGCCCACTGGCATTGATGCGGGAAACAGAAATTGATCTGATTACCGATATCGCCGCGATATTGGGTGAAATGGGCGAAAATACGCAGGATGATCGCAAGCGCTTGATGGACGTGGCGCAGGATTTGCGCGATTTGTTCTTTCTCGTGGTGATTATTGGCGAATTCAACGCCGGAAAATCGACTTTCGTTAATGCTTTGTTGGGGGATGATCTCCTCCCGACAGGCATCACACCGACGACAGAAATGATCGAATTGGTGCGCTATGCGGAAACACCCAACTTTAAGCCCGTCATGCGTGACGACAGCTTGCGTGAGTGGGCGCATCCCAACACCGGTGCGCCCGGTGTGGCGATTGTGGATACACCGGGGACGGGTTCGGTTTTTCAGCGGCATGAAAAGACAGCGAAAGAATTTCTGCATCGAGCAGATTTGGTGATCTTTTTGCTGAGTGCCAAACGCGCCTTTGCCGAAACTGAGCGCATTTATCTGGAAATGGCGAAAAGCTATGGCAAGAAGATCATTCTGGTCGTGAATCAGGTTGATCTTCTAGATGCGAATGAACAAGCTACTGTGCGCCGCTTTATCGAACAGCAGGTCAAAGAGAATTTAGGGATTCAACCGCTGTTGTTTATGATCTCCGCCAAAGAAGCCCTTTCATCGCGGGGCAGCACCTCCCCAAGCGGCAATATTGGTGGGGTGGATGCAGTAAGGGCGCATCTGCGCGGCTTGTTTGAAGAAGCACCGCCTACCAAGCAAAAATTGCTGGCGCAGCTCGATATGGCGGCGAGTGTCGTCAAGCGCTATCACGACGCACTAATGGGCAAAGCCGATATTGTGACAGCGGATACGGCGAAAGTGCGCGAAGTGCAGCAGGAACTTCAAAAGCAGTCGCTCGGCTTAGATACGCAGCTCACTGAAGCCCGGGCCGAAGTTGATAAGGTGTTTGTCGGATTGCGTCAGCGTGGATTAGCCTTTATTGACGCGAACCTCTCCATTCGTAAAATTGGTCGGTCTATCAGTAAGGAAAAACTCCAAGCCGAATTTCAGGATGTGGTCATCGGGCGGGCGCTGCGCGACATCAACGAAGCCACAAATGGTTATATCAACGCCGTGATCGATAGCAGTCGCGTGTATTGGCGCGGTGTGATTGAACGGTTGAATCAGCTTAAAGAAATTCTTGAACAAGAATTGGTCGGGCTGGATGCTGGGATGTATGCCGAACAGCGCGAAAATTTGCAGGATGCGATTCGTATCGCGGAGGTGGAGCTAAAAAGCTATTCCTCCGGGCGCATCGTCGATGAGATTCAGCAGACTTTCGATACAAATATGGGTAGCTTTACTACTTGGGCATTCGCCGGCGTAGGCGGTTTACTCGCTACTGTTTTGGCAGTTGTTCTCCCAGGTCCATTAGTAGGTGCTGCTTTAGTGGGTTTCGTTATTGCTGCGCCACTTGCAGCAGGAGGAAGCATTCTAGCCCTGCGTTACTATCAACGTGTTCAAGCCGATACCAAAAAGGATTTTTCGGCGCGGGTTGATCGCCTGATGACATCATATCACGGTGCTTTAGACGACCTCACCCGCAAAGAACGCACCCGCTTGAGCCAATATGGGGCGCAAGTACTCACCCCGATTTTCAGCCGTCTGGAAGTGCTGGCGCAGCGCTATGTCGTCCAACAAACGAAACTGGACGGTTATCAAAAACGGGTGGAAACACTCAAAAAAGGCATCAGTGAAAGTTAAATGATTGGCGCTGCGCGATTATAGATTGTGCAGCGCCTGAATTTTTGCGATTAACGGTGTGATGTCTGGTTCTTTGCCCCCACGTCCACCTATTGGGTCGCTGATTTCGTCATCACGCAGTAAGGCACGAGCGACATTTGCCATGCCATGACCGAGTGCATCCAAATCATATCCGCCTTCCATCACGAACACAATTTTGCCGTCGCACAGTTCATCCGCCATTTGCATCAATTCATGGGTGAGATGGGCATAACCTGTCAGCGAGAGGCGCATGGAGGCAAGCGGGTCTGTCCAATGGGCATCGAATCCGGCGGAGACGAGGATAAGCTGTGGCTTATAACGCTTCGCCGCAGGCCAGATGATCTGTTCAAAAATCAGCGCGTAATTTTGATCGCCCTGTCCGGCGGGCAAAGGCACGTTGATGGTGTATCCCTCACCATTGCCGATACCTGTTTCGTTGATACGGCCTGTACCGGGGTAAAAAGGCGATTGATGGGTGGAGATGAATAAAACGCCGTCATCGTCATAAAACATATCTTGGGTGCCGTTGCCGTGATGCACATCGAAATCGACGATTAGTATGCGTTCAACCCCATGAATATATTGGGCGTGACGAGCCGCCATAGCGATATTACCCAATAAACAGAAGCCCATGCCGCGCTGTGGAATGGCATGATGCCCCGGCGGACGCACTGCTGCCAGCCCATTATGAGCATTGCCACGCAGCACCTCATCGACAGCCTGAATAACGCCCCCTGCCGCAAGCCGCGCAATTTCAGGCCGATACCTGTTTCGTTGATGCGGCCTGTACCAGGGTAAAAAGGCGATTGATGGGTGGAGATGAATAAAACGCCGTCATCGTCATAAAACATATCTTGGGTGCCGTTGCCATGATGCACATCGAAATCGACGATTAGTATGCGTTCAACCCCATGAATATATTGGGCGTGACGAGCCGCCATAGCGATGTTGCCGAGCAAACAGAAACCCATGCCGCGTTGCGGAATGGCGTGATGTCCCGGCGGACGTACTACCGCGAGGCCATTATGAGCATTGCCACGCAGCACCTCATCGACAGCCTGAATAACGCCCCCTGCCGCAAGCCGCGCAATTTCAGGTGAGACGGGCAGGGCATAGGTATCCATACCCGCACCTATCATGACCAGTCCATGACCGATTGCGATTATATTGAGCAAGTCCAGATATTCTTTGGTATGCACATAGAGGATTTGCTCATCGGTAGCCATTGTTGCTTCGATTTGTGTCATTCTTGCCGCAAGGCCGGAAGTATTTAATGTTTCCCAAACCGATTGAATCCGTCCACTATGTTCAGGATGACCAGACAAGGTATGCTCAACATAGCGTGGGTGTGTGGTATAAATTGTTGTCATAAGGTTCTTTCTATGAAATTATGCCCTCATTTTACAATCGAAGTTTCTGCTTTATAATGAGGGTTCGTCCTTAAGTTTAGACGCGATTTTCCCCGCTGAAAAGAGATTTTGTGGCTGAGGTAAAACGAGTTATGCAGTATGAACGTCTCGTCGAGTGGGCGCGTGGTGTATGGAAAGATAAATGGCCTGATCGTGAGTTTGTCCCGATTTGGGCATCTGCCGAATGCAGCAACCAAATCGCACAGCGCCAAGTAAAGGCTGGGCGTAAATTACGTGGCAATGCTCACTATGATGGCTTGGAACAGCTTGATTGTCCTGTGATTGTACCGATTAGTGATTACGGCTCACGCGGCAAAAAAATGGTGCTGACGGCGACTTCCGGCGCGTATGCTTTTAAATTCACCGAAGATAATGGCGAAAAATACGAAGTTATTTACGTGAGTTCTTATTTTGACGACGATGTGCAGGATATGACGGCTATCGCGCTTGTCCCGCCGGATAAGCTCGATACATGGGCGGCTTTTGAATTTGCGTGCGCCCGTGCTGTGCGCCCTAGAATTCGGCGGCGGCGCGATGTCTATATTATCGGCGGCACGGATGCCTTTTTTGATCCTACCGTCGATTGGGATGATGTGATCCTTCCCGCCGAACTTAAAACGCAAATCCTCGATGATGTGGAAGCCTTTTTTTCTGAGGGCGTAAGCATTTACAAGCAGTTAAAACTCGCGCCTTTCCGCAAACTGCTGCTGGCGGGTGTTCCCGGTACAGGCAAAACGATGCTGTGCGCGGCGATGGCAAAGCGGGCGATTCAACAAAAGCGGATTGTCGTTTACGTCTCTGGCTCTGACCGGGATGGAGCGTCTTTCGAGAAAATTCAACGGGCATTTCAAGCGGTGGCAGCCGCACGGTATCCCACGCTGCTGGTGGTTGAGGAGTTGGACGCTTATCTACGCGGCGATGATAAAGCCCGTATTTTGAACGTCTTAGATGGCGTGGAATCGCCCAATAATCCCCAGGGATCGCTGCTATTGGCGACGACCAATTATCCTGAAGCGATTGATGAGCGCATTGTCAAGCGTCCCGGACGTTTGGATCGCATCTTTGTGATCCCGACCATTCAGGATGAAGACCAAGCCGAGGCCATGCTGCGTCATTATATGGGTGTGCATTGGAAAGATGAACACGCGGATTATCAGATGCGGGCAGAAAAAGACTTCCTGATGCAGCGCAAGCCGCTTGGGTTAGGGACAAATACGCGCCGTGTGACCTCGCGTTTTAATTCGCGGCCTGATGGGAACAACAATCGGTAGCTATTGGTGGATAGTGATTAGTTTTTAGAAGAAATACATTCAAGGCCATGTTTTCATTTTTCATCTACAAGTGGATATTCTCGTTTGATCATTTTTTCCAAGCGAAAACGGTGCAATCTGTGCCTTTACGATTGATGTCGCTGTCCAAAATAGGGCGTAAGTGAAGCTCTATTCCGCCCTGACGGAGCGCTTCAGCTTGCCATCGCGCACACAGCATGGCAATTTTACTGCCTGATTTGAGTATACGGGTCATCTCCGCAAGCGACGAAGCCACAAGCGGCGTTACTTCACGATCATAAGGTGGCTCGGTGGCGATAGCGTCAATAGATTCGGTGGCAAAGGGAAGCTGAGCCGCATTTGCAATGGTATGATGTGCGCCTAACTGTGTTAACCCATAGCGTAGGCTTGGATCAATATCGCCGCTGAAAACATCGTATCCACTAGTTACGGCCTCAACAATGACACCGCCTGCACCCCCAAATGGGTCTAAAAAATTCCCACCTCCTGCTTTGTAAACCAGATTAACCAGCAGACACGCATCTATCACAGGTAAGGCGCGGCGGCTGAGTGCTTTTCCATCCCCACGATAACCCGTGACAGTGCGTACTTCGCCGGATTCTAACTCTAAGACAAAATCACGTTTATCCGGCGCACGTTCCCGCAGCGTGTCGGGATTGGCTGCGTAAAGGCGGTCAA
>Ga0163147_10005523_pt1 | contig 15333 bp, 9 predicted proteins | sample OliLakLV19MP6G1_FD_148597 | JGI IMG/M metagenome (GOLD analysis project Ga0163147, IMG submission 148597) | Freshwater microbial mat bacterial communities from Lake Vanda, McMurdo Dry Valleys, Antarctica- Oligotrophic Lake LV.19.MP6.G1 | ecosystem: Environmental > Aquatic > Freshwater > Lake >...
GGATGATACCCTTTATTTAATTCTCTATGAGTTGCCTCCAATATGTCACCTGATTTAAACTCTTTAGAATTCATAACATTTAGATTTATTTATATGACATTAAACGTCTCCGTTTATTTTTTGGTAATTCTATTAATAAACCATTTTGTTCGAGGACGTTCTTGAAAAGCACCCAAAACCAATTCTGTTTTTTTGTCTCTACCGTCACGCAGTAGCTGGCGAAAATTAAAACCTGATTTTGGATGACCTTCATTTGATAGAATTAAATTATTATGTAACAGGTCGGCACACTCGTCAGCTGTCATAATTGTAAGGTTGTTATTCTGCATGTGGGTCTGCAAAAAGTCGGAAACTTCTTTTACCAAATTGTTGTCGTAGTTTAAATTTAATTTCATTGTTAATTAGTCTATTCGTTGTTTGAAGGTCGTCAGTAAACTTACCGCTAACGTTGGTGTGTCCCAGCGCTTGTGCATAACGTTGGTGTTTCTGTAATTGTTGATATATCAGTTATGTCATTGGCGGGGAAAAACCCCTAAATATCACCAAAAAGAAATAAAATGCTTGAAAATTGGTGATATATTTTTTGTGACATTTATTCACTCTTTCCACCATCAACTTTCTTTTTAATAATCATCTGATCTAACGGACTCTGAATTTTATCTAACGCAAACCGACTAACCTGCGCATATATCTCTGTAGTTTTTGGCGAGTCGTGGCCCAATAATACCTGAATATAACGGGTTGAGGTTCCCGATTCAAGTAAATGGGTAGCAAAAGAATGGCGTAACATATGTAGGCGTACAATTTTTTTAACCCCCGCCTTTTTACTGGCTCGTTTTAAAATCTGTTGTAAGCTACTCGCACTGTAACGCTCGCCCTTTGGCCCCTCAAATAACCAAAAGCCTGGTGCAAACTCGGTGAGATATTGTTGCAACAGGGGAATCAGGTTTTGCGAAAGCACACTCTGCCTATCCTTATGTCCTTTACCGCCACGTATAAAAACAATATATCTATTAAAATCAACATCGCCAATGCGCAGGTTCAACATTTCGCTGCGCCTTAACCCTGCTGAGTAAATCAACATTAGCATAGTTTTATGCTTTAGGTTATCGAGCGCTTCGAAAATGCTCATCACTTCTTCCTGACTTAAAACTTCAGGCAGTCGTTTTTCTTTCATGGGCCGCTCGAGGTAATAAACCTTACGTTCTTGCCTCAACACCTGTTCATAAAAGAATTTAATTGCGTTGATCGCCTGATTCTGGGTGCTCTTGCTAAGCTTGCGCTGCTCAATCAGGTAAAGAAGATAATTGCGAATTTCAGTTTCAGAAAGATCGACCGGATGCGTATCCTTATAGAAAAGTAAAAACTCTTTAAATTTTTGAAGATACGTGCGCAGCGTGTTTTCGCTATAGCCACGCAGCTTTAACTTTTGCTCAATCATGCGCAACGCTTGCACCTGATCTTGAGAAAGTGATTCAATAGACTCTTTTTTTTGTTCAACCGGGGGCGGGGGTGCTACTATTTCATTAATTTTTAATGCAGTGTAATCGACATACACTTTACCCCGCAGCGCTTCAATAATTTTTGAAAGTGCCTCTTGTTCATCCGGCACATACCAGCATTTATTTGTGTTGCTGAATTTTATTTCAGGTATTTTTTTTACTTCCTGAATAACATCCCAATCCTTATCAAAGAAAATTCCTAAACAATGATTGTCGCGGTGGAATAACTTTTTTATGACAACGGATTTTTGTGCCATGGATACAGGTATTATAATTTCACTTCAAAACTTTCTGCGGAAGCGCGTTTCATATATTGTTCATAATCGAATGGCGTATCGCCACCATCCAGCAAACAACCATCGGGTATAGGTGGGTAAATCTCTTCGTAGGTTTTAACCATATTCATAAACACGCGCCTATACACGTGCGTGCGGTTTATTTGGTCGGGATGATCAATGCCTCCGGCTCCAATCAATTCAACAAAACTCTCTACAGTATTTTTATGATAGTTAGCCACGCGCGAAGTTTTATCTTCAACAACAAGGCCCTTCATAAAATAAGGATCTTGTGTTGCCACTCCGGTAGGGCACGTGTTCTTATTACACTCCAACGCCTGAATGCATCCTAACGCCATCATCATAGCGCGTGCGCTATTGCACGCATCAGCACCTAAGGCCATGGCTCGCACCATGTGGAAGCCCGAAAGAATATGCCCCGAGGCTATCAACTTCATTTCGTTGCGAATGCCAAAGCCGCGCAACGCATCATCGACAAACGCAAGGGCATCGAGCAACGGCATACCTACCGAGTTGGTAAATTCGGGTGGCGCAGCACCCGTGCCGCCTTCACCACCATCAACCGTAATAAAATCAGGATAGGTATTGAGTTGCACCATAGCTTTGCAGATGGAAAGAAACTCCGCCTTGCGGCCAACACATAATTTAAACCCAACAGGTTTGTCGCCTGATAATTCGCGCAAGCGTTTTACAAATAAAATTAATTCGGTAGGTGTACCAAATGCACTATGAAACGGTGGTGAGAACACTGTAGTGCCGGGTTCAACTAATCGGATCGCGGCAATCTCAGGTGTATTTTTTTTGCCGGGCAAAATTCCGCCATGCCCAGGCTTGGCTCCCTGACTGAGTTTTATCTCAATCATTTTTACGTTTGGCTTAGTGGCGTTGGCTTGAAAGGCATCGTCCGAAAAATTGCCATCCTTCGTTCGTGCGCCAAAGTATCCGGTTCCAATCTGCCAAACAATATCGCCCCCCGGTTCAAGATGATATGGACTCAGCCCACCTTCGCCAGTATTGTGTGCAAAGCCACCCATTTTAGCACCCCCATTTAATGCCAGCACGGCATTTTTACTTAACGAACCAAAACTCATGGCACTCACGTTAAGCACACTCATGTTATACGGCTGCTTACAATCTTTTCCACCCATGTGCACACGTGGGTTATGATCCATCTTATGAAAATCCTTAGGCAAAATAGAATGCGTTATCCATTCGTAACCCTCGGCATACACATTCATTTGTGTTCCAAAGGGAACGGTGTCTGTTTGTTTTTTAGCCCGTTGATAAATAACCGAGCGCTCATTGCGATTGATAGGCGCGCCATCGGTATCGCTCTCTACAAAATACTGTTGAATCTTTGGTCGCAAGTCCTCGAATACATAACGAAGTCGGCCGAGTATCGGGAAATTTTTGCGGATGGATTGCTTGTTTTGCAGTACATCCTGAACACCCATAACGATGAGTGGGCCAACAATTAAAAACAGGAAAAGCACGTCCGTCCAGAAATAGGCCCAGACTAGAATTAAAACAACAGAAATTACTGAAATGAAGTAGAATAGAGACCGTTTCATAGGGTGGTTAAGATTAAAGCTCGGATAAATTAGCAATTCATTCTTGAATCACAAAAAATGTAGACAATGGTTTATTTCTTTTGACGCAAAGCCCGCAGCGAAATGCCTGAATAGATTACAGTATTCATCAACTGGGTTTAATTAACTCAGGTCTTTTTCGTATAAGTAAATCCACAAATAGAATCCTTAATCCCTTAACTACCTTAATGGTTATTTTTTCTTTACGAAACTCAGCGCCCGCTATGGTTTATGGCTTTTTAAGCAACTTTCATCTGCACAATGCCCCGACTTTTATGAATCTTAACCTCAAAATGTTTCAGAATAAAATAATTCATTCGGTTTTCAGATAGGTCGGCTTTTCGGTTATCGGGCAAAAACACAGTTAAATCCAACACAGCTTGAATGAACAACTCGTGTTTGCAAAAATCATCTGTCCATTGCTGAAAGACTTGCGTCCAATCGTCTTTATATTTTTCTGAATGATCGCGCCCATCCCAGGCAAACTCCAATTGGGTTTCGCCATACTTGTATCGATAAACACCCGCCAGGGTTTGATAAAAATTATCAAGGAGTTTTAATCGCTTTGGCGCGTAGCTATTCAGTTGCTGAGTAAACGAATCGTTTAACCCTAGCGGATTATGAATTTGTTGGTGATGAATTTTTACTTTCTCAATAAGTTGAGCGAGTAGGGTATCCTGAAGAACAAGTTGGGCTTCTTCGAGTAGATAATTCTTGTCTAGCGGAAAAAATTTACGGATCACGCTGGAACGTAAGGTTTTGTAAATGTAGGCACTAATTGACAATTGGCAAACCTCACCCCCGGCCCCACTCCTCTGGAGAGGGGTGGGACTGTCACCTTTATGTTAGGTTCGCTGAAGTAATGCTATGTTCCGTATGTTCTCATGTGTTTAAAAACTTTCCTCATTATAAATTCAAAAACACATCAGCACATAGTTCACCTAGCGAAGTCGCTGCCATAACCCTATGTTTTCTATGTGCCTATGTGTTTAAAGAGAGTTTTCACCTACTCGCTTGCGAGCTAATCATTGGCCCTAAAAAAATTGCATTCAGTAAAATCTTATTCGTGCCAAACCAAAATGCACGAAAGGCCATGTTCTCAGTAAAGCCAATCACGCGCCCGCTTCCTATAGCCGCTGTTCCCATCACACTCGAGTTTTTCAGTTTATCTAAATTAGGTTTGGTGATGTAGCCACTAAGCAGGGGCGAAGCACCATACGTCAATGGGTTGGAGTAAGCGCCTGTTGCTTTTTGAATGAAAATATTGTTTGCCTTAAACATGGCAATCTTAGATGATGTATAGCCATACATAAGTGGATGCGTAAGATCTGCATCGGCTTCAAAAATTGCTCCGCTTGTTTGCTGCGCACGGAGGGTATTCTCAAGATCACCATAAGGTTTTGCCTTGGCGGGATTTTTATCAGCCTTTGCATCGTCATCTTTCTTTACTTCAAACTTGCCAAAGTTGTTTGCGGTAAACCAATTTAACGCACGTTCAAAACCAATTAGCACGCCACCTTCCTGCACCCAGCCTTTTAATTTTTCTTTTGCCTTGTCATTAATGTCAGTGTAATTTCCTTCCGGCATTAGTATAGTAGTGTACTTATCAATAGACGCGCGATTGAAAACACTAATCGGAATTAATGTTACAGGCAATTGAAAACGTGTATCCAGCAAGTGCCACAACTCACCAGCATCGGTTGGCGAAACACCATCATCTACCAGCATGGCAATCACAGGCTTTGCAACTGCATAAAATGAACTGCTGCCTAAACTCACTCCTTGATAATCGAGGCCGGTGCTTAGCGCAAAAACATCTACGCCATCCACTTCTGTTATCTCTTTCATCAGCACCTGAATTTGATCCGGCCCTAATACTTGATTGTCGACCGAAATCATAAGCGACCCAAGATCAAACTTTTTACCATTGGCATGAAAGACTTCGGTAGCAACTTTAACTCTAACTTTTTTATCAAGTAACTTATACATGGCGCGCGATGTATAATAGCCATAAGGCTCAATGGCGTAGGCATAATCGCCAGTACCAATTATTTTACCGGCAGGTAGTTTTGCTTCAGTAATTTTTTCGCCCAACGCAGGTGCCGATTTTATTTCTTCATAATCAAGACCAAACGCAAGGGGCAACGTCCAGCTTGAAATGTCATAGAAGATGCTGTCTTTAAATTTCAATTGGCGATCAAACATGCCATGTATCAGTTTGTATTGTGTTTGATTGAGAGGAATTAAAAAACTTGATTCTTTGTCGAACGACTTTCCATTGATGGTTTGATTGGAAGCAACTTTATACACATCTATTTTTTGACGCAACGCCATTTCAGCAAACTCATATACCCGCGCTTTATCTTTCGAGCCAATCAAGTAGGCCTTAACGGGATCTTTAGCAGCTTCCGCGGAAGCGGTTTTAAAAAAGTCGCGCTGATAGGCCAGCAGTTCTTCGCGCATTTCGTTGGTTGCCTTCAACGAACTAAGCATGGTGGTAAAATGATTGCGAATCGTGAACGGAAATCTTAAAACTCCATTCACACTTTCTTGTGCGTGGCCGCGAGAACTTGCTTGCTCGAATAAAATTCCAATGGAGCCCTGCACATCCGGAAAGGTTGAACCTTTTCCATAATAGAAATCATCGTACCCTTCTTGTGTAAAGTATAAGGACCCTATCTCGTCCAACGCCTTGGCATGATACTCACCCATTTTTTTAGTAAGCTCTTGATTTTTATCGGGCGTAAGCGGATTGACGCGTGAAGGAACGCCAGGCATAAAAAAGAATGTTGCATTAGTCCCTTGTTCATGATGGTCGGTAAGCACGTTCGGTCGCCACGCTTGAAATTGTTTTGCGCGCGCTTGACTTTCGGGATTTTGCGCCACTAACCAATCGCGGTTAAGATCGAACCAATAGTGATTGAAGCGGCCACCCGGCCAGGCCTCATTGTGCTCGGTGTCGTTAGGATCGGCAGATACCAATTTACTCTTGCGTGAGTTTACCCAAGCCGAAAATCGTTGCAAGCCATCCGGGTTAAAGCTGGGATCAAAAAGTATTATGGTGTTTTCAAGATACTTTTCAATTTCGGGTCCTTGTGCAGCGGCTAAGTGGTAAGCCATTACCAAGCCGGCATTGGCGCCACTTGCTTCATTGCCATGGATAGAACAGCCTATATAAAATACTGCGGGCATACTCTTTACATCCAGTGAGCCTGATTTCGAGGCATCACCCAGTTGTAGATGCTGGGTTCTAAGTGCTTCAATATTTTGATGGTTTTTAGCAGCTGTAATGGTTAGCAATAATAAGGGCCGCGCTTCGTGAGTATAGCCAGTAATTTGCAGGCTAATCCGGTCAGAGGCCTTGTCTAGTGCCATCATGTAATTGACCAATTTGTCGTGGGTTACGTGCCATTCGCCTACTTCATGCCCAATAATTGATTGGGGAGTTGGGATGGCAGGATCGTATTTTACCTGCGGTGGCAGGTAGTAAGATAGGTCTGTTTGAGCCAGTAATGCACCAAAACAAACTATTAACAGAAGTAGTAAAAAGGAGGTTTTTTTCATTTAATCGATTTTATAGAAGCGGAAGTAGTAAAATTTTTAATTGGCCTGCAACCGTTATAGTACCAGTGGTTTAGGGGGTTACTAAATTGTTAACAAAATGTTGGAAAGATTTAAAATAGCCAGTGTTTTTTTAACGGGTCAAAAGGATACTTTTGCCCCTTCAATAGGACACACTAAACCAATTATTATGAGGAAAATTTTACTGTTTTTAGTCTTCGTATTCGCAGCCTTAACGGCTGGGTTTGCGCAAGGAGTAACGACCGCCACAATTACGGGCGAGGTTACAGATGGTGCGGGCGCTGGGCTTCCCGGAGCAAACATTGTTGCGGTGCACGTGCCGTCAGGATCTGTTTATGGGTCTTCAAGTCGTAATGATGGAAGATTTACGCTTCCAGGGTTACGCATAGGTGGACCTTACAAAGTAACGGTTACGTTTGTAGGCTATCAGGATTATTCAATCGAAGGAATAAATCTTTCGTTGGGTCAGAACTTTGTACTCAATACAAAATTAGGCGAAACGGGCACTGAACTTCAGGAAGTAGTTGTTTCCACAAATGCATTGTTGAATGATGAGCGCACTGGCGCAAGTACAAACATCAATGTGGCTACTATTAACTCATTGCCAACACTAAGCAGAAGTATTTCTGATTTTACTCGTTTAACGCCACAAGCTAATGGTCGCTCTTTTAGTGGAGCTGATTCAAGGTTCAACAACTTAACCATTGATGGTTCCATTTTCAATAACAGTTTTGGTTTGTCTGATGTACCCGGTGGGCAGACTAACTCAACACCCATTTCGCTTGATGCGATTCAAGAAGTGCAAGTAAATATTGCCCCATTTGACGTTCGTCAAGGTGGTTTTACCGGTGCGGGTGTAAATGCGGTAACACGCAGTGGAACAAACGAGTTTTCTGGGTCTGTTTTCTACAATACAAGAAATGAAAAATTTGTTGGCAGTAAGGCAAAAGATCAAGACGTAATCACTCAAGATTTCAATGTAAAGCAACAAGGATTTAGGTTGGGTGGTCCTGTAATAAAGGATAAATTATTCTTCTTTATCAATGGCGAACAGGAAAGAAGAGATGATCCCGCTACAAACTTTCAAGCCTTAAGGCCGGGCGTTAACGACAATGCTGCCAACGTGTCAAGAGTATTAGCTTCTGATTTAGATGCGTTGAGTACTTACCTTCAAAATACTTTCGGCTATAGCACAGGTGCTTATGAAAATTATACGCTAGCAACAAGAAGCGATAAGGCATTAATTAGATTGGACTACAACATGAGTCAGCGCAGTAAATTCAGCGTACGTTATAATTATTTGAAGTCGTCAAGGGACGTTCCTACCAGCAATAGTGGTTCATTCAATGGTCGAAGAGATAATGGGTTTGCCATGAATTTTCAGAACGCAAACTATGTGATCAACAACGATATCAATTCAATTATTGCCGAGCATAACTTTTTAGGAGATCGGTTCTCGAACAATGTAATTGCAGGGTTTACTGCAAATAGAGATTACAGAAGTAGCTTGGGTGGCATATTTCCATTGGTTGATATTTTGGAAGGTAGTAGAAACTATACCAACTTCGGATACGAGCCTTTTACGCCAAATAACGTTCTAAACACCAATACCTGGCAGTTTCAGGACAACTTTACCTACTATGCAGGAAAGCATACGTTAACTGCCGGTGTAAACTTTGAAGCATTCAAGTTTGAAAACACATTTACCCCAACTTATTATGGCCAGTTTGTGTACAACTCACTTCAGGATTTTTACAACGACACAGATGCTAATGCGCTTAACAACCCATCGCTTAGACGATATCAGTTGACCTATTCTAATCTTGCCAACAGTGCGTTGCCAACAGCTACCACCAATGCCCGTCAAATTGGTTTTTATTTACAAGATGAATTTCAAGTAACTTCTAATTTCAAATTGACCGCAGGCTTGCGTGTGGATATTCCATCGTTTAAGCAAACTGCTTTGGAGAATACACAAGTAACGGGTTATACTTTTAAGGATGAAAATGGAGATCCAATAAATATTAGTACGTCCGAGTTACCAAAAACTCAGGCCTTAATTTCTCCTCGTGTTGGATTTAATTGGGATGTTATGGGAGATCGCTCCTTGCAAGTAAGAGGTGGAACGGGTGTTTTCTCAGGAAGACCAGCTTTCGTTTGGATTTCGAACCAGATGAGTAACAATGGTATTCTTACCGGTTCTTTGCGCGCAGACAATACAACTGCTACCTATCCTTTCAGCGATAATGTAACAGAATACAATTTGCCGCCTAACCCGGGTCAACCTGCGGCATCTTACAATGTTGCGGTTTCGGATAGAAACTTTAAGTATCCACAAACCTGGAAAACCAACATTGCAATTGATAAGAAATTGCCTTACGGTATTATTGGTACAGCCGAATTCATTTACAACAAAGAGGTTAATAACGTAATTTATATCAATGCTAACTTAGAGCCAACCAGTGGAACATTAAGTGGTGCTGATAACCGCCCTACCTACCCAGGTTTGGGATTGGGTGGCCCTGCGCAAAACAATGCCAACCGGGTTAATGATAATGTTACGGATGCAATTTTGTTGAAGAATACAAACAAAGGACGAGGATATTCCGGTACTCTTAAGTTTGAAAGGCCGACAACTAAGGGTTTATATACAATGGTTGCTTACAACTATAGCAATACAAAAGACCTTATGAGTGCAGGATCAATTGCATTCTCGTCATGGAGAGATAACTTCTCTGTGAATGGAAATAATTTACCTGTTTCAGCTTTTTCTAATAACGATTTGAGACATCGTATTATCGGTGCCTTGTCTTATAGAAAAGAATATGGTGGCCATTTCGCATCACAACTTTCGCTATTCTACGAGGCTAAAAATCAAGGCCGTTTTTCTTACAGAGTAAATGGTGATTTGAATGGTGATCAGCAATTTAGCAACGACCTACTGTATGTACCCAAGGATGCAAGCGAGATCGTGTTCCAAAATTACACAATTACGGTTGCTGGAAATCCCGTTACTTTCACAGCAGCGGAGCAATCAGCAGCATTCGATGCCTATATTAATCAGGATGACTATCTAAGCACACGCAGAGGGCAATATGCTGAGCGTAACGGAGTATTAATGCCTTGGGTTAATACCCTCGATCTTACCTTTGTTCAAGAGTTTTTTGTTGACGTTAAGGGCAAGAGAAATACAATTCAGTTGCGTGCCGATGTTATTAATTTCACTAACATGTTGAATAACAAATGGGGTGTTGGCGATAGAATATTAAATTCAAGCCCACTTGAACTTAGAAACATCACAGCTGGAGTTCCAACCTATCGCTTTAGTGCAGTGAACGGTCAGCTTCCAACAACAACCTATGGTACAAGCACGACTTTAGGAGATGTTTGGCAGATGCAAATAGGTATACGCTACATCTTTAACTAGTCGATACATATCAATAAAAAAAAGGGGTCCAACGACCCCTTTTTTATTTATCGGCAAACCTGTATCTTCATTTTATGACCCAAAGATGCGGATTGTCTGTTTCGCTTCTTTTTGCACTTTCTTGTCTATATAGTTGCCAAAAACCAGTTGCCAAAGACGAGTTTGCGAAAGAACCACAAGTAGAACTTGATCTCGATGCCATTCGCAAACGGGGTAATCTCGTTGCCTTAGTCGACAATAACTCCATCAGTTATTTCATTTACAAAGGCCGCACCATGGGCTATGAGTATGAGTTGCTAAGGCGCCTCACTAAATCACTAAATGTAGAGTTAAAAGTAAAATTGGTAAGCGGCATAGAACAGGCTATAGATATGCTTAATAAAGGGGAAGGAGATATTCTCGCCTTTCCACTTACCATCACACAAGAACGAACTCAATACCTGAATTTCACAGATAGCCAATTTAATACACATCAAGTGCTTGTGCAAAAGAAACCAGCAAACTGGCGCATGCAACCCCCCGAGGTGGTAAATAAAAAATTAATCCGAAACCCGGTTCAGTTGATTGGCAAAGAAGTGCATGTGCTGAAAGGCTCCTCTTTTAAAGATCGGATGGTTAACCTTTCCAGTGAGATTGGTGGACAAATAAAAATTATTGAAGATAGTGCTTCGGCAGAAACAGAAGCCCTGATTCGTGATGTAGCAACAGGCGAAATAAAATACACAGTCACCGACCAAACCATTGCCATGGTTAATGCTTTGTATTATCCCAACTTAGATATCAGCACAGTTGTGAGTTTGCCGCAGCAAATAGCCTGGGCCGTGCGCAAAAATTCCCCCGAGTTACTTGCTGCAGTTAATAGTTGGTTAAAAGATGTTAAAAGAAGTGGCGTACATAAAGTGATTTATAACAAGTATTTTGATAGTCCGCGGCTTTCGCTTGCGCGGATAAAAAGTGAATACTCTTCACTGGCCGGAGCAAATCTTTCGCCCTTCGATACGCAATTGAAAAAAGGCGCAGAACAAATTGGTTGGGATTGGCGATTGATTGCATCAGTTGCTTACCAGGAATCAAACTTTGACCCAAAAGTAAAATCATGGGCGGGCGCCATTGGGCTGATGCAAGTAATGCCCGAAACCGGAAACTATTTTAAAGTGACAAATCTGTGGGACCCGGAGCAGAATATTAAAGTGGGAATTAAATTTTTGAAATTCTTAGATAAGCGGTGGGAGGCAACCGTGCCAGACCCTGTTGAACGGATGAAATTTGTTTTAGCATCCTACAACGTAGGCCTCTCACATGTTAAAGATGCGCAAAAGCTTACGCAGAAATACGGGAAGGATCCTACTGTGTGGGATGGTAATGTTGAATATTACCTTTCACAAAAATCAGATCCAAAATATTTTCGCGACCCGATAGTGAAAGTTGGTTATTGCCGTTGCGATGGACCCATTCGCTATGTGAAGGAAGTGCTGCAGCGCTATGAGGAGTATAAGCTGCGGATTATTGCATAAAATCCTAAACACATAGGCATATAGTACACATAGGGTGTTTGTAGGTTATCTATTCCTATGTGCCTTATGTTTCTATGTGTTTAATGAATCTAAGCGATCAACGATCTCCCCAAAATTTAACGACTCCCAGATTTTTTCAATGTTTGGTTTTTTCATTACCGCATCCATAATCTTCCTTTGCTTTGCTCCCGTTTCAAGGGCAACAGAGTAAGGCATCGAATCGTTAAACGTAACCATTGAGTAAAGTGGAATCCATTGGGTTGGAAATAGTTGATGTAACCGGGCTTCTATTTTTTTTCGTAAAAGAAAATCAGCATCAGCAACCAGATCGCGCATTTCAATAAAATTATCGAGCGCTAACTGCGCAATAGCATCCGCATCTTTTTTTCTCGTTTGTTCGAATAGAGGAAGTGCCGTTGTCCAATCATCCTTATGATCGGTTAGCATTTGATTTAAGATCCTACAATCTTCAAATCCGGCATTCATCCCCTGCCCATAAAACGGAACGACAGCGTGGGCCGCATCTCCAATGAGTAACGTTTTATTTTTTACCCAAGGATAGCATCGCGTTGTAACAAGGGAGGAGGTTGGATTTGAATTATAGTCTTCAAGCAGGGCGGGCATCAATTCTAAAGCATCTGGAAACGTGGTTTCAAAAAACATGCTTACCTCAGCGTCAGTCTTTAGTTTGTTAAATGAGGGAGTTCCTTCAAATGGAAAAAATAATGTGCACGTAAAACTTCCATCAGGGTTAGGAAGCGCTATCATCATAAAACTTTCGCGCGGCCAGATGTGTAGCGCATTTTTTTCTAGCTTAAATTCACCAGCTGCACCGGGGGGAATATGCAGTTCTTTATAGCCGTGGTCTAGATAATCCTGAGAATAGTCAAACCGATCAGTAATCTGCATGGCCCCGCGCACAACAGAGAAGGCACCATCAGCTCCTATGATATAGTCGAACTTACTGTCCACTGTTGATGGTTGACTGTCGACAGTTGTTTTGTCAAGATCGATATGATTAATTCTTTGTTCAAAGTGAAAATCAACACCCAGTTCTTCGGCTTTGTTCATCAACACAATATTTAACGCGCTTCGCGAAACTGAGTTTATAAACTGGCCTTCTTTCCCGTAAGGTTGAAAAGTAAGATTTGATTCCCGATCATGCATTACTCTGCGATGCATGGGTATTGCTACCGATTTTATTTCTTCTGCCAGGCCGACTTCTGCTAATGCCCGAAGCGCACGGTTGCTTAGTGCAAGATTAATAGAACGCCCGCCCCCATATCCCTTCGCGCGCATATCGCCTCTGCGTTCAAAAACAGAAACTTTGTAGCCGCGCTTTGCGAGATAGATGGAGAGCAACGAACCTACTAGGCCCGCGCCAACTATTGCTATATTTTTGTTGTTCATTTCTTTTAATTTCATTTCATTTTAAAGCTATGCAAAGTTTTGAAGGCTTCTGACTGCTCGAAGCGGTCAGATGCCTATAATTAGGTATTTACGATAGGTCATTAATTGTTCCTTGATCGATTACTTCATAAGAGTCTTTAAAAAATTGTTCTGGATTATCAGAAATATCTAATAACTCCTTTGCTCTTGCCAGATTGCAAATGCTTGACTTGTTAGATAAAAAATCATTGAAAGACGAGTATGGCCAATTTTCTAGTTTTTTAACAAGATTAGATCTTAATGGATTTTGATGGATGTAATGAAAACAAGTAGTTGCTGATGACTCAGTAATCAGTTGCTTAGACTTTGTTTTTTGCTGAAATAGAGAGCCTGATTTACCTTCTTGCTTATTGATCGCCTGGGAATAAGAACTTAATACGGTTCCGATTTTCCTAACAAGAGTCTGTTGATTCTGATTTGGTAAATTTTTTAGACCATCACTTCCTTCTGAAATATATATCAAAATATGAAAATGGTTGGGCATCAAGCAATAAGCAAGTATATCACAAAGCCCATCTATATTATTTTTTAATTTGTTGAGGAAAAAGATATAGTTTTTTTCTTCGAAGAATATTTTTTGTCTATTGTTTCCACGATTGTAAACATGATATAAGCAGTTGGCGGAGAAGTTCATATTTGATAATTAGGCGTCAGACCGCTTCAAGCGGTCAGACGCCTTGAGAGAAAGTTTAAAAATCTTATAAAATCTAAATACTTCTTCGAAGGTATTGTAAAGCGGAACGGGTGCAACCCGAATTACACCGGGTTCGCGCCAATCAGCAATAACACCAGCTTTGGTGATTTTGTTAAACACTTTTCTCCCATCCTTTTTCATTAATATAGAAAGTTGGCAGCCGCGCTCATTAGCTACTTCAGGTGTTAGAATTATATAATGTTGAGAATAGTTTTCGATCGACTTTAATAAGTATCCAAGAAAACCTGTAAGTAGTATGCTTTTCTTCCGAAGGTTTTTAATTCCAGCCTTGTCAAAGATCTCTAACGCTGCAAGTTGGGCAGCACCTGATAGTACCGGGAAATTTGAAACTTGCCATCCATCAACACCCGGCATAGGGTTAAAACCCTTCTTCATTTGAAAGCGAACTTCTTCATCATGACCCCACCAACCAGAAAACCGTGGAAGGTTCTTGTTGTTTGAATGTTGCTCATGGACGAATGCACCAGCTACTCCACCAGGGCCTGAGTTTAAATATTTATAACTGCACCAAACTGCGAAGTCAACCTGATCGGCATGCAATGCCAGCGGAACATTTCCAATAGCGTGGGCTAAATCGAAACCAGCAAAAGCACCCGCTTGATGGGCTGCCGTTGTAATTGCTTTGATGTTGAAAAACTGACCCGAATAATATTGCACCGCGCCAAAAATTACTAAGGCCAACTGATTCCTGTTGTCATCAATAGCTTTTAAAATATCTTCCGTGCGCAAGGTATATTCTCCTGCTCTTGGCGATAATTCTATGAGTCCTTCCTTCGGGTCAATGTTGTGAAACTTTAATTGCGATTCGAACGCATATTGATCGGAAGAAAAGGCTCCGGCTTCGGTTAGAATTTTAAACCGACTTTTCGTGGGTTGGTAAAACGAAACCATCAGTAGGTGCAAATTAACCGTAAGTTGATTCATGGAAACAACTTCAATTGGCTTTGCGCCAACTAACTTGGATAAACTCTTTTTACTAAACTTATGATAATATAGCCAGGGTCGCTTAGCATGTTCATGGCCTTCAACACCAAAGGTTGCCCAATCATTAAGTTCTTGAGTGAGGGATGCTTTTACAGACTTTGGTTGTAGCCCTAATGAATTACCGGTAAAGTAGAGGCTTGGTTTGCTTTTTACTTTCGGAATAAAAAATTGATTGCGAAATGATTTTAGGGAATCTTGCTTATCAAGACTTTTGGCGAAGGCCAGCGTAGGTTCAAATTTCATTTTGTACTTACCTGTTAAGTATAATCTAGATT
>Ga0163147_10005524_pt1 | contig 15332 bp, 13 predicted proteins | sample OliLakLV19MP6G1_FD_148597 | JGI IMG/M metagenome (GOLD analysis project Ga0163147, IMG submission 148597) | Freshwater microbial mat bacterial communities from Lake Vanda, McMurdo Dry Valleys, Antarctica- Oligotrophic Lake LV.19.MP6.G1 | ecosystem: Environmental > Aquatic > Freshwater > Lake >...
GAACTGACGCAGCGTCTCGAAAAACTCGGTCAGAACGTCGAGCAGCTCACGAGCGAGCGGGGTCAGCTTGCACAGGGTCTGAACGACGCCAAGCAGCGCCTCGAAGAGTTGCGCCGACAGAAGGCCGCGGCGGAGGCTCGCGCCGCAACCTTCCGCAATTTGATCGCCAAGCTGCGCGCGATGATCGATGCAGGCACCATCAAGGTCACGATCCGAAACGGTCGCATGTTGCTGACCTTGCCCAACGACGTGCTCTTTGATTCTGGCAAGACCGAGGTCAAGGCCGACGGACAGGCAGCCATAAAAAGCGTAGCACAGGTTCTTGCTGCGATTGACGATCGCCGCTTTCAGGTCGCCGGGCATACCGACAACCTGCCGATCAAGACGGCACGCTTCCCCTCGAACTGGGAGTTGTCGACCGCACGCGCAGTCGAAGTGACCAAGCTTTTGGTTTCAAGCGGCATGCGCCCGGGCGTGGTTGCGGCTTCGGGTTACGGTGAATTCGATCCGGTGGCGAGCAACGACACCCCCGAAGGGCGTTCGGCCAACCGGCGTATCGAGGTCATCCTCGAGCCCAACCTGTCGGATCTGCCTTCACTCGAAGGCGTGCTTTCCGATCCGTAGCATGTGCTGCGATTAGAAATCGGCTGGCGTGCGCCACTTGCGCTGGTGGTAAAGCACGGGATCGCCCTCGGGTACCGCACCCGTGTCCACCACACGCCCGACAAAGATGCGGTGATCTCCCGCCTCGTGAATCGCATCGACGCTGCAGTCGAGCCAGCAGAGGCTGTCTTGCAAGATGGGTGCGCCCGTGACGGCCGTGGAATGCGCGAGTCCGTCAAAGGGATCGCCACCACCAGGAACCATGCCGCCAAAGCGTGAGCCGAGGTCGATCTGTTTGGTGCTCAAGATGTGCACCGCGAAGGCTCCGGCCGTTGCCATGCCCTGGGCTGCGGCGCCGCGGTTGCCGATGCAAACGAGTACGAGCGGCGGATCGAGGCTCACCGAACAGAAGGCACTGACGGTCAAGCCCGCTTTTCTTCCCGCGATTTCGTAGGTCACGACGGTTACGCCACTGCAGAAGTTGGAGAGCGCACATTTGAACGCATCGGCCGAAACGGAAAGGAGCATGGGAAGTAAATAGAATGGTTGCGTCTTCAGATGTCAACAGACGGGATACTATATCCTGCGACGCCACGTGAAGCGTCGTACAGCGAGCCTCTGAAAAATGAATCGAGCTATGTCCCGCAGTTTTGTTCCCTACCAGGATACCCCGGAAACCAGCGAGTTCGCACGCTTCGTTCGCCCGGGGCTTGTGCGTTTGCTGGACGGTTTTCGTCTGGGCGTCCACTATCACCGTGGCGAGGGCGACGCGCTTTACTGGCACGGTCCCAAAGGTGAGACCGCCGTGCTCGATCTGGTCGGCGGATTCGGAACCGGACTTTTTGGACACAACCATCCCGAGCTGGTGGCAGCATTTCGCAAGTGCCTCGATGAACAACTGCCGATTCAGGCCCAGGGCAGCGTGCGAGGCCCGGCGGGTGAGCTGGCGGCGCGGCTGTCGCACATCGCGGGGCAAGACGATGGTCGATCGTTTGTGACGACGTTTGCGAGCACCGGCACCGAGGTGGTGGAAGCCGCGCTCAAACACGCCCGTCTCGAATACGATCATCGAAGGACAGCCGAGATGCGTCGGTTGCGGATTTTTGCGAACTGGGCTCGATTTGATCTCACGCGAGGGCGATTGAAATTGCAGGAGGCGTTTCGACAACAGGCCCTCGCCGTCGGGGTTGAACGCGCAATCCCCACCGAATCACTGACATCTGTCCTCGTCGAGCGTGCTTGTGATGCGCTTCAAACCCAGCCGTTGTCACTGGCCTTGCAAGGTGCATTTCACGGCAAGACATTGGGCTCGTTGCAGATCACACACGCGGATCGCCATCGACATCCCTGGGTGGGCTCGGCTACGTCGTTTCTCCATGCAACCGATCCGGAGGAACTGGAGCGCCAACTCGAAGCCCATACCTTTACGATCCACATTCCCGCCTGGGATGCAGACTCGGGCTTGCGGGTGGAGTCGCAAAAACATTCACGTCTCAGCGCTGTCGTTATCGAACCGTTGCAGGGCGAAGGGGGGATTCGATTGCCCAATCCCGAGAACCTGCGCGTGCTGCGGAAGGCTGCGGACACCCACGGCTTTCCGCTCGTGATGGATGAGATCCAGTGCGGAATGGGCCGAACGGGTACGTTTTTCGCCTGCAGCCAAACGGGCGTACAGGGTGATTACTACTTGCTGGCCAAGGCGTTGGGAGGCGGTCTTGCAAAGCTGGGGGCCTTGCTCGTTGACCGTCGTCGCTACGTCGAAGATTTCGGCGTATTGCACACGTCCACCTTTGCCGACGACGATCTGTCCTGCTCCCTCGCCTTGACCGCACTCGATATCGTGGAACGGGATGGCGGCGCATTGATGAAAGATTGTCGAGACAAGGGTCAATGGTTGCGGGGCGAGCTGCTGGCGCTTCAAAAATTGTATCCCAACTGGATTGCGGACGTTCGTGGACAGGGACTCATGCTGGGCATAGACTTCGGCACCGGGCATCGGCCCACCTCACCCATGCTCGCCATGTTGCTCGATGAGGATCTGTTGGCTTCCTTCCTTGCGGGACATTTGTTGCACGAAGAAAACATTCGCGTCTTACCCGCGCTTTCCTCGGGAAAGGTGATGCGCATCGAGCCGTCTGCATTCGTAACACGTAGTGAGCTTGCGAGATTTGTCCTCGCTTTCGAGCGCGTCTTGCAAAAGCTTGAAAGCGAAGATTTCGTGGCGCTGGGTCGTTTTGCGTTCGGCGAAGATCCCGGTGCGCCAACAACCCTTGTGCGAGACGAGGCCTGGAAACGGCCGACTGGAGAAGCTTGACCATGCGCCACATCGGATTTCTCTGCCATCCGCTGGTCGCCAAGGACATGCGTCACTTCGATCCGGCGTTTGCGGCTTTCTCGACCGAGGCGCTCTCGGGATTTTTGCTGCGTTCGCAACAAATGATTGATGCGCTGTCGATGGGCAGCTTCAAGGTTCAAAGCACCAAGGGCGTTTTCACGAACATGACGGCGCTGGTGGTGCCGTTTACGGTCGAACAAGCGGTGCAAGGCATGCATGCCCGGAACCTGAAGCCGTTTGAGGAAATGGTTCAGCGTGGGCTCGATCGGGCCGAGTCGCTCGGTGCGGAGTTGGTTGGACTGGGCGCCTACACCTCCATCGTGACTGACAATGGTCGGGCACTTTTACCCGCGAAGGCAGGACTTACGACGGGCAATTCACTGACCGTCGCTGCGGCTGCCCAGGCCTTGTTGATCCAGTCTCGAAAGCTGGGCATCAAGAAGCGGCGTCTTGGCGTGGTCGGTGCGACCGGCAACATTGGTGCAACGCTTGCCGAGTTGCTTGCGCCCGACGTCGACAAGATGGTGCTGATCGGACGTGAGCTGGGATTCACACGATTGTCCCGGCTTGCAGGGCGACTCGGCTCGCACGTCGCTGCCAGTTTCGACATGCGCGACTTGCAGGACTGCAACCTCATCGTCAGCGCCAGCAACACCGCCGGGGCGATTATCCATGCCGAGCACATCGATGCGGATAATCCGGTCGTTGTATGTGACGTCGCCACGCCGGCCGATGTGCATCCCGAAGTCACGACCTTGCGACCCCAGTGCATTGTGATCAAGGGCGGTCAGTGGCGCCTTCCCTTCGCAGGAGATATTCCACGAGGCGGTATTTGTCCTGCGCCCGGAATCGCTTACGGCTGCATGACCGAAACCCTGGTTCTGGGTTTTGAACAACGGATGGGTTCGTATTCGCTCGGGACGCTCGCGGTCGACGATGTGCGATGGATCTACGCACGGGCAATTGAACACGGATTCAAAGTGGCCATCAAACCCTCGCAGCCACACAAGGCGGAACCACGCGTGGATGCGCCGTTCGCCACAGCGGCGATTGGCCCACGGCGAAAAAACCAAAACCGCACGACTTGAAGCACGACATGGGTAAGATGCCATCGCATCTTTGGGCGGGAAGCCTGGCGTTGTTGATGACAGCCGTCGGGTTTATTCGTATTGCGAAATCCGAAACGCCGACTTCGTTTGCACTGGATTACCAGGTGGCGCCAGGGGCGCAGTGTCCGAAGCGTGCTGACGTGGAACTGGCCGTGCAACGTGAGGCGGGGCGGCCGATCCTTGACGGTGCCGCCGTTCAACAGGCGATCTTGGCCATCACGCCTTCCGGTGCAGACTTGGTTGCACAGATTGCGTTTACCAACGCCTTGGGTGGCACTCCAGCGTATCGAACGGTTTCAGCGCCTCTGCAAGACTGCCAGGATCTGGTACGAATCTTTGCGTTGCTGGTGGCGTTGCGAGCACAGGGGGTCGAGCCAGAGGTTGAAAAAAATGAGCTGCGCCCGCGCCGTCCCAGAAGCGAAACACCCGCGTCACCGGAAGAGCAAACGCCTCGGGTATTCGATACGATACCCGTCACGCCACGGGGTGCAACGCCAGCGGTGGTCAATCCGCCCGAGACCAAACCAAACGTAGCACCGACGAAGCCCTGGCTTGCGCTCACCCTCGGCCCTGGGCTCCGCACCGGATTTGCGCCGCACGTCAATCCCACCTTGCGTTTCGGGGCGAGTGTCGAATCATCCACGGCCGCGTTCCGCGTCAACGTCGAGGCCGAGGGGATATGGGGTGGTCAACACGCACTTTCGCCGAAGGGGGCGTACACCATTTCCGGCGCGGCGCTGGTTGCGTCGACGTGCTGGTCTCCCCGTCCCCGTGCCCGGGTTTCACCGTGGCTATGCCCCGTCGTGACGGCAACGTTTATTCATGTCGACGGGGAAGGCCTTGATGTCTCGCAAACCGATCAGGCCCTCGGCATCACGGGCGGACTCGATGCCCGATTCCGAATGGCGTTGTCCGAACATTTTTATGTCGAAGCGGTTTTGGGAGTGGCCTTCAATCCCTACCCCCATGCGGTTCAAATTGGTGCCGATAACGTATTCAAATCACAGGACTTTTCGTTCAACTCGGCGTTGGTTCTGGGGTACCGATTGGGTGCCACGGTGCCCTCGCGCACGCCGGCCTCCGATTTATCAACAACAACGGTTCAGTCGAAGCAATAAGGGTGATGGTTCTTCTGGCCGGTCGCCTGCCCGACATCCTGCCGGCTCCTTTAGCCGGGACAGGACTGGGGAAGCCGCGCGATCTGGCCGGGTTGCCGACGCCGCAGCGAGAGGATGATCTCTTGGGTCGCTTCGCTGCGGAGATGTCCTTTCTTTACGGCTTCGTTGAACGCATGGGCCTCGTCCCGGCCGATCGTGACGACATTATTCAAGAGGTGTTTCTGGTCTTTCATCGCAGGCGCGCCGATTTTGACCACAGCCGTCCACTCCGGCCGTGGCTCGCCGGAATCGCTTACCGTCTGACCCTTGCCCAGCGTCGCACCGGGCGCGAACTCGCGTCGGACACCCTTGATCCCACGGACGAGCGCAGCCAGTCGCCCGAACAAGACTACGTCGAGCGGGAGTCAGCCGAGATGGTTCGGGTGGCGTTGCAAAAATTGCCGCCCAAACAAAGGGCCGTGTTCATCATGCACGAGATTGCGGGCCTTGACGTGGTCGAGGTCGCCCGCGCGGTCGGCGTGCCCAGATTTACAGTGTATTCACGCCTGCGCGAAGGCCGACGCGCGTTTTCGGCAGCGGTGAAACGTTTGCTCGAGAAGGATACGGTGCATGAGTCTTAACGACATGGATGCGGAAGTTCACCGTTTGTTGGTGCGAGAGCGCGATCGCGTCGTGTTGAGCGCGCGACACGAGCGTGCGTTACACGATCGGCTTCGACGGGCGGCATTTGCCGAAAACGCAACACGGAACGGGTGGTTGCGCCGGAGTGGCTTCGGACAATTTTTGCTGCTTCGGCCGGTGATGGCCCTCGGCCTATTGCTCGTCTGCGCGGGTGTGGCGGCCGCGATTGTGAAGGTCCGACCCGCCTGGTGGGCGCCTGACACGGCGCAGTCGGTGGTGGTCCGCACCCCGAAAACCGTGACATCAACGCCTGTCATCGAGGAAGAACCACCGGTCGTCGAGTTGGGGGGTGAAACCCGGGAGGCTCTTCGTGCCGAGATCGCGCTCATTGGTCGTGCGCGCCGCGCGCTCACCGCCGGTGCGGTTGATGAAGCCGCCCGTTTGCTTTCAAGCCACGCCAATGCCCATCCTGCGGGGGTGTTGATCGAAGAACGGCAAGGCCTTTTGGTCATGACGTTGTGGCACCAGGGCAAACGGGTCGAGGCTGGACAGGCTGCCAAACGGTTCGAGATGCGGTATCCACAAAGTCCGATGAACCGTCCCATCCGCGAGCTGCTAAACAGCACCCGTTGATGGTTTCTAACATCGTTACACACGCGCTGGTATTTTTCGGAATCGCGCTGGGTTCGGCCTGTGATGCGAATCTGAACGCGGGCTACAATCGAGACGGTGCAATCCGTGGGACGCTTGATGCGGCGCTAGACGTTGCCACCCCGCGGATGTCTCGCAACTTCACTTCGGAAGGGCAACCCGTGTTTCTGCAAAAGAACGGGAACGCGAAAGCGGACGGGGAACACATCGTGCTGACCGAAGAACTCGAAAGTCAGCAAGGAACGGTCTTTATTCCGTCGCCGTTCGCGCTCATAGCGAACGGTGATTTCAACATCGAAATGATCTTTCAGATTGAAACCAGCAGTGTCGCCGCCGATGGCATTGCCCTCGTTTGGCATGCGGACAGCAGGGGCGCATTCGCGCTCGGTGGTTCGGGGGGCGGCATTTCGATTGGTGAATTGACACCTTCTGTCGCGGTGGTTTTCGATACCCACAATGGCAACGGCAACGAACCCGCACCGGGGATCGGGATTGGCCATGGTGGTGATTTCGCTGTAGCGCCATTGGTTGTGCGCGACCCCCCCTTTGATCTGGCGAACGGCAATCGCGTGTATGTCTGGATCACCCATCGGGCGGGCGTCATGGCGGTTTTTGTCGCCGACAGCAACGTGAAACCCGTTCTGCCCTGGATCACCACGCCGGTTGATCTTGCAGCGGAACTTGGGGCAGAGGCCTTTGTTGGCGTGGCTGCCGCGACCGGTGCGAAGTTCGCAAGGCACACCCTGCTTGCCCTGCACGTGAAAACCGGCGTTTAAAAATCACGCTTTATTTATGACAACTCGGGGTCGCCTCCCGCAATAAGGGAATGCGATTCTCAGCTCGGGTTTTTTTGTTGTTTGCCATCGTGGGTGGCACCGCGACGGGATGCTCCGGAACGGTGGACTCCGCGGCGCCCTCCGATCCGTCGAAGCCTGGTGACCGGCCGAAGCTCGACATCGAATCGCCCGACGACCCGGCGCCGATGACCCAGAATCGCGAGCAGGGAGGTGTGCGAGGGATATTGGACTGTCCAACCGTACCACTGCCTTCCTACGGCAATGCGTCATCGGAAACGCTGTCGAAGGGCTTTCGCAGCAGTTGCGCCGCCTGTCATGGTGGGGCAGGGCAAGGATACGACAAGTATCCGGCGATTCCTGGCAAGCTGACGCAAGCGGAGTACGTTTCGATCGTACGAAAAGGCATTCGCGAGATGCCGGCGTTCGATGCGACTTTTATTGATGATGCTTCGCTCGCTGCAGATTTTGATCGTTTAAAGAAGCTGGCGGCGCAACCCGATGGCATTCGCCTGACCTCGGGCGGTCCCAACACCTGGACCGACGCCGACGTCGAAACGGTTTATCAGGATGGTCTCAAGGTTTGGCGCAAACCCGGTAGCGTGGACGGGCAAGCCTGTACGAACTGTCACAGCGCCGACGGGGTTGAGCTTGCGATCATCGGCTTTACCGATGATGCCATCTTGCGCCGCGGCCAACAGCATCTGGCACCCGAGGATGCGTTGAAAGTGCGGGATTTCATTCACGCCCAGCGCATCCGACTTGGGATCGCAGCGACCTGCGCCACCGATTGGCGTCCGTTCCAGCCGGGGGGAAAGGTTTTGCCGGGCAGCAACAGCGCGGAACAGGACGCAGCGTTCCTCAAGGTGTTGCAAGAGCGCAAGCTGCTATTGGCAACCGGCAAGATCGTGACGCTGGTTGACGCACAAAAAGCCTTCGCTGAACTGCAGGCGATCGATCTGCGCCAACTGCCGATCGGTATACCCTTGCCACGCTTTAGCGAGGACAAGTTCAACGGGCCCGAACATCGCGACATCAACGACTACATGCCGCCCGTGCCGACGGTGCCGAATCAACCCGAGGAATACTTTGCCCTCGAGGACGCCTACCTCGCCAACCCCACCGACACAGGTCTCTATCAGCTTCTCGACGAGAACCGAAACAACATGAACGACCTCGGTTATGCGAAGAAGTACGCGATTCCGCGCGTGCCGAGCAACTGTGTTTTCGAGAACAGCACGCAGTGGATCATGGAGCGGATCACGCAACCCAAGCGCCTCGGGGTGATTGTGTCTGCACACCTTTTCCGCGAGGAGATCAAGAACCCCGGCAGCTTCTACCGTCGGCCGGCCTCGCCCTTTGCCGACGCCCCGAAACCCGTGAATCCTGCGTTCTTTCTCGGTGGTTTCTCCATCGAACCGCCGTGCTACGACGACAACAATTCGCCCAACTGGATCAAATCGTTTCCGGAGGGTTTCCGCCAGGAGTTTCCTGAATCGGATCTCAAGGATGGCGTGGTACGAAACGCGACCGATCGCTTGACCCATGTGTGGATGACACTGGGTCAGGTGCTCGATCCGACGCTCATTGCGGTCGACAATATGCAGGACAACAAGATCCATTACTGGGCGTTTCGCAATTTCGCCCAGAACGAGATTCACCTGCCGTTTATCTACGTGCATCGCATTGCGATGCAAACGACCTACTGGAATAAGATGCGCGGCACGCCGGTGTTCCCGAAGGTATCCGGACCGTTCGACAACGCTGGCACCGACTGGCTGCATCCCTTGCTTGCCACTGTCAATCAGGAAAGCGCGGGACTGCAATCGGCCGTCTCGGCTGACAGCTTGGCGTTGCCAAGCGCCGCGGCCAATCAGTTCAAGGGCAACCTCATCCGCATGATGATGTTGCTGAGCCGCGATCTGCTGCAACAGGGTCGGGCATTACAAGCAAACCAGAACGACGACCACTGTCTCGCGGTGACGTGCCAAACCTCCAATCTCAATGGATACGTCGATGGCCTCAAGGCGATCGCCGGCAAGCCTCCAGCGCAGGCTGCCCTGACCGCGCAAGGTTTCGACTTCAAGCTGTACGAAACCGACACCCGCGCGCTTGTGACCGAAGTGCTCGCCCTGATGGTCAAGGCGCCCAAGAAGTAGCTGCGAACCACTACAATCCAGTCGAAGTGTAGCGCGTTGATCGGTCACGGCGGTTTTCCGGTAGGATTGCCGTCGGAACTCCAATGGAACAACGCTGGCAACAACTGGATGCATGGTGGCGAGCAGCCAATTACCTTTCGGTGGGACAGATCTACCTGCGCGACAACCCGATGTTGCAGGAGCCCCTGCGGCGGGAACACATCAAGCCGCGCTTGCTGGGCCACTGGGGAACGTCACCCGGACTCAACTTTATTTACGCGCACCTGAATCGCGTGATTCGTGCTCGGGATCTCAACTTTATCTACATGACGGGACCTGGCCACGGTGGTCCCGCGCTCATTGCCAACGCGTACCTCGAACGTACCTATGGCGAAATCTATCCCGACATTTCGCAAGATAAGCGCGGGATGCGGCGACTCTTCGAGCAGTTTTCGTTTCCCGGCGGCGTGCCGAGCCACGTTGCAGCCGAAACACCCGGCTCGATTCACGAAGGCGGTGAACTGGGCTACGTTTTGTCACACGCTTACGGTGCCGTGTTCGACAATCCCGATCTGATTGCCTGCTGTGTGATAGGCGACGGTGAGGCCGAGACAGGTCCACTTGCGACCAGCTGGCATTCGAACAAGTTTCTGAACCCCGCGCGCGACGGTGCGGTCTTGCCAATCTTGCATTTGAATGGGTACAAGATCGCAGGCCCCACGGTGCTCGCTCGCATTCCGCAGGACGAATTGAACAGCCTCTTGCGCGGCCTGGGTCACGAACCCCACTGGGTTGAGGGTGACGAGCCCGAGGCGATGCATCAGCAAATGGCCGAAACCATGGATCGGGTTTGCTCTATGATCGCGCAGATCCAACACGATGCGCGCAAAGGCGGATCGAATCGACGGCCGTTGTGGCCGATGATCGTGCTGAAAAGCCCCAAGGGATGGACCGGTCCGAAAGAGATAGACGGCCATCCGGTGGAAGGCTCGTGGCGCTCCCATCAGGTCCCGATCTCGGACCGAATGAATGATGCGGATGTCGAGCAGTTGCAAGCGTGGATGAAAAGCTATCGTCCAGAAACGTTGTTCGATGAAGAGGGCGTGTTGCTACCCGAGATCGCCGCTCTTGCGCCTGCGCCCGAACGACGCATGAGCGCCAGTCTGCACGCCAACGGCGGCATTTTGTTGCGCGATCTACAGATGCCGGACTTTCGCAATTACGCGGTCGAGGTTCCCGCTCCCGGTGCGACGCAGGCCGAGGCCACGCGGGTGCAAGGTCTGATGATTCGCGACGTGATGCGGAACAATCCCACCAACTTTCGCGTGGTAAGCCCCGACGAAACCGCCAGCAATCGCTGGGGCGCAGTGTTTGATGTGACCAATCGCATGTCGATGGCCGAGATTCTGCCAAGTGACGACCACGTGGCGACCGATGGTCGCGTGATGGAAATGTTGAGTGAGCACCAGTGTCAGGGCTGGCTTGAAGGGTATTTGTTGACCGGGCGGCATGGATTTTTCTCGTGTTACGAGGCCTTCATTCACATCATCGATTCGATGTTCAACCAGCACGCCAAGTGGTTGAAAGTGACGCGAGAGATCCCGTGGCGCCGTCCGATAGCGTCGCTCAACTATCTGCTTACGTCACACGTTTGGCGACAGGATCACAATGGCTTCAGCCACCAGGATCCGGGCTTTATCGATCACGTCGTCAACAAGAAGTCGTCGGTGGTTCGGGTGTATTTGCCCCCCGATGCCAATACCCTCCTGTCCGTCACCGATCACTGTTTGCGTAGCAAAAATTACGTGAACGTCATCGTCGCGGGCAAGCAATCGATGCCGCAATGGTTGTCGAAGGACGAGGCGATTGTCCACTGCACGATGGGACTTGGGATCTGGGAGTGGGCGAGCAACGATGGCGATGCCGAGCCCGACGTTGTGATGGCGTGTTGCGGGGATGTGCCGACCCTCGAAACACTCGCGGCGGTCGACATCTTGCGCCAACTCGCGCCCGAGCTTCGGATTCGCGTGGTCAACGTCGTGGATTTGATGCGTCTACAGTCCGAAAGTGACCATCCGCACGGCCTGCCTGATCGGGACTTCGACGCCATTTTCACGGCCGACAAACCGATCTTGTTTGCGTTCCACGGCTATCCCTGGCTCATCCATCGGTTGACCTATCGCCGTACGAATCACGCCAATCTACACGTTCGTGGTTACAAGGAGGAAGGCACGACCACCACGCCCTTTGACATGACGGTTTTGAACGACATGGACCGGTTTCATCTGGTGAGCGTCGTCGCCGATCGGGTACCCAAGCTGCATGGCAAGGCCGCGCACATACGCCAGGCAATGCAGAAAAAGCGCATCGAACACAGTGCCTACATTCGGCAATATGGCGACGACATGCCGGAGATCAAGCACTGGGTCTGGAACCGGGCAGCCGAAGAGCGCGATTCATGAAACGACTGCTCGTGCTCAACACGGGCTCGAGCAGCCTGAAGTGGACCGTGCTTGAGCGCGAGGGCCAAGTGGTGGCCGAGAGCACGAAGCCCTGGCATTCCGATGACACCACCTCGCGCGTCGCACAACTTGCAGAGGCATTCGAGCAATTGCCAGCTTTTGATTGTGTTGGGCATCGGGTTGTTCACGGTGGCGTTCGATTTTCCAAACCCGTCTGGATCGACGACCAGGTCCGATCTGCCCTCGCCGAACTAACGCCGCTGGCACCGGAACACATGGGCCTGGCGTTGCTTGGGATCGACGCCGTTTCCCGTACCTTTCCGGGCATCCAACAGGCGGCAGTTTTCGATACCGCATTTCACGCCACCCTATCCGAGGCCGCAGCGGGCTACGGACTGCCCCTCGCATGGACGGAACGCCACGGGATTCGCCGGTTCGGTTTTCACGGTCTGAGCGTGTCGTACGCTTGCCGACGGGTCCGCGAGCTGTTGCAGGTGATGCCATCACGGCTCATCGTCTGCCACCTCGGCAGCGGTTGTTCGGTGACCGCGGTGAAGGACGGCGTGTCCGTCGACACAACGATGGGTTTTTCACCAATGGAAGGCTTGATGATGGCATCGCGCTCGGGTTCGGTTGATCCCGGCGCGTTGTTGTACTTGCTCGAACGGGGTGAAACCGTCGCAAGCCTCCGCGAAGGACTCAGCCACCAATCGGGATTGCTGGGCGTCTCGGGCATCTCGCGCGATCTGCGGCAGGTGCGGGCTGCGGCAACGAAGGGTGATGCACGGGCGCAGCTTGCAATCGACCGTTTCGTGCTGTCGATTCAGCGCAACGTTGGCGCCATGGCAGCGGTACTGGGTGGCGTGGATGCGATCGTCTTCACGGGCGGCATCGGTGAACACGATGGTGCACTCCGCGATGCGGTGGCTTCAGCACTGTCATTCGCCGGCGTGCAAATCGCACCGGAATCGAATCGCAGCGGCGAGGGCGATCGGGAGATCTCTACGCCGACCGGCAAGGTTCGCGTGTACGTGATTGTGGCGAGGGAGGATCAGGAGATCCTCACGAATGTGCTTCGATTGCCGTCAGGTAGGCCTTAACCAGCTCAAACGCCGGGTTGGGTTGTCATCTTCCCTGCTGCTGATTGTCGGTTCCGGGCGCGTTGCGTTGCCGCTGGGTGGCGGGTTCCACCAGAAACCCATTGATCATTGATATTACTTGTATTTTATCGTAAGCGGTTTATGATAAACTGATGGACCAAAAGGTGCGCGCCTATCTGACCGAGATTGGACGCCGGGGCGGGAAGCGCAGCCGTCGTACGCTTGACCCAGCGACCGCGCGCCAGATGGTTCGGGTGCGCGAAGCAAGGCGTGCCTTCCAAAAGTTTCAGACCCAGTGCTTCTGGTCTACCCGCAAAGATTATGTTGTTACCGCAACCGACATCGATTGGGTTGCGAAACAGCTGATGACCCACGGCGGGCGTGCAGGCTGGATGATTGGGGCACGTCTATGCCGCTAACCGAATTTCAGGCGGATCTGGCGCGCCTGCTGTCGTCAAACCGGACACCTGACAGCTATCTGGCAGGTGGGTCGGCGATGCACATTCAACCGCACTCAAAGCGATACAGCAATGATCTGGATTACTTTCATGATTCTGAAGCACGCGTCGCAACGGCCTTTTCGGAAGATCGAAACGCGCTGTTGGCGGCTGGATTTCAGGTAAACGTTCAGCTGCAGCAACCGGGATTCGTTCGTGCGCTGGTAGCCAAACACCCTTTGTCCACAAAAGTAGAATGGGCCCACGATTCTGCGTGGCGCTTCATGCCGACCATTCGTGACACATTGGCGGGATTTATCTTGCACCCTGTTGATCTTGCAACCAACAAGTTGCTTGCTTTGGTCGGCCGCGATGAACCCCGCGATTATCTAGACATACACGATGCGATAGAAAGGATCCTTCCACTCGGCGCTCTGTGTTGGGCGGCGGCGGGAAAAGACCCTGGATTCACCCCTCGATCGCTCTTGGAGCTGTTGCGGCGTCGCGGCAAATACCGACCCGAAGACTTTGCAAGGCTTGACGTGGTTGGTCCCATAGACCTGCCTGCCCTCAAAACAATCTGGCTTGGTGCCCTTGATGACGCAGATGCTTTTGTTGGCGCGCAAGATCCAGGACAGGTTGGATGTTTGTACTACTCGGAAAAACGAAATACGTTCATTCAGCCTGTTCCGACAGATATCGTAGTACCTCACTTCGGTCGTCCAGGTGGTGTGTTGCCATTGGTGGGGTAGCCTTGTGATCGAAGCTCGGGAGCTGGTTCGTTCTGACCTGTTCCAGGGTTTGGGCGCGGGCTTGGCCTCCGAATTGGGCGCCGGCGTTGGCAGGCTGCGTTCCATAAACCAACAGTTTGATCGCCTGGAAGGGTGTTTGTAGTTCTTGTTCGCCGCCCGTCCGCTTTCGTATTGCGTACGTTGGCCGATCTCGCATAGACTCGCGGCGTTGCGGATAGTGGGGGATTTTTTTGGCGCGTAACGATCGAACGATTCGGCTTGAGGCTGTGAAGTCAGCGTTGATGTCGTCGCGTACGGGCGTGTCGTTGAAGGCTTTGGCCGAGCGCCACGGTTGGAGTTGGCGCGCCTTGTATCGGGACGTAGAGGCGCTGGAGAAATCGGGTTATCCAGTCATCCGAGGCGAGGGCGACGGCAAGATGCGCATCGACGCCAAACAGCCATCGTTTGCGGGGCTGCCGGATGCCGAGGAACGCTTGGCCTTGTACCTTGCGCGCGAGCAGGCGCGCAGTTGGGGTGGCACGTCGCTGGGCAAAGCGCTCGACAGGCTGTGGCATCGTGTGTCTTCAGCGGGGGATGGGCAGGCGGCCTTGCTGCCGATCGAATCGACGCCCTGGATCACGATGCGCGAAAGCCTGTCTGTTGATTACACGAAACACCGCAAGGTCGTGCTGGCGCTGGAACAGGCGACGCGCGATCGCAAAGTGCTTGTGGTACGGTATCGTGCAAACTCGACGGGTGTCGAGACGGACAGGGAACTTGAACCGGGGCAGCTTCATTGGGAGCAGACGTTGGGGGCGCTGTATCTGGTGGCCTGGTGTCGTCTGCGGAAGGCGGTGCGGGTGTTTGCTGCGCACCGATTTGTGGACGCGAAAGTGATGGCGGAGTCTTTTGCACCGAGGGCCGAGACCCGCAGCAAGGCTGCACTGGGGAAGGCGTTTCGGATCTGGTGCGACGAAAACGTGTACGACGTGAAGATTTGGTTCTCGCGTGCAGTCGAAGGCGAGATCAGGGAGCGCACATGGTTGGCGGAACAAAAAATAGCGAAAGCGGAGGGTGGGGTGTTCCTTTGCGGTCGCGTGGCGGGTTTGGCGGAGATCAAACGCTGGGTGCTGGGGTATGGCGGCGACGCAAAAGTGGTGGTGCCGCAGGCGTTGGTGGATGCGGTGGCGGTGGCGTTGCGTGCGGGGGCGGAAGCGTACGGCGTGTTACGGG
>Ga0163147_10005528_pt1 | contig 15326 bp, 16 predicted proteins | sample OliLakLV19MP6G1_FD_148597 | JGI IMG/M metagenome (GOLD analysis project Ga0163147, IMG submission 148597) | Freshwater microbial mat bacterial communities from Lake Vanda, McMurdo Dry Valleys, Antarctica- Oligotrophic Lake LV.19.MP6.G1 | ecosystem: Environmental > Aquatic > Freshwater > Lake >...
TTCTTCTGTAAATCGGTGGTAGAAGTGCATCACATGGGCATCGAGGAACTCCCCTCGGGCCGTCGGTTTACTCTGAATCCCCAGAGATTGATCCACCGTTGCGGAGATCTAGCAGAATCCAACTCTAACGACCGTTCCCACGGAGTAGATTCATCCCAAAAGACTCCTAAGTTAGCGCCATTCGGGTCAGTCCGAGCATTTGAGCCAATTGGAAATATCTGGAGAGCCGTGCCGTGGAGGGAGAGGACAAGGAGGATTTGAAGGCATTGAGGAGGGGGTTAGTTTCTTGGAGGGGAGGAATTTCTTGAGCGACTGGAGGGGGTTGTGAAGGGAGCACTTGGGGAGAAGAAGCGGGAGAGCTTTGAGGGAGAGGCCGTGAGTAGGCATGACGAGATAGAGGCCGAGAGGCTGCTGCAGGCAGGAATAAGAGCGCTTGCGCTGGCAGGGATCAAGGAAGTGAAAAGGCTGCGAAAGAATGACAAACGCAAACAGGCGCTTGTTTGGTTGGTAAAAAGTCGTACGGTTGTTGGACATGAATGGATTCTTGATCGATTGGAAGATGGGGCACCGCAGCAATGTCACCCGAGCGATGGCTGGATTTCGAAATGGGGGAGACAGGGAAACAAGAGGCCTCAAAGCAAAAATGATCAAATGCTCGGACAGACCCCTTTCACAGCACGGCTCGATGACTTCCCGCTGTTTGTGGAACCCGGACATCGACAGTCCCGTCAAGTTTACGGACGGCTGGGTGACTCAGCCAAGCAAGCAGGTTTTCGACAATGCCTTCGAGATTCAGTGGGAATTGTTCCTTCGCCATGTCGTGCTCGATGAGCCTTTCCCGTGGTCGCTTCGCGAGGGTGCAAAAGGCGTTCAACTGGCGGAACTCGGCCTTCAATTATGGAACGAAAAACGCTGGCTGAACGTTCCAAAACTGGGATAAACTTGTTGATGAACCCGGACCTTTCCCGTTGCCTTCAGGCCTGCCGCCTTGTCCCTGTCGTCGTGATCGAGGACGCTGGGCAAGCAGTGGATTTGTCCCGAGCTCTGTTGGAAGCGGGCTTGGGCGTGATTGAGATTACGTTCCGCACGGATGCGGCGGAGGAATCGGTCCGTCGCATCGCGAAAGAGTATCCCGAGATGCTCGTTGGCGCGGGAACTTTGCTGAATGCCGATCAGGTTCAACGCGCTGTCGCTGCCGGCGCGAAATTTGGCCTGGCTCCCGGTCTCGATCCCAACGTTGTTGAAGCGGCTCGCGGCTTCGGGCTGGATTTTATCCCCGGAGTGATGACCCCGGGCGAAGTGCTACAGGGACTCGCCCTGGGTTGCACGGTTCAGAAGTTTTTTCCGGCCGAACAGGCTGGCGGCGCGGCCTACCTTAAAGCTCTTGAAGGTCCCTATGGTCATACCGGCGTCCGCTTCATCCCAACCGGAGGCCTTCATTCCGGCAATATCGTTCCCTATCTCGCATTGAAGAGTGTTGCCGCGCTCGGCGGGTCTTGGTTTGTCGAAAAAAAACTCATCCAGGAAGGCGACTGGGCTGCCATTACCCGACTCACCCGCGCCGCCATTCAAATCACCACCTCCGCGCAATCATGAAAACCCTGCGCACTCCCGATTCCTGCCACTATGACGAAGTTTCACTCGGCGAAGTCATGCTCCGTCTTGACCCCGGCGAGGGACGCATTCGCACGGCCCGCTCGTTCCGGGCTTGGGAAGGGGGAGGGGAATACAATGTTGCCCGGGGTCTTCGCCGGTGCTTTGGCCTCCGCACGGCCGTCGTCAGCGCTTTCGCAGACAACGAAACCGGCCGCTTGCTCGAGGACTTCATTCTCCAGGGAGGGGTCGATACCTCGCTTCTGAAATGGGTTTCGTATGACGGGATCGGCCGGAATGTGCGCAATGGGCTCAACTTCACCGAGCGAGGTTTTGGCGTTCGCGGGGCTGTCGGGTGCTCGGACCGCGGTCATACGGCTGCGTCCCAGCTCAGGCCCGGAGACATCGATTGGGATCACATCTTCGGCAAGCTCGGTACCCGCTGGTTTCACACCGGCGGAATCTTCGCGGCTCTGAGCGAGTCCACGGCAGCACTCGTGATCGAGGCAACAACTGCCGCCCACAGACACGGCGTGATGGTTTCGTACGACCTTAATTACCGCCCCTCGCTTTGGAAGACCATCGGCGGTCAAAGCAAAGCTCAGGAAGTGAATCGTCAAATCGCCCGCAATGTGGACGTTATGATCGGAAACGAAGAGGACTTTACTGCGTGCCTTGGTCTTCATGTCGAGGGGGCGGACGCCACTCTCACGAACTTGGAAAAATCCAGCTTCCAGAAGATGATCGCCGAAGCCGTCAGGGAATACCCGAATTTTTCGGCGGTCGCGACCACGCTGCGCGGAGTTCATTCCGCCACGGTCAACGACTGGAGCGCCATCCTATGGGTCAACGGGGCGTTTTATCAATCCATCGAACGCCCTGGACTCGAGATCATGGACCGCGTGGGAGGTGGCGATAGCTTTGCCTCCGGACTCATTTATGGGTTTCTGAATTTCAACGACCCTCAGTTGGCGGTTGACTACGGCGCAGCCCATGGCGCACTTGCAATGACGACGCCCGGCGACACCTCGATGGCTTCTCTGGCCGAGGTGAAGAAGCTGGTCGGTGGCGGTGGCGCTCGCGTGGAGCGATAGAGAAACTAGGAAACTAGGGGTCAGCAACGAATGGCGCTAACTTAAGGAGTCTTTTGGGATGAATCTACTCTGTGGAAACGGTCGTTAGAGTTGGATTCTGCTAGATCTCCGCAACGGTGGATCAATCTCTGGGGATTCAGAGTAAACCGACGGCCCGAGAGGAGTTCCTCGATGCCCACTTCATGCACTTTTACCGCCGATTTACAGAAAAATCCCTGTGTCCCAAAACTGCCTTAAGTTAGCGCCATTCGGGTCAGTGTGCAAATCTTGACAAACTACCCTCGCGCTTGCTCCGGAAAGCAACACGAACGTGGCCTGTCATGCGCCCTGCTTGGCGATGACATTGCATAACGGCGGTGGGGCATAGGGTCGCTTGATTTGCGGGGCCCCTCCGGAGGTGCCTCCCCACAAGGCGATGTGCTCCACTTCGTTCCGGCCCTCTACCTCACCGCGAGTTCTGCGATGTGCTGTCGGCGACCCAAGGCGGTTGGGTAGGTGGCTCGCCGGGCCACAAAATATGCCGCGATGCGTTTGGGTTCATCCCGCCGTTGCCTTTGCTACGTGCTTCTTTCGTGTTCCGTTCCTCGCGGAATCTGCCTTTTCCTTCACTACGGGTGCTGTCACGACTTTCGATCATTTTCGTATTTCAGTGTTCTTCCTGCCCTGTTGACGTCCACACTGGCATTGGCTTCAAGCCGATGGGTAGAGACGCAACTGTGCGAGCGGCGCGTCCGCTTCATCAGCTAGAAGCAGATGCCACGGCGGTCTGTGATCGTTCGTAGGGTGTATTCGGCTCTTGGCGTCCTTGAAGGATTGCTTGCCAAGACTCTGTTCATCTGACTAAGTCGCGCGATGACAGGCATCGGAATCTTTTTTGGCATGCTTCTTGGAGCCTTCGCTTACCTCGTCTTCCGCGCTTTGATGTTGGGGTTCTTCACGGTTGCACCGAATGAACGCGCTGTCCTCACGAGCTTCGGCCGCGCAAGCCGCGTCGGAACGGGGACGACGCTAGAGACGTCGCTTGCTGATGAATTGCCGCTTGAGAACCGAGAGCGCTATGCCTACCCGCAACTCGCCATTATTCCACCGGGAGGCCCGTATTTTCGTTGGCCGTGGCAACGCGTTCATAAGGTAAATATCGCCATTAACACAGCCAGCATTGCCTTTGATCCTGAGAATGCGGATTCCAACGCAGGCGGGACGATCTTGGAAGCTGTGACACGTGACCAACTCAATATTGGTGCCACCGGCCAAATTCGTTTTTGTGTCGCAGAGGCCAATATTTACGCATTTCTTTTTGGTGTTAAAAATCCCTACGCACATGTGATGGGATATTTTATTTCTATCCTTCGCGAGCGCATAGCCACCTTCGCCGCACCACAAGTCGCCGCCGTCGAAGCGAGTCCCGTCGAAGATCTGCGCATCGAAGGAATTTCGATCAATGACCTTCGCAAGAACCTGAATCTGCTTAATGACCAGATGGACATCGAGTGCCGATCCTCGGCGGCTCGCTATGGCATCGCTCTCGACGCCTCGCTCATTACCGGCATTGACCCGCCTCATCAAATCGAATCTGCCCTAGCGGCTATCAATACGGCCCACAACGAAGTCTTTTCCGAGGTGAGTGTGGCCCAAGCGCTCGCCGACCAACGCATTGAGGAATCCAAGCGCGCCGTGGAGATCCAGACCATGAATGCTGAAGCCGAAGTCCAGCCCCTGCGCTGGCTAGGCGAGCAACTCCGCCATTTGCGAGACAGCGGGCCGGATGCTATCGCTGGCTATTTACGCAACGTGCGGCTCGACCTCTACCAGCGCGCTAGCCGCATTATCCTTATCAACCGCAAATGACTTTTCTCATCACGGTCGTCGCCACTTTTTTTGCGCTCTGCATCCTCGTGCCGATCCTCTTGGCCATGGCGCGATTTTTGTCGCTCTACCTCATCGTTCAAGAGTGCGAAGCGGTCGTAGTCTTGCTCTTTGGAAAGGTCATCGGTGTCCTCTCTGAGCCGGGTCTCCACTTCCTAATCACAGCCATTGGCCCACAGGCCATGCTGATCGCTTTTTTTGGCTCCACGCGGCGTGTGGACTTACGACTTGATCAAGAATACCTCCGTAGCCAACCGGTGAATTCTGAAGAAGGCACGCCTATGGGTATCGGCGTGTGGTATGAGATGAAAATCACCGACCCCGAAGCCTACCTCTTCCGTAATACCGATCCGCGCGGTTCGCTTCGGGCCAATGTTCGCAATGCAGCCGTGCGGTGTCTCAACAACATGCCCCTACAAAATCTCTTACAAGACCGGCATGCAATGAGCCGTCGCGTGCGAGACGAGGTCTCTCCAAAGTCCGATGCATGGGGCTATGGCCTTGGTTCTGTCTATATCCGCAAGGTGCATTTTCGCGATGCCCAGATGATTCTCCAGATCGAACAAAAAGTCGTCAATCGCCTGCGGCAAGTTACCTCCGCCATCTTGCAGGAAGGTGCCAACCAAGTGGCTATTATCAAGAGTGGTGCCGAGCGCACGGCAGCCGTAGAATTCGCACGTGCAGCCGCCGTGCGACCACTTGTCGTTGGACAGGCCATCCAAGAACTTGCGATTGATGAGGAAATTCTCAATGCCGTCTTCGACATTCTGGAAACTCAAAAAATGCTCGAGGGCAAAGTGGAACTTACCCTCGTGCCGCCAGATTCCGAGGGCCTCCTGCCGAAGCTTCTCGCGGCAGAATCCTCCGTGCGGCCTGCGGTGGTCTAGGCTGACTGCTCACCCACGGCGTTCCGTGTGAAAAAGTGCCAGGCTTCGGCGATGCCATCGGCGGCGGGTTTTGTTGCGATGTATCCGCCTGCGGCACCAACTGCTGCTTTGATTTCCGCGATGGCATTTGAGGGACAGCAGGGGAATGCGGCGTGTGTGCCGTCAAGCATCGAGAGATCATTGAAATGGTCGCCAGCGGCTAGCACGGCGGAGGGGTGAATACCTGCCAGACAGCAGAGCTCGCGGAGGGCGGTGCCCTTGTTGTAGTCAATATGGCAGAAGCGCAGATAGACTGTATTGCGCTGATAGGAAAAATCGGGAAACGCTGCACATTCATTGTCGAGCATGCCAGCGATCTCCTCCATGACGTGCTCGCTGGATGTCACAAGCCCCACCGGCCTACCGGCCTCCTCAATGATGGTAACATCCGGCGAGCGTGACGCCCGCTCGCGGACGCGAACGATGACAGGTTCACTTCGCAGAAAGAGGTCGTCGTGACGTTTGTCACAGAGGGAGTTCCAAGGCGTATGCGGGAGATAGTTGCCGCAGGCCGCACGAAGAAAAATCTCCCTTTCGTTCGTAAGGAGATAATCTGGTGGGTAGGGGGCTTGGAACTGGGCGATGCCTTCTTGGGCATGTTCGAGGCTCCGTCCGGTATTGACGGCCCAGACGCCTCCCGAAGACTTGTGCTGGAGCAGCACGTCGGCAAACGCTGGAGTGCAGCGTCCGTCCGAGGGATGCATAATGAGGGTGCCGTCGAAGTCTGTGCTGAGAAGTGCCAAGCGAGCCATGTGCCGCCACTAGACACGGTTGGGCAGGTGGCAGCAATTTATCTATCGCGAGCGCGCGGAATTTGGCAGGCTTATGCCATGAAATCTGCCTACGAACTTGCTATGGGTCGCCTTGAAAAAGCAGCACCATCTTCTATTCTCACCGCGGAACAGAAGCACCGAATCGCGGAAGTGGATCGCGAAGTCACCGCAAAAGTCGCTGAGAAGAAAATTTTCCTTGAAGGACAAATGGCCACTGCCAATGAGCAAGAGTGCGATGAAATTCGGCGGCAACTGGCCTCAGAACTCATTCGCTTGGAGGAAAAGCGTGAGCGGGAGAAAGAGAAAATCCGCAACGAGAAAGCCTAGGTCATTGGGAGTCTTTTCGTGCGCTAAAAAAACCTCATGTTAAAATTTCAACAAGACCAAGTTTGGAAGACGTCGGCTGGATACTACCGGATCGTGCAACTCGAGCGCATGTCTGTGACTTATAAGATTCTCCAAGACCTTGGCACGCGAGATGGCACGCACCATGAGGTCTCAAAGAAAGAATTTACTCGCCTGGTCAAGGTCGGCTCTTTGTTGACTGCGGAAGAGATTCGGGCGTTGCGAGTCGGGTAAGGCCGGATGGATTCCCGCCTGAATTTCCATATCGAGGCGCGTGCCGTGGGATCGCAAGCGCGAGCGGGACGCTTCGCGACGCTTCACAACGAAGTGCTTACGCCCCTGTTTATGCCGGTAGGCACGCAGGCCACTGTCAAAGCGCAGTTACCCCAGACGCTCGAGGATTCCGGCTCGCAGATCCTCTTGGCGAACACGTATCACCTTCTCCTCCGGCCGGGTCTGGAGGTCTTCCGGCGCTTCGGGGGAATTCATCGCTTTATGACGTGGAAGCGCTCCGTGCTCACGGATTCCGGCGGTTACCAGATTTTTTCACTTCCCCACTCGCGCTCAATCACGGAGGCGGGAGCCATTTTCCAGAGCTATACCGACGGACGTGCTATTTTGCTAAGTCCCGAGGTGAGCATCGAGGCGCAGAAGGCCATCGGCAGCGACATCATGATGGCACTCGATCAATGCGTGGCCTCGACCGCCGAAGAACGGGTGGCACGGACGGCCCTGGAGCTGACGCAACGTTGGGCGGAGCGAAGCTTAGCGGCTCGCGGCGACTCTCGGCAGGCAATGTTCGCGATCGTGCAGGGAGCCTTGTATCCGGACCTGCGGCGTGAGAGTGCCATGGGTCTTGTGGAAATGCCGTTCGATGGATACGCCATCGGCGGGCTTGCCGTGGGGGAGGAGAAAAACGAACGCGAAGATGTCTGTGAACTCACCGTCGGCTACCTGCCCAATGACAAGCCGCGCTACCTCATGGGAGTAGGCACGCCGCTCGACATCCTAGAGGCCGTCCACCGGGGTGTGGATATGTTTGATTGCATTATTCCGACACAAGTTGCGCAGCGTGGAGGAGCCTTTACGTCGCGTGGCTTTTTGCAACTTCGCCGGAGTGTTTATAAATATTCCGATGAACCCTTGGATTCGACCTGCACGTGCGAGACGTGCCAACGCTACTCCCGCGGCTACCTGCACCACCTCACGAAGACACGTGAGACGCTCGGCTGGCAATTAATCGGCCAGCATAATATTCACTTCTACCACCAGCTCATGCGTGAGATTCGCGCCAGCATTTTGGAAGGGCGATTCGCGGCCTTTTACGAGGAGAAGCGGGAGCTCTTGCAGGAAGACGATTTGGATAATCCGGCGCTTCCGCAGATCGCAAAAAAGGTAAAGCGCCACGTGCTGGGTGACTACGAAATCCATACGGCGCGGGAGGGCTTTGCGAGCGTGCGCCACATCCACTCCGGCGAAATCATGCACTCGCGCACACCGCCATGGGAGGAAGCAAACACGCTCTACGTCGAGCAATCCCAGCTTGCAGCGCGCCTCATGGAAACGCAGAGCCTCGTCCTTTGGGACGTTGGCCTTGGAGCTGGTGCCAATGCGATGGCGGCCATAGCGTGTTATGAAAAATTGGCTACGACGCAAAAGGTCGGCGACCTCCACGTGATCAGCTTCGAAAACGACTTGGATTCGCTGCGTCTTGCCCTTCGGAATAACGACCTTTTTCCCTACCTGCGACACGGGGGACCGGTTGGCTTATTGAAAGATGGGGCGTGGCAATCCAAGCGGCATGCGGGCTTGCGATGGACGCTTATTCAGGGCGATTTCCTCAGCGCGATGGAGGCGGCACCGCAGCCGCCCGACGTGATTTTCTATGATCTTTTCTCTGGCAAGACCCACGCCGAAGCATGGACGGCACACACCTTTCGAGGGATTTTTGCCGCATGCCAATCTCGCTCTACGGAATTATTGACCTATACGTGCTCGACCGCCGCTCGGGTGGCGATGCTTGCAGCCGGTTTCTACGTGGCTCAAGGCCGCAATGCCGGCGTAAAAACCGAAACGAGCATTGCTATCACGCCTAGTGCCCTCCGCAAAGAACACGAACTTCTGGGGCACGCGTGGTTGGCGAAATGGGAACGCTCATCGGCGAAGTATCCCGCCGACATTACGCCCGATGAGGCGCCCGCATGCGAGCAAGCGATCAAAGCACACCCACAATTCCGCTAGGCCGCAGTCGTGGCCCAGCGTGACATGCAGGTTGCGAGGGTGAGATCTTTCTGGGTGATGCCGCCGGAATCATGGGTTTGGAGCGATACTTCGACGCGATTGTAGGAATTTGACCAATCGGGATGGTGATTGGCTTTCTCTGCTTCGAGCGCGCAGGCCGACATGAAGGCAAAGGCTTGAATGAAATTCTTAAACCGAAACGTGCGATGCAGGCATCCCTCTGCCGAGGTCCAGAGGGGGTTCATTGTGAGAAAATCGGCAAGTTCGGCATCCGTCGTAAGGGGTTCCATCCGCAAGGTATCGCACGAACTCGCCATAAAATTCAACGAAGGCTTTGCATTTTGAGCTTGAAGCCTGAGCAGGGCTCGCCAGCATGCTCGGCCAAGTATGTCAAAACACATCGCCACGCTCATTCCCGGAGACGGGATCGGACCAGAAGTTGTTCAAGCCACACGACGCATCCTCGATGCGACGGGTGTCGAGATTGCTTGGGAAGAAGCCCACGCTGGAGAATCCATTTTCAGAAAAGGTGTTCCCTCCGGAGTTCCCGAAGAGACGATCGCTTCGATCGCGAAGACGCGTGTCGTGCTCAAGGGGCCACTTGGAACGCCCGTGGGATTCGGTGAGAAGAGTGCCAATGTCACTCTTAGGAAGCTTTTTGAAACCTACGGTAACATCCGGCCCGTGCGGGAATTTTCTGGTGTTCCCACCGCCTTTAGCGGGCGAGGTGTGGACCTTGTCGTGGTGCGTGAGAATGTCGAAGACCTCTACGCTGGCATCGAGCACATGCAGACTCCTGGCGTCGCCCAATGTCTCAAGCTCATCTCGCGCAAGGGCTGTGAGAAAATCGTGCGCCTTGGCTTTGAGCTCGCGAAAGCCGAAGGCCGCAAAATGGTGCATTGTGCGACCAAGGCAAACATCATGAAATTTACCGAAGGCTTTATGAAGAAAGTCTTCGAGGAGATCGCCAAAGAATATCCAGAGATCGAGTCGCAGCACATTATCATTGATAACTGTGCCCATCAACTCGTGAAGAAACCCGAGCAATTCGACGTGATTATCACGACGAATATGAATGGCGATATCATCAGCGATCTCAGTTCAGGTCTAATTGGCGGCTTGGGTTTTGCGCCCTCGGCAAATATCGGTCAAGGTATCGCGATCTTCGAAGCCGTGCACGGATCGGCGCCGAAATATGCGGGACTCGACGTGGCAAACCCGACAGCGATGATTCTTTCTGGTGTGCTTCTCCTACGTCACATCGGTGAGCTAGCCGCCGCGCGCACGGTTGAGAATGCGGTGCTCGCCACGCTTGAGGACGGCACCAGCGTGACCAAGGACGTCGCGGGAAATAATCCCCCCGTCGGCACGCAAGCCTATGCGGATGCCGTGATCGCGAATTTTGGACGTCAGCCCTCACGCTTCGGTGCGCGGGATTACAAGGAGATTCAAATGCCGAAGTTCAGCGGCGGCCCAGTCACCGTCATTCCTAAGCAACGCGCTACGCTCGGCTGCGATGTCTTCGTCGAGGGCGATTGCACGCCAGTCCAGCTTGGTGACTTTCTCACCACAATCGCCGGTGCTGCTGGCCTACGGCTCAAGATGATCTCGAATCGCGGCACGCAGGTATACCCCAGCCGTGGTGCAGAGACAGATTGCGTGGATCAATGGCGCTGCCGTTTCTTTGCCGTGGCAGAGACAGGAGTGCCAGTCTCGGCTCTCGCGACGCTTCTCACGGCCATCGAAGACGGTGGCTATCGGTGGATGCATATCGAGAAGCTGCAGGAATTCGATGGCCAACCCGCCTACACAAAGGCTCAAGGGGAAGACTAGCCGCGCTGCTCGCGGCACGGTTCTTTCGTTAGGCCTGCGGAAATTTCTTGAGCAGATCGAGAAGTTCCGTGGGCGATTCCAGTAGGTAATCTGGCTCTTGGGACTCAAGGGCCTTGCGGCTGTTGTATCCCCACGTGACCGCAGCCACGTGGACGCCTGTCTCTTGCGCGGCTTGGATGTCTCGCACCTCATCTCCGACGAAGAGCACATCCTTTGGTGAGAGGTTGTGGTTTTTTAGCAGCCCCCGCAGCACGCGACCCTTGCCGAGGAGCTTGGAGCACGTCTTCACAAACTCGAAGATTTCCAATTGGTGGTTTTGCAAAAAGGCTCGCACGTTATCATCCGAGTTCGATGTCAGGATTCCCAAACGAAATCCGAGTGCCTGAGTCTCCCCAAGCGTTTCGGGCATTCCCGGCAGAGGTTGAATCGCGTGAATGCGCCTGCCGAGTTCCTCTGTGCCTCGGCGCGCGATACGGTGCATTTTTCGGGTGGGAATATTGAGAAATTTCAAAATCTCCCGCGTCCTCATATCGCGGGCTTTTGGGATATCCTCTTCAGCAAGGGGGCGGTAGCCGAATTCCGCAGCAAGGAGATTGAGGATCTCAAAGCCATTTGTGAGCGTGTCGGCAATTGTCCCATCAAAGTCAAAGATGACCATGCACGGACGTGCCTTGAGCTCCCCAGCAGCACCGGCACGGCGACGTCCACCACGCAGGACAAATTGTGCAAGACGTCTCACGCGGGAATTTCTTCCGGGAGGCTCATCGTTCCCTTGAATCTCCCCTCCTCCGGCTCCATCCCGAAATGCCTAGCAACGAGAGTCTGGATCTGCGCCAGTTCCTCTGCATCGAGCGCTTGGCAGTGTGGAGCTGCCGCAAACTCGCGGATTTGTTCTGCATTGTAGATATTCGGCAGAGTGGAGGCCGTGCGGGGATCCGCCAGCAGCCAAAGCAGAGCAGCCTGACCCAGCGTGCGTCCTTCGCGCTCGAGGAACCGCAGTTGATCAATTTTCTGCACCCCATTGAGCAGCCAACTCCGCGGGCGGTGATTGCGGTGGTCATTGGGCGGGAAGACCGTATCGGCGGTGTATTTCCCCTCGAGCATGCCGGAGGAATGCGGCACACGAATGAGAAACATTGTATCCGTCTGCGCTTCGTCAGCCGCAGCGTGGATGGTGCGGCCCGGGTGTTGCTCCAAAAGATTGTAGATGTGTTGGAGGATAGCCGGACGCCGTTCTTTTACGGCCCGCACGCCTTCACCCATCCAGCCAATGGCCGGGCCAAGTGCTACACCGACATGGTGGATTTTCCCCTCAGCGCGTAGATCCTCGAGTGTCTCCCAGATCGCGTCATCCTCGACCTGTTCCATATGAATATTATGGAGTTGCATGATATCAATATGATCCGTCTTCAGGCGCCCGAGTGCCGCATCTGTCGCGTGGCGGATGGCAGCAGGAGAAAAGTCTTGTGGGATTTCCTTCTGTCCGCGGCGCGCATCGCCATGGTTCAAAAAGTCGTATCCGATTTTCGTAGCAATGACAATTTGCTCACGGCAGTCGGGGAAAGCCTTCGCGATGAGTTCCTCACTCCGACCGTTGCCATACGTATCGGCCGCGTCGAAGAGAGTGATACCGCACTCATGAGCCAGCCTCATAAGCCGCACTGCCTCGTCGTCCGTGTAGGTGCCCCACCAGCCCGTAGCCAAGGTCCAAAGACCAAACCCAACCTCACTCACCTGCAAATTTGTGCCGCGCAATACCCGATACTTCATAGGCCGGAAACCTACACAACATTCCGCCCCCCGGCCAACTTTTCCTCATTCTTCAGCGCACGCTCAATCCCGAAAGAGGCCAGGGCTATGCCTTGTCACACCGGCCTCAGAAGAAATTTCACTTTCCACTTGCACTGCGACGCCATTCCCCTACGGTTTCCCTCCCGCGCCACCTATGGTCGGGCATCAACTTCTTTATTTAAAACATCGTTCTTTATTTATGTCAGCACCAGCAGGCCAAAAAATACGCATTCGACTCAAGGGATTCGACTATCGCATCCTCGATGCCTCCGCGAGCGAGATTGTGGAAACCGCAAAACGCACCGGATCGAAAGTGACTGGGCCCATTCCCCTGCCGACTCGGATCGAACGCTTCACTGTTAATCGTTCCCCGCACGTGGATAAAAAATCCATGGAACAATTTGAAATTCGCACACACAAGCGGCTCCTCGACATTGTCGAGCCGACCGCAAAAACCGTGGATGAGCTCCGCAAGCTAAATCTTCCAGCGGGCGTAGACATCACGATCAAAATCTGACCCGTATCACCGCTATGAGCATAGGACTTCTTGGAAAAAAAATTGGCATGACCCGCGTCTATGATGACAAGGGCCGCGTCTCACCTGCCACGGTCATCGCCGCTGGTGGAAACCGCATCTTGCAAACAAAGACAAAAGACAGCGATGGCTACGTGGCCGTGCAAGTCGGCTTTGACGATCAAAAACCGCAGCGCGTGCCGAAGGCGCAAACGGGCCACTTTGCGAAAACGTCCTCGACTCCGAAGCGCTTTGTTCGCGAGTTTCGTTTGGCTTTAGATGCCACACTGCCTGAGTCTGCAGATTTGGCCATTTCCAATTTTGAGACAGGTCAGTTTGTGGATGTGATCGGCCAGTCGAAGGGCAAGGGGTTTCAAGGCGTTATCAAAAAGCACGGCTTTAGTGGTCAAAACATGACGCACGGTTCGACCACGCACCGCCGAAATGGCTCGATCGGAAATCGCTCGACCCCAGGCCGTGTCTGGAAAAATATGGGCATGCCCGGTCACCTTGGTGATGACCGCGTGACGCTTCAAAATCTTCGTGTGCTTCAGGTTCGCGAGGAGGAAGGTGTCATCGTTGTGAGTGGCGCGATTCCCGGTGCCCGTGGTTCGTATGTGGTCGTTCGTCCAGCCGTCAAAAAGAAGACTGTCGCTAAGAAGTAGTCTTGGCAGGAAGATCGCATAGGGTGCGATGAAAAGTTGGTGATGTTGTGAGAGTTCGTCGCTCTGTCCATTGGCTGATGGCCACTACCACATGCGCAAGCCGATAGCGAGATTCAACCAGCCTCAGCCAATCTCAGTATGACCTCCTTTCGGGCTTGTTAATTTTTGCGACGGAACTATTTGTTGTCGCATGCCCACGAAAAAAACCCCTGCTAGAGTCACTGTTTCAGCCTCTGTCAAATCCGCTCCGAAAGCCAAAGCCAAAGCCAAAGCCAAGCCCAGCGCGAAGCCAGCCCCTGCAAAAACCAAAACAGCGGCAAAGCCCGCTGTCAAAGTGGAGGTCAGGAATCTCCCGAGTGAACACGACATCGCTCACGGTGCATTGAAACTCGTTGACCAAGCTGCGGCTCTCTTGCGTAAGGGGATTTCGACAGGAGCAAACACATCTCAGAAAGCACGCATCACCGCAGCGAAGAAAGCACAGGACTTGCTGACAGAAGGCACGGCGGCCCTCCAGAAAATTCTTGGCAAGTTCACTAAGTAGGAACGGCCAACCAAGCTATCGCCTCGGGATTACGCTCGGTGATCCGAGTGGAATCGGCCCAGAAGTCGTGCGTGCGGCCATGCTGAAGTATCCCTCGGCACATATCGAAGTTGTTCGAGAGGTTGGTACGTTTGAGCTTGGCGCCGCGTCTAGACAATCCGCGCAAGCTGCGTGGGATTCGCTGGAAACGGCCGCAGAAAAACTTCGGAACGGGGAATGGCAAGGCGTCGTTACAGGCCCTGTCTGTAAGCGGACTTTGCACGAAATCGGGTTTCCCTTTCCGGGCCAGACAGAGTTCTTTGCAGCGCGGGCGGGCATCGAGAATTTTGCGATGTGTCTTACTGGTGGCAACCTGACAGTTGCCCTCGTGACGGCCCATCTGCCCCTGAGGCAAGTCGTTATTTCTCGCTCCGAGGTGGTGCGGGTAGGCCTGTTGCTCGCTTCGTTTTTGCAACGTCGCGGATGTTCGCGCATAGCTGTTGCAGGCTTGAATCCTCATGCGGGGGAGGGGGGTGATCTGGGGCGTGAAGAAATAGAAGTCATTTCGCCCGCGGTGAGTGATTTGCAGGCCACAGGAACGGCGATATTTTCGGGTCCCTTCTCGGCAGATACCATTTTTTGCAGGGCGATTGCGGGCGAGTTTGATGGGGTCTTGTGCATGTATCACGACCAGGGCCTTATTCCTCTGAAAGTTCATGCATTTGATGCGGGGGTAAACGTGACGCTCGGTTTACCTTTTGTGAGGACGAGTCCCGACCACGGCACCGCTTTCGACATCGCGGGTCGCAACGTGGCGCGTCCCGATAGCATGCTTTCCGCTTTGCGCCTTGCTGATGAACTCTGCGCGATGGCGTGAGTTTTCACCCAATCCTACCGAGCAGATGGTATGGAATTTTCGAGCGGGAGAAGCGTGGGGGGATCGCCGCGAATAAAAAACCAATCGGCCCTGCTCGTTGCCGCTCGCTGCTGCCAGCCGGGTTGTTGTTCAAGAATATCCTGTAGCGCGGCCCACTGGGTTTTGTAGTTGAGGGCGTGGCTGCTAAGGTGACCTTCATAGCCGCAGAGCACAGGGTGCCCTAGAAGGATCACGGGGTGATTATAGTCTGGGGCGATCGCGATCCGATCTTGAGGGGGCACATCG
>Ga0163147_10005531_pt1 | contig 15321 bp, 9 predicted proteins | sample OliLakLV19MP6G1_FD_148597 | JGI IMG/M metagenome (GOLD analysis project Ga0163147, IMG submission 148597) | Freshwater microbial mat bacterial communities from Lake Vanda, McMurdo Dry Valleys, Antarctica- Oligotrophic Lake LV.19.MP6.G1 | ecosystem: Environmental > Aquatic > Freshwater > Lake >...
TTGACGCGCAGATAAAATCGACCCTTCGCTTGGGCGTAATCGTTGGGGGTGACGCGAGCTTCGCGGCGGGACCAGAGTTCGAGCGTTTTGAAGGTGATTTTCGTGCGACCGACGGCGGTATCGATCATGTCTGCCACGACCGCCGAGGCAGTTGGCATTTGCCCCGCGCCGGCACCGTAAAATAGCAGTGGCCCTACCGCATCGCCAACAACGCGGATCGCGTTGAACGGTCCGCCCACTTCGGCGAGCGGTGTGCCGGCTTTTAAGAGTGTCGGTGAAACGTGAAGTTCCAGGCCGTCGCCAACCAACCGTGCGACGGCGAGCAACTTAATCTTGTAACCCATTTCTTGGGCGTAGCGCACATCGGCCACGTCGAGTGTGTCGATTCCCGAGCGGGGAATGTCCTGCCAATCGACACGGGCACCAAAGGCGAGGTGTGCGAGAATGGACAATTTCTGGGTGGCGTCGGCGCCATCGACATCCATCGTCGGATCGGCTTCCGCGTAACCCAGCTTCTGCGCCTCGGCGAGTACCTCGGCATAGGCGGCACCATCTTCGTGCATCTTGGTGAGAATGAAATTGCTTGTTCCGTTGAGAATGCCGTGGAGCGATTCAATTTGGTTGGCCGAGAGGCACTGGCCGATGTTGGCGATGATGGGAATGCCGCCGGCAACCGAGGCTTCGAAGGCAATCGAGCGGCCTAGTTCACGGGCGCGGTCAAATAGCTCGGGGCCGTGTTCAGCGAGCAGTGCCTTATTGGCAGTGACGACATCTTTGCCGCGTTCCAGCAGCTTGAGCATGATCGTACGGGCCGGCTCGATGCCGCCAACCAAGTGGGCAACCACTTCAATCTCGGGATCGTCGAGCACTTCGTCGAGGTCGTCGGTCAGAATTCCTGCGGGAAGATCGCAGGCGCGTGTTTTTTTCAGATCGCGAACGACCGCCTTTTCTAGCCATAAGGTGCGACCTGCGTGGCGGGCGGTGCGGTCGCCGTAATCCAAAAGCAGCTTCGCTACTCCGGAACCGACGGTCCCCAAACCGATGATCGCCACCTTGGTTTTATCCATTTTCCTCAAAACATGGGCAAAGAGCCATGATCCCCTGGTCAGGCAGGAAGTCGCTACAAACTGGCTATCGTACTTAGCTGAGCCAATAAACGTCAACGGCTGCGCGGTTCGCGCGAGGCTCAAACTGCGATAGAATGAGCGGTTTTGTGCGTCTCCCACAGTCGCGGTGTAATCGGGGTCGAGACGACCCGGCTCGCTTTTTATTCCGCAATCCGAATTCCACACTCCGCAATTTAATATGCCTCGCTACAACCCCGCCGTCGTCGAACCCAAATGGCAAGCCTATTGGGACGAGCACCAGACCTTCGCCGCCCCGCGCATGCCGCAGGGCGACAAGCTCTACGCGCTCGACATGTTTCCCTACCCAAGCGGCGATGGCTTGCACGTCGGGCACCCCGAGGGCTACACGGCGACCGACATAGTCTGCCGCGCGGCCCGCATGCAGGGTAAGAGCGTTGTGCATCCGATGGGGTTCGATGCGTTTGGCTTGCCGGCCGAGGAACACGCGATCAAGACGGGCGAACATCCGCGAATTCAGACGGAGAAGAACATCGCCACATTTCGCCGGCAGTTGAAAATGCTGGGGTTCAGTTACGACTGGTCGCGGGAACTGGCCACGACCGACGTGGAATACTTTCGCTGGACGCAGTGGATATTTTTGCAACTGTTTGACACGTGGTTCGATGAAGAACAGCAGAAGGGCCGGCCGATTGCGGAACTGCCGATTCCCGCCGATGTGGCGGACGCTGGCGAGGATGCGGTACGGACCTATTGCGATGAGCACCGCTTGGCGTTTCAAAGTTTTGCGCCAGTGAATTGGTGTCCCGCATTGGGGACGGTACTCGCCAATGAGGAGGTGATCGATGGCATGAGCGAGCGAGGTGGGCATCCTGTAGTACGGATGCCGCTGCGGCAATGGATGCTACGAATCACGGCCTATGCGAGTCGGCTCGAAAAAGATTTGGAGCTGGTGGATTGGCCCGAGAGCGTGAAGGCGCTCCAGCGGAATTGGATTGGGCGGAGCACGGGGGCGGAGGTGGATTTTTGGATCGGTGCCCAAGCAAACTGGTCGCTGAAGCGACCAGTCCAGGGGTTTCCTCGTAAGCCGAGTGATGATGTGCTGCGCATCTACACCACTCGGCCTGATACGCTGTTTGGCGCAACATATATGGTCATCGCGCCCGAGCACCCGTTTGTTGAGCGACTCACCAAGCCTGAAAATATTGCGGCAGTAAAAACCTATTGCGACAAGGCGGCGGCTAAGAGCGATCTCGACCGTACGGAACTCGCCAAGGAGAAAACAGGCGTCTTTACCGGGACTTACGCCATCAATCCCGTGAATGGCGAGCAGGTGCCGATTTGGATCGCTGATTATGTGCTCATCAGTTACGGCACGGGGGCGATCATGGCGGTTCCCGCGCATGATGAGCGGGATTTTGAATTTGCCAAGCAGTATGGGATTCCGATCAAGGCGGTGGTTGATCCCGGCGAAACCGCCAGCGATCGGGCGCAGGTTTTGGCAGGGGAGAAAGTCTATTCTGAACATGGTAGAGCCATTAACTCTAGTGAGTTTAGTGGTCTCACCACGGCTGAGTTCAAGAAAAAAATCACGGCTTGGCTGGCGGAGCATGGCGTAGGCAAACAAGCCGTCAATTACAAACTCCGTGATTGGTTGTTCAGTCGGCAGCGTTTTTGGGGTGAGCCATTTCCGATTTTGCATGAGCTCGATGCGGCGGGAAAAGCAACGGGTCGGGTGCGTGCGGTGGCCGAAGCAGACTTGCCGGTTGATCTGCCGCACCTCGAAGATTTCAAGCCGCACGGCCGGCCTGAACCGCCGCTCGACAAGGCTCCCGAGGAGTGGCTGTATCCCGTGATCGACGGGGTGCGTTACAAGCGCGAAACCAACACAATGCCGCAATGGGCGGGGAGTTGCTGGTATTACTTGCGGTTTCTCGATCCGACAAACGCGAGCGCGCCGATTGATCCAGCAATTGAAAAGGCGTGGATGCCGGTCGACTTGTACATTGGCGGTGCTGAGCACGCAGTGCTGCATCTGTTGTATTCACGTTTTTGGCACAAGGTGCTGTTTGATCGGGGCGTGGTCTCTAATCCCGAGCCGTTTCACAAGCTTGTGAATCAAGGGATGATTCTTGGTGAAAATAACGAGAAGATGTCGAAGAGCCGTGGCAACGTCATTAACCCAGACACGGTGGTGAAGGAATATGGCGCGGATTCGCTGCGGCTTTACGAAATGTTTATGGGGCCGTTGGAAGCCGCGAAGCCGTGGAGCATGGAAGGAGTGAGCGGTGTGTTTGGGTTCTTGAACCGTGCCTGGCGGATGATTCTCGACGATCATGCCGACGGCAACACGCTCAACGGGGCGGTCAGTGAGGAGACGCCCACGACCGAGCAACTTCGCATGTTGCACAAAACGATCAAAGCGGTGACCGAGGATATTACTAAGCTCTCGTTCAACACGGCCATCGCTCGGATGATGGAATTTACTAACTTTTTCACCAAGGCGGATCGACGGCCACGGGCCGTGATGGAGCCGTTTGTGCTCTTGTTAGCACCATTTGCGCCCCATATTGCAGAAGAATTGTGGCAATCTTTGGGCCATAAAAATAGTCTGGCTTATGAAGCGTGGCCAGCATACGATGAATCTTTACTCGTCGAATCGGAACTGGAAATACCCGTGCAAATCAACGGTAAGCTGCGCGGTAAGATCACCGTCGCCGCGGATGCAAATGCTCAAGCGTTGGAGCAGGCGGCTCGGTCGGATGAGAAGATTGCCGTGCAGTTGGTCGGTAAGGTCATCAGCAAGACGATTGCCGTTCCTGGACGGATGGTTAATTTTGTGGTCAAAGGTTAGACAGAATTGCATCGCTAAGCCGCAAGCGGTCGCTGGCGGCTTAGCGATGCCTCATGAATTAGGATTCACTTCTCATGCGTGATGCAATTGCGGTGGTGTTGGGTGGGGGCCAAGGGACGCGGCTCATGCCGCTCACGAAATATCGTTCCAAGCCTGCCGTGCCGCTCGCCGGCAAGTATCGTTTGATCGATATTCCCCTTTCTAATTGCCTGAACAGCCACCTGAACCGTATTTACGTGCTGACGCAGTTTATGTCGGTGAGCCTGCACCGTCACATTCGCGGCACGTATCGCTTCGACAATTTCAGTGGCGGGTTCGTCGAAATCCTCGCCGCGCAGCAAACCATGGCGGAGGGGACGGATTGGTATCAAGGCACCGCTGACGCGGTGAGAAAGAATCTCCGCTACCTGACGCAGCCGGGCATCAAATATGTCGTGATCTTGTCGGGAGATCAGCTTTATCGCATGGATTTTGGCGAGATGATCAAGACCCATTGCGATGCGGAGGCCGACATCACCATCGCGGCCAAGCCGGTGCATAGCAGCGAAGCCTCGTCGTTGGGCATCATGCGCACGAACGACGCGGGTCAAGTTATCGGTTTTGCCGAGAAGCCCACTAGCGAGGAAGTGCTGAATTCGGTCCGTACCCCGCCCGCTTGGATTGATGCCCAGGGGATCGAGAGCCAGGGGCGTGATTGTCTGGCGAGCATGGGGATTTATGTTTTTAATGCCAACGTGCTCGCCGAACTTTTGCATGAGACTCATCACCACGATTTCGGCAAAGAAGTGTTTCCCACTTCGATCGACACGCACAAGGTGCAATTGCATTTGTTCGACGGTTACTGGGAAGACATCGGCACGATCCGTTCGTTCTTCGAAGCGAATTTGCAGCTCACCCGGCCTAATGCTCCTTATGAACTCACCACGCCCACGGCCCCAATCTACACTCGTCCCCGGTTTCTGCCGCCAACGCGCTTTGACGGGGTGAAAGTCGATAGCAGCCTCGTGGCCGATGGCTGCATCATCGAGCCGGGCACGCATATCGTGAACAGCGTGGTCGGTTTGCGTTGCAAGATTGGCCGCAACGTGACGATCCGAGATTCGATCATCATGGGTGCCGACTTTTACGAAACCGCTGATGACATTGCTCGGGACACCGATCGCCCCCCAATTGGCATCGGCGAAGGGGCCCTGATTGAGAAGGCGATCATCGACAAGAACTGTCGCATCGGTGCCCGGGCCCAGATCGTCAATCCCGGGAACCAGGAGGACTGCGAGATCAACGAATCTTGCTCACTGCGGGACGGTATTCTGGTCGTCGAAAAAGACGCCTGTTTTCCCGCAGATTGGCGAATTTAGTGGCTTACTGGCATAACCCAATCAGCCCGCACAAACGCATCGCACGAAGTTGCGTTTTTGCTGCTGGCCCAGCGTCCAGCCAATTGGTCTCCGGCGGGAGGCATGTCATACTGAATAGTCTGCCCAAGCCCTTGGACCAGCGTTGACATTTTGTCGATTCGTTTTTGTTATCATCAATTTTTTCAGGATTGATCCATGTCGTTGTTGAAGTTGTTTTCCGTACTTTCCGTTCTGATTGTCTCAATTACGTTCGTGTCACCGACCTCCGCACAGGAAGCGAAGTCTGACGCCGTTTATCTTGACGAGCCGGAAGTCGATCCGCCGGCGCGGGAATCCCGGCGTCAGAAGGTCGAAGATAAATACGAGAACGGCAAAGTCCGCTTCGAGCGTAACGTATCAATTCTTTCAGACGATACTTACGTGAACGATGGGCCGTATATTGAATATTATCCCGATGGCCAGAAGTTCTGCGAAGGCAATTACGTTCAAGGTGTGATGGAAGGCGAGTGGAATTATTGGCATCCCAACGGCGAGCTTTGCAAGACAATTACCTTGAAGAAAGGAAAACCTGACGGTGCGTATGAGGTCCGTCGAGCCGATGGCACGCTGGAAGGCAAGCAAGGCTTCAAGAACGGTATTCGGGATGGCGAGTGGAGCACTTACTACGCTGATGGCAAAACTCCCAAAGTGAAGGCCAATATCGTGGAGGGCAAAGTGGAAGGCGAGCGGACGACTTACTACGAGAACGGCCAATTGCGTCAACAGTCGCAATTCAAGGCCGGCCAACTCGACGGACTGATGACCGAGTTCGACGAGAGCGGCAAGAAAATCGCCGAGGCCACGTTCAAAGATGGCAAGGTTCAAGGGCAGGTCGAACGCTTCAATTAGTGACCCGGGTCATGTCTACCCCGCTCGAATTTCAGAGACGCTCCGCCTAGAATGAGGTTGCTTGCTCATTCGATCCCCAGCTATTGAACCCAGCCTCTCTAACCCCGCGATTTCATGGCCGACAAGGAACAGAACACCGACTCCGCGAAACCACCTGGCCCACAGCGGAATCCTGCGCAGTGGTTGGTGTTCCTGTTGCTGGGCTTCGCGACCTTGTTTTTGTTGTTTTCAAGTTGGGGGGCCGACCCCACCATTTCTTATAGCCAGTTGCTCGATCAGATTGACGAGAACAACGTGGCCAAGATCAACATCCAAGCGAGGCAGGTTGTCGGCGAGTTCAAAGAGCCCGTGACGATTCCGAACGCCGAGGCATTGGCCGACAAGCCGCCGGCTCCGATCAAGCGTTTCCAGGCCACGTTGCCCCCGCAAGTCGGCGAGGAATGGCTGCAGAAGCTACGCGCCCAAAAAATTGAGATCCGTGCCGAAAATCCCGCGAACTACGACGACGTGTTTTTCTTTGTGTCGCTGCTTGGGCTAGGGCTTCTCGTTTTTTTTGCCTGGAACATGATGCGCCGCACGCGCGACCAGATGATGGGTGGTGGCATGTTGGGGGGTGTCATCAAAAGCCCGGCACGTCGCTATGATGCCAACGATAAGAAAATCACATTCGACGATGTGGCCGGCCTCGATGGGGTCAAAAAAGACCTCGATGAGATCGTGCAGTACCTCAAGGACGCTCCCAAATTCCAGCGCCTTGGTGCCCAAGTTCCCAAGGGTGTGCTCCTCATGGGGCCACCGGGAACAGGGAAGACTCTGCTCGCTCGTGCCGTGGCTGGAGAGGCGGGCGTGCCGTTTTTTTCGATCAACGGTTCCGAGTTCATCCAACTTTTTGTGGGTGTCGGCGCGGGCCGAGTGCGTGATATGTTCAAGACGGCACAGGACAATGCGCCGTCGATCTTGTTCATTGATGAAATCGACGCCGTCGGTCGCCAGCGCGGCGCGGGACTTGGTGGCGGCCATGATGAACGCGAACAGACGCTCAATCAAATCTTGAGCGAGATGGACGGTTTTAGTCCCACTTCCACGGTGATCGTGCTCGCAGCCACGAATCGTCCCGATGTGCTTGATCCCGCCTTGTTGCGACCGGGCCGTTTTGACCGGCATGTGACGGTGGATCGCCCCACGGTGCGTGGTCGCAAAGAACTGTTTGAATTGCACAGCAAAAATGTGCCGCTGACCGAGGAAGTCGATTTTGACAAACTGGCGCGTGCCACCGTGGGCCTCACGGGGGCCGACATTCGCAACCTCGTCAACGAAGCCGCGCTGTGGGCTACTCGGCAGGACAAAGACAAGGTTGGCCCCGACGATTTTGAATACGCCCGTGACAAAGTGCTCATGGGGTCGATGCGTGAAGATATTCTGACCCCCGAGGACAAGAAAGTCACGGCGTATCACGAATCTGGCCATGCACTTGTGGCTTGGTTGCTCCCCGATTGTGAGCCAGTCCACAAAGTGACCATCATCCCGCGCGGCCGCGCGCTGGGTGTGACGCAACTTGTGCCCGAGGAAGATCGCTTCAACGCCAATCAGACTCAAATGCAGGCGATGCTCACGATGATTCTCGCCGGGCGCACTGCGGAGAAGCTGCAGTTTGATCAATTTAGCGCCGGCGCGGAAAATGACCTCAAACGTGGTACCGAACTCGCCCGTAAGATGGTCACGCGGTGGGGCATGAGCGAGCGGATTGGACCCGTGGCCTACAGCAATGGTGAGGAGCATCCATTCCTCGGCCGTGAAATGGCTCACGAGCAACGCACATTCAGCGAGCAAACGGCCCAGATCATTGATGAAGAAACGGCGAAGATTTTGCATGCCGCCGCGGATCGAGCAAGCCGCCTCATCACCGAAAACCGCGATAAACTCGAAGCCCTGGCAGGTGCCCTCCTGGAGCGGGAAGCTCTGGATTCGGACGATATGACGCAACTTATCGGCCCTGCGGTACGCCACAATCGCAACGTGATTAAGGTTCCCATTTAGCTTATCCCTTTTTCCGCCTCAAGTGCCTCTGGCCGGATTTCGGCCTGTCAATAAGCTATACTGAATAGGCACGTTATGCCGTTTGGGCTGCCTGAGAAATTGCCACCTGTTTTTTGCTGCATCATGTCGGAATCGCCGCTCACTTTTCTGCCCGAGCACTTTATCAACCGCGAGTTGAGTTGGCTGGAGTTCAATGCGCGGGTATTGGAGGAAGCCCAAGAATCGTCCAATCCTCTAATGGAGCGGGCGAAGTTCTTGTCGATCTTTAGCTCGAATCTTGATGAGTTCTTCATGGTCCGCGTGGCGGGACTGCGCGAGCAAGCCTTTGGCGGCGTGGCTCCGCAAGACATCACGGCAGATGGGCTCACCCCGCTCGCACAATTGTTGCGTATTTCGGAACGCACCCGCCAAATGGTCGACGAGCAGTATCGATGCCTCAACGATGCGATTTTGCCGGAGCTTGCGCAGAACAACATTCACATTTTGGCTGAAAAAGATTTGGACAAAGCCCAGCGAAAGACCGTGAACGAGTTTTTCCGCCAACGGGCGTTTCCCGTGCTCACGCCGATGGCCATCGACCCTAGCCACCCAAGCCCACGGTTTCACAATCGTGGTTTCTATTTGGTGGCGCTGTTGCACAGGTCGAGCGGTTTTGGCCCGACCGATATTTTCGCTGTTGTGCAATTGCCGACGGTGTTGCCGAGGTTTATCGACGTCGGCCAACCGGGTGAAAACAAATATGTGATGCTTGAAGAATTGCTTGCCGCCAAGTTGCCGGAACTGTTTGGCGGCTATGAAATCTCGCATCATGCGTCGTTCCGCATGACTCGCGACATGGACATCGACGTGCTGGAGCACGAATCGGACGACATGCTGCGGGCCATCGAATCAAAACTCCGCGTGCGGCAGCACTCCGAAGCCGTGCGATTGGAAGTGCAAGCGGGGATTAGCAACGATTTGCTCGCCATGCTGGTGAACGAAGAGAACCTGCACGTCCGCGATGAAGTGGATGGCCGCGTTTATTCCGACGTTTACCATATCAAGGGCATGCTCGATCTCACCTGCATGAACGAATTGATTCGTATCGCCGACAAAGATGCCTTGCGCGATCCACCGTTTGTTCCAAGGATACCGACCGAGTTGCGGCGGACCGACAATTTGCTGAATGTCGTCGGGCAGCGTGATATCTTGTTGCATCATCCATTTGATTCGTTTGATCCTGTGGTGCAGTTTATCCAGGAAGCGGCGGAAGACCCGAACGTGCTGGCCATCAAGCAAACGCTCTATCGCACGAGCGGTGGCGACAGCCCGATCGTCCGCGCTCTGATTCAGGCCGCTGAGAATGGCAAGCAAGTTACCGCACTTGTGGAGTTGAAAGCGCGTTTCGATGAAGCAAACAACATCATCTGGGCGCGGCAGATGGAACGGGCCGGCGTGCATGTGGTGTACGGGTTTATGGACCTCAAAACCCACTGCAAGCTGGCGATGGTTGTGCGGCAGGAAGGCAAGAAGGTGCGCCGTTACGTTCATTTCAGTACGGGGAACTACAACCCTACGACTGCCCGATTGTACACAGATCTCGGGCTGTTTACCGCCGACAAAGCCTTTGCCGAGGATGCTTCGGCGCTGTTCAACTTTCTCACTGGTTATTCGCAAGGCCACGAATGGCAAAAGCTGATTATCGCTCCCCAGGATATGCACCGCCGGACGATGGAATTGATTGACGAGCAAGCCGTGCGCGCCCGCGAGGGGAAGAAAGCGTTCATTTTTGCGAAGCTGAATTCGCTGGTCGATCGGGAAACGATTGAAGCGTTGTACCGCGCCAGCCAAGCCGGCGTGCCGATTGAACTGGTGATTCGCGGCATCTGCTGCCTTCGGCCAGGACTCGAAGGAATCTCCGAGACGATACACGTTCGCAGTATCGTGGACCGTTTCTTGGAACACAGCCGCATTTTCATTTTCGGGGAAGGGGCCAAGGCACAAGTGTTTTTGTCGAGTGCCGACTGGATGCCGCGTAACTTCGACCGTCGTGTGGAAGTGATGTTCCCCATCGAGGCGGAAGAACCCCGGCAGCGGATTTGCGATGAAATCGTGCCGATCTACATGCGGGATAATACCCGGGCACGCATCTTGATGTCGGACGGCAGCTACGTCCGCGCGGCGGCTTGGCAAGGAGGCGACGAATTCCGCTCGCAACGCGATCTCTTAAATTCGACCCAGGGAAGCTTGTTGCCCGTCGATACGAAAAAGGATTTGCCTAACGGCCAGATGGGGGAAGTCACTTACAAGTTCCACGGCGCGAAAGTAGAATAACAGCGACTCGCCCCAACCTACCACAAACTTAAGGGGATTGCTGCGATCCGCCCCTCCGCAATTTACTCTGGCAAGCTACAATTAACTTGACCTCCTAGTGATGTGTCAAAGCCAAAACTGGGGGGTAGACAAATCAGCTGCGGGGCGCTAGCCCTCGGTTTTTCCCGCTCCAACCGTGGGCTAGCGCCCAACGGCTAATCCTATAATCAAGCTTTGACAACGCACTAGGTCTTGCGGCCTCAACCATGCCTTCCAGCGCTAACCGACTGTCGACCTCCATCGACGCCATCAAACTGATGGAATCGAACGCGGAATTACCCGCGTCGATGGAAGAACGTTCTCGCCGCTTGGCCCTGGCTTGCCGGGCGGGCGCGGCGATCGCGCGTGATCGTCGTCGTGGGAGACTACCCGAACCCAAGCCTGAACCCTGGCCCGAATCCACCTGGCACTTCCTCGCCGAGCATGCCCGGATCGCCCGTGAATCTTCCCAGTAACCCTGACTCGTACCAAGTCGCCGAAGAATTGTCCGCCCGCTTGGAAGCGGCGGAGTGCGATTACGCGCTGGGTGGGGCCATCGCGCTCGGTTTCTGGGCTGAGCCCCGCTCTACCCTAGACGTAGACGTAACACTCTATCTGCCGCTCGACGATCCCGACGGCTGTATGCGTATGCTCGATCAGATCGGTTGTGAGTTCGACCGCCTGCGAATCGAAGAAACGTTGAAGGAGCATACCTTCTGCCAAGTGCGGCTTCTGGGGCTTCGCCTCGACGTGTTCCTTCCCATGTCGCCGTTCTATGAACTGGCGAAAGCGAGGCGCCGCGAAGTGCCCCTGGGCAATCGGCAGGCATACATTTGGGACGCCGAAACCCTCTGCGTCTTCAAGATGATGTTCTTTCGACGCAAGGATCTCGTTGACATTGAGTCAATTCTGAGATCGCAAGGCGCTACCCTTGACCGGGCTTGGATCGAAAACGCGCTCCTCGAACTCTACGGCCACCGCGATCCACGGATCAACCAATGGCGAGAACTTTCCGTCGAAACACCGGCCTAGCGCGTGTTGGCCGAATTCGATCAAATCCATTTCCATGAGATGTGGAGGTGGAATCGGTTACGGCTTTTTTGCGGGCTCGGTACGGCCCTTTTCCAAGTTGGCGGCTTGCTCGTCGGCTTTGCGCCTCCAACGGTTAGCTTCCTCTTCGTCATCCACTTCATCGAACGCCGCCGAAATCTCGGCGAAGGCGCTTCGTAACAAATCTGGGTCAGTCGCATTCTCGGCCTCGTCGAGCTTCAAGCGAACGCCTGTGATCCGCTTGCGGAAACCAGGGTCTTCGAGCAACCGGCGGCATTCGTCGCCTGTGCAACCAAAGAGTACGCCGGCCAGTTTGTCCCATTCCCCCAAGAATTCTTTGCCTTTTCGCTGCAAGACCAAGCGAACTTGAGCCGTCTCGCCAGCGATGAGTTCGACTTCTACGTCCCGCCGCCCTCGGTTGATCGGCAACTCATAGTCATCATTTCCAGCATACAAATCTTCCTTGCCAACGGGCAAGAAAAGTCGCGTCCTTCCCTTTTCATCTGTTGTTACAGTGAACGGAGCGGGCAATGTTGAATCGACACTCAAATCTATGTCCCGGGTGACGAGGTACTTTTCGGAGGAATGCAAGTAACCGCAATAAATTTGCGAACCATAATTCCACCATCCCACATTCGGACAGGATGCGACCTCGACTCCCGACAAAGGGGTATTATCTTCGTTCACCACGTCCACCCTGCACTCGACCATTGGCACCATTTTCACAATGAGTGGCTCGCTTTGTGAGTCTGGCAAGAACACTTGGGGACGATTAAATGGATCAGGCTGACGAGGCGGCTTGGCCACTGCCGGGGCCACGCCCGATTCCGCGATATAACCATCACTCAACGCAATCAATTGAAGTGTCTCGCCTGCTGGCCAAGCCTCAATCTTAAAACTTCCATCTTCAGCAACAGTTGACCATGCCACCCAGTTGACATTCTCTTTCGACGGATCCTTCTCAAGAGTGAGGATCGCAACCCGACCATTTTTTACTGGTCGCGGAACATTGTCACTTAACATACCGCTGATTTGCACGGCAGGACGCAGGTCGACTTCGCGCTGCAACCTCTCCTGTGCTTTGAGTTCCAGATCGATGATGGAGCTAAAGTGAGTCGCTCGTCCATCGATGATTCGAGCCAAAAGCACCTGCCCCGAACCTGGAGGCATGGCCGGTCTTTGCAAGTGGCCATCTTGTGTTTTGACGGGCACGCCATCTGTTTGCGAAGGACGATTATCTGACCAGACTGCGTAAAGCCCCTCGAATTCTGCGGGTTTGCCATTTTCAAGAGGTGTGATTTCCACCGTCGCACCGCGATGGAGAGTAATCTCGTGGGGTACCTGCTCCCCCCGTGGTACATTGACATTCTCGTGGCTGATATAAACGTAGTCTCTTTGATCGACGGAGAGCGTCACCTCGGTGGTCCGCACAAATTCATCGGGGCTGACATAGCGCGGATAAGTGACCTCAGCTCGACCTTCGTCATCCGTCGTGAATTCAGGAAGCTTACCCAGAGTTTTCTCATGCCAACTGCCGTGCCCTTGCGAACACCGCAATGCCCAGGGAATGACTTTCACTCCTGCGACTGGCTCCCCTGACTCATTTACCACGCGCACGGGTAAGGTAATCATTTCTTGAGGAGGTCTTTCCTCAAGTCCAACTGCAATGTTGGCAAGGAATGTCACTATCAGAACCGTTTGACAAACAAACCACTGTCTTTTGAGTATGTTCTGTTCCAGAAAAGCCATTGAGGTAGCCTCCAAGGCAATTTGAGTAGTCCAGCCGTGTCCAATCGCTGAGGAAATTCAGTTTAACATTACTCAGCATTGGCTTTAGAGAGTAAATCCTCCCAATAAGTGGATGCCGTGGCGATCTCTTTTTGTCTCGCTTTGTTGTCAGAAAATTCAGCTTTCGCCGCGTCGAGCCATGCGAGGAAGAAATCCACACTGCGGCGGCTGATGCGTGGCTCGTTGTTGCGTTCCACATAGTAGGGGCCGGTCGTGGCGTATTGGTAATTCTTAGTGTTGCCGGTCATGGCTCGCACGGCAAACCAGCCGCTCTCGGCGAATTTGAGCGTTGGCAGTTGGCCTTGTTTCGCTGCTAAGTCCTTGAGCCGAATTTGATGCATGACTGCACCATTCTTGAGGATTTCCAAGTACTCGACCGCTGCCTTTTCGTAGAAGGTAAGGCTCAGCGCGATCTGGAATTCGCGTTCTTCGCCAATGGCAATCGGGAAGACATGTCCAGGGACGTGGCCTTCCACTTTCGTCCGCAGGAGAGGCCCGTTGGTGACCATCACTTGGCCGGAACGCAAAGAGGCAAGCCATGCTTCTGGCGAACACTGTTCGCCGCAATAGGCGTAGACTCGGTTGGTGCCGATAGGATTGCCATTGTTTCCCGAGCCGCTGCCGGCGGTGGGAGGGATACGAATGCCACAGTTAAGGAGATGATGGTAGATTGCTTCGCTCCAACGGCCGTTGCCCATCGCGCCTGGGAAGAATTTCTTGTCACGGGGGTAGCCGTTTGTTTCCTTGGCAATCGCTTTGTCGACGAGTGCCTGGCGGTGAATGATTTCCACCGCGTCGAGCTTGCCCGAGGCGATCCACAAGGGCAGCTCCCAGGCATAAGGACTGAGGGCAATCGCGCGTGTGTTGGATTCGCTGGTCGTTGCGAGAATTGGTAGCGACGATTCATCCGCGGGGAGTTCACAGACTTGCGGCAGATCATCCTTGCCGACGAATAGTAAGCCGCCGCCGCGCCGGTTATCGACCACGGCCCATGGTCCAAAGAGGGGCGGTGAGAATTCCGAAATCACTGCCGCGGGCACTTGCTTCACCACGCGGCATTTGCCGTTGTCGTTTTCTTGCATCGTTACAGGCACGTAGTCGAGACCTGCGGCGCGCATCAAGAGCGGGATGTTGTCAAACTTCTGAGCAACATCCAGATCGCCGGCCCACCAGCCCTCGCTCCGCATGTTAACCCGCCGTGTCAGGAGAACTTCCGTCTCATCCTCGGCATGGCGCTCGATTGCGAAATGGCCTTGGCGAGTTTGAAATTCCGGACCCGCTTCGATGAAGAATTCGTAGTTACCTTTCTTTAACTCGAGCGTCACCGAACCTTCAAAGACTAAGTAGCCATCAATGGCGATCGCGCCCTCGGGACGGATGCGGATTGGCCGGCCGGCCTTGCGGAGTTCCATTCGCACGGGGATCGCTTGGCCGGTGCCTTCCTCGGCGACGGTGATCGTAAGTACGCCGTCGTAACCCGCCGCGCGCGTTCGATCACAAATCGTCGCGATCAGCACGAAGGCAAGACAGGCTTCAAAAACTCGTCGAGCGAACAACGGCAACTCCCCGCAAAACACAGCAAAACGGCACATTCGGCATGGTCTCCGACATATTGCAAGTCTAGCACGCTCCCTCGAACCGCTGGCCGCTATCCTTCGTAGTGGCAACCGGTAAAATGAGGTGGATTCGGGCAATTCTTCATTCCTATCCGTTCCAAACGCATGGCAGCAGATCATTACGAAACTTTGGGGGTGAGTCGTCAAGCGACGCCGGAGGAAATCCAAAAGGCGTATCGCCAGATGGCTCGTAAGCATCACCCCGACCTCAATCCGAACGATGCCAAGGCCAAGGAGAAATTCCAGCAGGTCCAGGCTGCGTTCGACGTGTTGAACGATCCGCAGAAGCGCGAGCTTTACGATCGGTATGGCAA